>JAEEGF010126166.1_pt1 | contig 23303 bp, 22 predicted proteins | sample 9134171 | NCBI WGS metagenome assembly JAEEGF01 (sample SAMN16246542, study PRJNA631951) | gut metagenome | biome: gut microbiome; feature: rumen; material: AP-attached | host: Bos | place: Iran: Karaj | collected 2018-10
CATGAGTCCGTCGCCGTCGGCACGCTTTGCCCAGCGATTCCCGGAGTGATGTCAAGGGTGGCGGCAGGACTGCACAATCCTTCGTACCACAGGTTTAATTTTTCGCTTTTCGTGTCCAATTTTGGTTGACAAGTACAAAGTAAATGAACCGGTCAACTGAAATCGGCCCTTAGATCTCTGCAGAGGCCGGAATTACCCCACAAACAATCTGCGATGATTAAAATAACATACCCCGCCGATCCGAACGGACCCGGCGGGGTATTTCTGTTATGGATGGAATGCCTTCGACGTAGAAACAGTCGCTGCAGGGCGTCAACAAAGACGGTTACGGACGTGGTCAGACCGGGATCGTGACAGTCATGGAGAGACAGCGTTTTACCGGTGCATATACCGGCTTGATTTCACCACGTGCTATGGAGACGGATCACATTCTCTTCACAGCGTCGCAGTAATATGGGCGCAGCTCTACATCGGCACTATCCGGATTCAATCCGCCAGACTGATCGATCCGATAACTGTTATCGCTTCGTCCACCCACTTCTGTTCGTCGCCGTGCATGGTGGGGCTTGACAACCATACCTTCTTCTCAAAAGGCTTGATCCCGGAAAATCGGGGATCAGACAAGAATCTGTTCATGCTTCCGCTTCCTTTATCCATACCCTCTTTTGGTGCAGCCCCGCTTCACACCGGTTGATATGTAGTCACGATCCCCTTCACCATATCTCTGATTTCTTCTTCGTCGTTCCTGTAAGCCGCGTCGGCGAGTTTCTGCAGGTTTCCGAGGAACTCTTCCGTATCGAACGGGATCGGGCAGCCGATATGGATCAGGTCGTTCTCCGTCTTCTTCAGACCTTCCTCGGCCATTAGCTTTTCTTCATACAGCTTTTCGCCCGGACGGAGCCCCGTGTATTCGATCTTGATGTCGACGTCCGGCTTTAGTCCGCTGAGCTTGATCAGGTTCCGCGCCAGCGTGTCGATCTTCACGGGTTCGCCCATGTCGAGTACGAAGATCTCTCCGCCGTCTGCATACGTTCCCGCCTGCAGGACGAGCCCGACCGCTTCCGGTATCGTCATGAAATATCGGATGATCTCCGGATGGGTCACGGTGACGGGACCGCCTTCTTCGATCTGCTTCTTGAAGAGCGGGATCACTGACCCGTTCGAGCCGAGTACGTTCCCGAACCGGACAGCAACGAATTCCGTTTTGCACTTCGTCCAGTCGAACACTTTCTGCCTCATCCGGCCTCCGTCTTCGTGGGTGAAGATCTGCGGGAGCTCGTCCGCTTTGCCCGCTTTGATCTTCGCGTCGAACGACTGGATGATCATTTCGCACAGGCGTTTCGACGCGCCCATGATGTTGGTCGGGTTCACGGCCTTGTCCGTGGAGATCAGCACGAACCGCTTCGTGCCGTGCACCATTGCCGCGTATGCGGTCTTGTATGTTCCGATCGCGTTGTTCTTGATCGCTTCGCACGGGCTGTCCTCCATCAGAGGCACGTGCTTGTGCGCGGCAGCATGATAGACGATATCCGGACGGTATTCCTTGAAAACCTCGAAAATCCGTCTCGAATCCCGCACCGATCCGATCAGCGTCACGAGATCGAGGTCCGGGTATTTCTTCTTCAACTCCATCTGGATGGTGTATGCGTTGTTCTCGTAGATATCGAAAATGATGAGCTGCTTCGGACCGTGCGCCGCGATCTGACGGCAGAGCTCCGATCCGATCGAACCGCCGCCCCCCGTCACGAGGACGGTCTTTCCTTCAATAAATGTGAAGACTTCTTCCGTATTCGTGCGGATCGGCTCGCGCCCGAGAAGGTCCTCGATGGCCACATCCTTCATGGCCGACACCGTCACATCCCCCAGCACGAACTGGTAGAGCCCGGGCAGGTTCTTCAGCTCGCAGCCCGACTCCTTACAGATGTTGAGGATGTCCCTCCTCGCTTCCGCAGTAGCGGACGGGATGGCCAGATAGATCTTGTTGACCTCGTATTTCTCGACAGCCTGCAGGATGTCCTCACGTCCGCCGACGATCGGAACGCCGTCTATGTACCGGTTCCACTTATTCGGGTCGTCGTCGATGAAGCAGACGACCTTGTCGTGGATGTTTTCTATGCGGCGGATATCCCGTAAGATCATCTGTCCTGCGGAACCCGCTCCGATGATCATCACCCGATTCCGGATACCGCTCTCATTCCGTTCCCCGCCGCGCGAACGCAGGAGCAGCAGGAAACGGTGTGCGAACCGGTATCCGACGACGCAGAAGAACTGGAACAAACTGCCGAACAGGTAGTACGACAGCGGCATGCGGCGGAATCCGGATACTCCGGTGAAATGAAATACGGCAACCGTGCCGACTACCTGCAGAACGGTCGTAATAAGCGAAGAAACCGCAACGCGTGCCAGCTCATCATACGAGGCATATCGCCAGATCGAGCGATACAGCCGCAGCAGCCAGAAGACGACGATGCAGAGGACCGTGTAGATCAGCGTAAACTGCTTCCAGACGGTAAGATACCGCGCCGGAATATCGGAATACCGAAGATCATACCGCAGCCAGAGCGCGAGAAAATAGGAAAAATTGACTGTAAGAATATCAAGAAACAGCAGGAGTGCCGCTACCCTTTGCCATGGCTCAAAACGAAGCCTTTTTCTGTTGCCGTTTGCCATTTTTCCTATCCTTCACTCTTTCTGACCGATCTTTTCCCCAAAGGACTGAACCGGTTTTTCTTCCCCGGCTTCTCTTTCCCCGGCGGAAATACCCGCGGCTTCTTTCTTTTCTCTCTCAATGATCCGCTTCACCGCTTCAAACGGCGTCGGATCCGGAAGGCCTGCGGAATCGCGCGGGGACAATCCTTTTTCCTTCGTTTTGCGTAGAAGTCTCTGTTTTTTCCGGTCGCGCATGTCAATCCCCCCTGCGCACGGATCCGTACAGGCAGACTCCCCCCTTGCGGGGCTTTACGTCAACATCCGATGACAAGTCGCTTCGGGAAATGACGGATCCGGATTGTTCACTGAAAATACTTTACTCAGATTAGTCTTTCTTTTTTCTTTCCGACAGATGCCGGCCTGTGTCTGTGCCGAACAGGATTCATTGACGGATGATTCTCAAAAACCCTCTGCCCCGATGTTCCGTGTCCGGATCCGGTATCATTGTTCGTTTTCAGACAGATAAAAGCCTTTCAGTCGGCTTTCCGCCGCAAGGGGATAAAATCCGCATTATTTGTATTATAGCACAATCCCCTTTCTATTTCAAGTGTTTTCAAAAACAATCTCGCTTTGTTTTCCGGCAGTAAATTCCCAAAGAAAATCCCACAGTGGGATTTGCGGTGGGATTAACCGTGAGACGAAAAATGTGGTTGAATTAAATCCGGGAAGAACTATCGGAAAGGAGAACGCATCATGATCATGAAAGATAATCCCAAGAAGAACAAACGCCTGCTGCCGGATGAACGCGTGTGACGGGTGTTCGACTCGATTCTCACCGCAAACTTCAAGCTGGACGGCGAACCAGTGAACGCAACCTGCCTCTCGGATTGGCCGGTTTCCGTCAATACCTATCGGAACTGCCGGGCGGAAGCGATCCGGACGGGCGTGGACTACACCGTCGCTGCGTTCATACTTGCGGCGGGGCTGAGAGATTGCGGAAGCCGTCATCGTTTCGATCCATGATAATCAATCCCGGCTCGGCGCGGTCCGGAATCACTGGGAATTCGGTTTCCACTACACCCGCCCGATGTCTTCCTGGACAACCATGCTCACCGCCTCCGGACCGACGGTGGACGCGGAGCGGAAGATCATCCGGTTTGCGCCGAAGGCGGAGCCGCTGACCATGCCGTTTGTCACCTGCGAAACCGCGGGGACGGTGCGGGCTTCGGACGGGAAATGCGATGTGACGGTGACGGAAGGAACATTAAACGGATGGACGGTCGAGGCGGATGGGTATGAGACTTCAGTTCGCGCAGCTCTACAAGGATAAGATCAATTAAAAATCGTGAGAACCCAAAGCCTCTCGCGTTTTTCCGCTTCAAGATTATGGAATTGCGTGAAAAGGATTGACATTTCCGCTTAAATGCGGTATAATCTACAAGACTATATTCTATAATCGAGAATTATGGATTTCTATCGAACGAAAGGTTTTTGTTCCTTTTTGGTGCAGATACTGCCGTGAGACAGACATAGCGACAGCCCCCCTTACAACCTTGTCATTTCCCGCTTGTGCGTAATTGTAATATACTGATTTCGGCATTCGGATGTTGACGTTAAATTGACCAAGGGGGAAGTGGGGCTGTTTTTTGATACAAATGGATTTTTATATGTTGATTGTAATGTGACTTGATAATACAAAGAGTTTGTTTTTTAATTTTTTTAATTTCTATATTTCCACGAAAAGGGATAATATATGGATTTTACGAAAGATACCCGTTTCGCAGGGATTGAGCCGTTTGCTAATAAGATCTGGCTTTCTTCTCCCACCATGCACGGCGACGAGCAGAAATGGGTAGACGAAGCGATCCGGACAAACTGGGTCAGCACCGTCGGCGCGAACATCAACGAAATCGAGAAGGAAATTGCCGCCTATATCGGAACAAGATATGCGGTGGCTCTTTCCGCCGGGACTGCTGCTTTGCATCTTGCGACAAAGCTGGCCGGGGAGAAGCTGTACGGTCAGGCAAGACCGAATCAGGGGACTCTCCAGGGACATCGAGTTTTCTGTTCCGACTGTACGTTCGACGCATCCATCAATCCGGTTGCATATGAAGACGGCGATGCGGTCTTTATTGACACTGAATATGATACCTGGAATATGGATCCGGCGGCGTTGGAGAAAGCATTTGAAATCTATCCGGATGTGCAACTGATCGTTGTGGCGCATCTCTACGGTATCCCCGGAAAAATGGAGGAGATCAAACAGATTGCGGAAGAGCACGGTGCCCTGATTGTAGAAGATGCAGCGGAATCGCTCGGTGCGAAGGTTAAGCTGGGCGATCAGTGGGTGGAAACCGGCACGCTCGGTGATTATAACTGCATTTCCTTTAATGGAAACAAAATCATAACGGGATCTGCCGGCGGTATGTTCTTGACCGATAGCAAAGAAGATGCAGATAAGGTTCGAAAATGGTCCACCCAGAGCCGCGAGGCCGCACCTTGGTATCAGCATGAAGAGATCGGTTATAACTACCGCATGAGCAATATCATAGCAGGTATAGTCAGGGGGCAGATTCCGCATCTGGACGGGCACATCGCGCAGAAAAAGGCAATCTACGAGCGGTACATGGAAGGACTTGCGGACCTCCCCGTCTCGATGAACCCGTTCGACGCGGAGCGGAGCGAGCCGAATTTCTGGCTTTCCTGCCTGCTCATCGACGAAGACGCAATGGCGCTGTCGGTGCGCGGCGACCGCGAGTATCTGTACGCGCGAGAAAGCGGGAAGAGCAGCCCGCACGAGATCCTCGACGCGCTCGCGGCTTTCAACGCCGAGGGCCGTCCGATCTGGAAGCCCATGCACATGCAGCCGATCTACCGCACGCACCCCTTTATCACGGTTGAGGGCAACGGCAGAGGCTGCTCGAACGCGTACATCGAAGGCACCGGCGTCGATGTCGGTGCGGACATCTTCCGCCGCGGTCTCTGCCTGCCGAGCGACAACAAAATGACCTCGGAGCAGCAGGACCGGATCATTGAGGTCATTCACAGGTGTTTTAAGTAAGATTGTCAGGAGAGGCGATACATTCCGTGCAGAAACAAAATACATGCGCATACCCGGATATCTATTTTGAGCCTGCCTATGCGTGCCTGTACGAAACGGACGAGAATAAAGCGTTGGAGTACAGGTTCGAGTGTAGGTACGGCACGGTCACGAACCTGTTCATCAAACGGCCGATCCATATCCCCCTACCCGACGGGGAGCAGTATTACGATATCATTACCCCCTACGGCTACGGCGGCCCGGTGATCCACTACGCAGCAGATCGGGAAAAACTCATTGCCGGCTATATGGAGGATTTTCGGCGCTTCACGGAATCGCAGCGCATCGTCTGCGAATTTGTCCGCTTTCATCCGATCATCGGCAACGGAGTGGATTTCAGAACTGCCTATGACAGCATTTACGACAGGAAAACGGTCGGCACGAACCTGACGTATGAAGACGTGATCACCGAGGAGTTTTCCAAGCACAGAAGGAAAGACATCCGTCGCATCCTGAAAAATCCGGACATCCGCTTTGAGGTCGACGAGCATCCTACGAGCCTCGACGATTTTGTCGAGATTTATTATTCAACGATGGACCGGGATCAGGCGGACGATTACTACTATTTCGGCGCAGACTATTTCCGTCGGATGATTCAGGCTTTCCCGGACCACATTACGACGGGGAAGGTGTTCCTGGGGGAGAAGCTGATCGCGATGGGCGTGTATTTCCGCTACGGAAAATACCTGCACGCTCACCTTTCCGGGACATTGTCAGAGTATCTTGAATACTCTCCTGCTTACATTCTGAAATACGCGCTGGCGCTGTACGGCCACGAAAAGGGATATGAGGTCATTCACTACGGCGGCGGCTCCTCGCGTACCCCGGACAACAGCCTGTATCGCTTCAAAAAGGAATTCGGAAAGAATACCGAATTTGATTTTTACATGGCGAAAAAGATCTGGGACGAGGACGTCTATCTCAGGCTCTGCCGCGCCAAGGGCGTGGACGGCAAATCCGACTTTTTCCCGGCGTACAGATCGGAACGCTGATCTTTTATTTCGGTTTAGGAGCTCAACAAATGAAAGGAAAACGCCTTTATCATACTCTGAAACTTTGGAGTATGCCCGGAAATCTTAGCAGAACAAAGTACCTGAAAGAGAAAGGAATCTTTTACTCCATGGGGGAGCACTGCTCAATCATGAGCAGGAAAATACCCCTGTATGCAAAACTAATCAAAATCGGGAATAACGTCCATTTGGCATCCAATGTTTCTCTGGTAACGCATGACATTACACATGCGATGCTGAATCGAAGTGAATATGTAAAAAGTGTTATTCCTCCTGATTATCGGTTTAGAGAAACAGTCGGTTGCATTGAAATCGGGGACGATGTATTTGTCGGCGCAGGAACTACAATCCTCCAAAACGTTCGGATCGGCTCTCGCGTGATTATCGGCGCAAACAGCCTTGTAAATAAAGATATCCCCGATAACTGTGTTGCCGCAGGAATTCCGGCAAAGGTGATCTGCACCCTTGATGAGTATCTGCAAAAACGTATGGCGAAAGAGACTTACCCGAACGATCTTTCTCCGCGCATAGCCAAAAACGGTGAACTGGTTATCGGTGAGGAACTGGTTGCTTGGTGTTGGAAATCATTTCAGGATCAGAGGAGCGGGAAACAGCCTTCTGCATGAGCAAAAAACCGCAGGGTCGTATTTACCGTAAAAAACGAGTGGGGTAATCCAGCATGTCAGCAGACAATAAACCGCAGGATCATGTGTTCTATCGCAAATACGGCAAGAGGTTTCTGGATATCGTTCTGTCGGGCTGCGCACTGGTCGCACTCAGCCCGGCGCTCATCGCGATTGCGATTCTCGTCCGGGTATACCATGGCAGCCCCATCTTTTTTACCCCCACAAGACCGGGGAAGGATGAACGGATCTTCCGCCTGATGAAATTCCGTACGATGACAGATGCCAGAGATGCCGACGGCGTTCTGCTTCCGGAAGAGGAGCGTTTGACGGGACTTGGAAAATTTCTTCGGGCAACGAGCCTGGATGAAATCCCCGAATTGATCAATATCTTTATCGGGGATATGAGCATTGTCGGCCCCCGTCCCTTTGCGATGAAGTATTTGCCGTACTATAACGATTCCGAGCGCAGACGGCATTCGGTTCGGCCGGGCCTCACCGGGCTCGCGCAGATCCGGGGACGTAACAATCTTCTATGGCCGCAGCGCTTTGAAAAGGATATGGAATACATCGATGAATTGTCTTTTTCAAAGGATCTGGCCATCGTAATCGGTACGATCGGCAAATTGTTCGGCGATTCGGATGTTACGATTCCGGATGCTAAAAGGATGCCCCAGTTTGATACCTATCGGCTTTTACAGGAAGAAGGAGAACCTGTGGATCCCAGCTGGCATACCGGGCATCGTGAAGTGGGCGGATGCTTCTGGCTCGACGAGGGAAACTGCGCGGTGGAGGGGAAGAAATCAGCGGCCTGGCTTCCCACCCTTTCCGACGGAACATATACTTTCTCCGGGCGCTCGGCGCTCGCTCTTGCTTTGCAGGATGCTGCCGCCGCCGGGGAAATCAGGACGGCATGTGTTCCTTCCTATCTGCCGTTCTCGGCACTGCAGCCTTTTATACAGGCCGGCATTTCTTATCGGTTTTATGACGTTGAACTCATAGACGGCAGAATCCGTTATCAACTTGATGCAGACATGCCCTGTGATCTTCTCTTTGTAGTGGATTATTTCGGCACGGACCGGCAGGAGATGCAGGAGCTGGCGCGGCAATTCAAAAACAGAGGCGGTACGGTCATACAGGATTTCACCCATTCTCTGTTCAGCACAGAACCGATTTTCGACGCTTCTGACTACGCCGTGGCAAGCCTTCGGAAATGGCTCCCGATTCCGACAGGAGGCTGGCTGACCAAGCGCGGCGGAAAGCTCTGCGCAAGACCTGATCAGGACGGAGCTTCCGCAGCGGCAAAAAGTGAAGCTGCCATGAGGGAAAAGTATCAATACATATGCGGAGCGGCTTCCGATAAAACGGATTATCTGGAAAAGGCCGCCGGTTTTGAGAGCGATCTTGTCCAACTGAATCCGCGTCTTGCAATCGATGATTTGTCCAAAACGATTGCAGAAAGTACCGATACTAAAAAACTTACAACCGTAAGACGCTCCAATGCTCTGTATCTCTATGACAATCTTAACGGCCTTGATTTTCTTCACTTTCTGCACTCACGTGAAGAACTGGAAAGAATCACACCGTATGTCGTTCCGGTTCTTCTTAAGCCAGACGACAGGAACAGCCTGAGAGAATACCTTTGCAGCAGAGGCTTTTATTGCCCGATCCACTGGCCGGAGCGCATGGGCGCAAAAATGTCGTTTCGCAATCTGGAACTTTCCCTCGTCTGCGATCAGCGATACAGCGAGGTGGATATGGCAGATCTGGTCAGGGCGATACGGTCATGGCACGAAGAATTATCTGCGGGAACATGATGTGTCCTGTATCCCGCACCGGAAAGGAATCCACATGACATGAAGGACATTATAATCGTCTGCACCGGAGCGACGGGGATGGAGATCTATACGATTCTCCAAATGATCAACGAAGAAGAGAGCCAGAAAGGAAGAGAACCGAAGTATCATCTTCTCGGTTTTATTGACGACGATTTAGCAAAAAAAATCCCCGATTATGTTGATGTTCCGGTGCTTGGTACGATCAAAGACTGGGAACCGATAGGCGATGAAGTCTACGCCCTTGGCAATGCAAGTCCGAGAACAAAGAAAAAAATCGTGGAGATCTTAAAGGGGAAAGGCTGCCGCTTCGAGACGATCATCGCCCCATATGCGCGGGTTAAGCCGAATGTGGAAATTGGGGAAGGCTGCGCAATCTGGTCCTATAGCATTAACAGCGGGGCCAAAATCGGAAATTTCGTCAATGTGCAAGGCGCGATGATCGGCGGGCACAGCGTGCTCGGCGATTACTCGACGGTTCTGGGCTTTGCAAACGTGCAGGCCAAGCTCGGCGAGGGCGTGTATGTCGGCAGCCATGCGGTTGTCCTAGATGTTCCGGTCGGCGATTGGGCAACGATCAGCGTCGGCAGCATCGTCGTCAGCAAGGTGAAGGCCGGAACAAAGGTTTTCGGTAATCCTGCGAAACGGGTAGACTGGTGAGGAAAAATAAACATGAGGATTGCTTTCTTGTTCTCCGGCCAGGGCGCTCAGTACCCGGGTATGATGAAGGATCTCTATGATTCCGAATCAGCAGCGCAATCTGTTTTCTCAACGGCAGATCGTGTACTTGGACGTTCCATATCCGGACTGTGCTTCGGGGGTACCCAAGAGGAGCTGAATTTAACCCACAATACGCAGCCCTGTGTTCTTGCTGCGGATCTCGCCGCCGGCGCTGTTCTGCGCGATAGCGGTGTGGAGCCCGATGCCTTGGCGGGCTTCTCGCTGGGTGAATATGCCGCGCTCACATTCGCTGGCGCAATCGCGACGAAAGATGTTTTCCCCATGATCCAGTTCAGAGCAGATGCCATGCAGGCGGCCGTTGCGCCAGGGAAAGGCGCTATGGCAGCGATAATCGGCGTTTCTTCAGATAAGGTCGAGGATCTTTGCGCTCATGTAAGGGATGAATATGTGATTGCGGCGAATTATAACAGCCCTGTCCAGACGGTTGTTTCCGGGACAGCGGAAGGCGTGGAAAGGACAGTCACGCTTGCGGAGGCGGAAGGAATACTGTGTATGAGACTTGCGGTTAGCGCACCGTTTCACTGCGCGCTGATGGAACCTGCCGCCAATAGTCTGGAGAACTATTTCAAAACAGTTTCCTTTGCAACGCCCGGTATTCCTGTATATGGCAACGTAGACGGCAAGCCGTTTCAAAACATGGAGGAGATTCCGAAGCTTCTCGTTCGACAGGCGATGAGTCCTGTCCAATGGGTAAAAACCATTGAGAACATGTTCAATGACGGAATCGACACTTTCGTGGAATGCGGACCCGGTCGTACGTTATCCGGCCTTGTGAAAAAAGTACTGAAGGGCGTAACCATCTGCCGCGTCGAAAACAGGAAAACGTTGGAACAGACCATGCAGCTGCTGGATGGCAGAAAGAAATGATTATTACTCCGTACCCGTCAGACCTGTTGGCATCCAACATGTATGTGATCAAAGAAGGAGGACACGCGGTCGTCATTGATCCCTCCAGAGACTTCGGGCCTGCCTGCGGGCTCACAATAGATAAAATCCTGATTACGCATGAGCATTATGACCATATTTCCGGCGTTAACACATGGAAGGAGGTTAGCCATGCGCCGCTTCTGTGCAGCGCGCGCTGCGCTGAGCAAATCAAGGATCCGAAAAGGAATATCGCAAGACATTTTGACGTCTTCTGCGAACTCCAGACAATGCTTCCGGACTATACGGTTCCGGGGGTGGATCCGGCCTACTCATGTGTTGCCGATGAGACCTTTGAGGATAGGTTCTGCTTTGACTGGCGGGAACACCGCTTTCGCTTATTTGAAATACCCGGTCATTCACCGGGCAGCATCGGAATCCTGCTGGACGAGAAGCATTTCTTTTCAGGGGACAGCCTCCTGAATAATCGGGAAACTGAATTGCGTTTTCCGGGTGGAAACATCGAGCAATGGAAGAAGATCGGCGAGCCGAGAATTCGGGCAATTCCTTCCGGATGCTTGGTCTGGCCGGGGCATTTTGAATGCTTTGATTATTCATGAATAATGGAAAAGGAGAATGCGGTTTATGTCACTTTTCAGTTGTGATGGAATCGGCATTGCGGGAATCTCCTGTGCCGTGCCGAAGAATCTCGTAACTGTTAACAGCTTTATCCCGGTTTTCGGAGAAGAAGTTACATCCAAGTTTACAGCAGGGACAGGCATCCAGGCTATGTATAAAGCGCTTCCCCAACAAACGGCGAGCGATCTCGCAGTTGCAGCAGCGGAGAATTTGCTTACCCGAATCGAGATCGATAAAGCGGAGATCGGACTTGCGATTCTTGTCACGCAATCCCCCGATTATCGGCGGCCATCCAGTGCAAGCATCGTGCAGAAACGGCTGGAACTTCCCATAGACTGTGCCTGCATGGAGATCAATCTTGGCTGCTCGGGCTTCATATACGGATTGCAGACAGCAATGTCCATGATGAGCAGCAGCAATGTGAAGTATACACTTCTTATGTTGGGGGAGACCGCTTCCAAACTGGTTGACCCTCTGGATAAATCCATCGTTATGATGTACGGTGATGCAGGCGCTGCAATCTTGCTTTGCCGCCAGCCACAAACTAAAACAAAATCTCTGCTTCGCAGCGACGGGGGACGCTACAGAGCGATTGTACTGCCGGCAGGCGGTTTTCGCGATATGAATCCCGGGCATGAAAGGTTTGTGTGCAGCGACGGAATTGAGCGATCCCTCTATGATATTTTTATGGACGGCACCTCGGTGTTCTCCTTTTCTATCACAGATGTTCCCGAAGCACTGAAGGATTATCTGGCAGAAACCGGCACCATGGCATCGGATTATGATACATTTCTTTTCCATCAGGCGAATCAGTTTATAATCAAGCAACTGATTCGAAAGATGAAACTGCCGAAGGACAGCGTTCCGGTTTCTCTTGATCGCTACGGCAATACAGGAGGAATTTCAATCCCTTTGACAATCTGCGATGCGTTCGGAGAGAAAAACGACGGGAAACGGAGGGCTTTGGCTTGCGGGTTCGGAATCGGCTTGTCCTGGGGCGTGGCCAATCTCGAAATCGATACGGAAACCGTTTTCCCCATCATTGAGACAGCGGACTATTACGCAGAGGGAAAGCTGATTCCGGGAGAGTATTAATCAGTGAAAAAGAGAAGTGGATAATTGGACGGAATGATTGACTTTCAAGATAAAACGATCCTTGTGATCGGAGCCTCCTCCGGAATCGGAAAGGAAACGGCTATCCTGCTCAGCACCTTCGGCGCCAGACTTGTTTTGGTTGCCAGACGTGAGGACAAGCTGCGGGAAACGTTTGCCGCTCTGGCCGGGGACGGGCACGGGTATATCCCGGCGGATATAAGCGATCTGGACGGCATGGAAAACCTGTTTAAGATCGTAAAAGAAGAATACGGCTGCTTGGACGGCATGGTGTATACAGCCGGTGTTAATACGACAATGCCGCTCCAACAGTTGAAACCCTCGCGGATTCAGGAAACTTTTGCCATCAATTTCTTCGCGTTTGTCGAGGCGGTCCGTCAGGCAACACGAAAAGGGAGATTCAACAAAGGAATGCGCATCGTAGCGGTCTCCTCCAACGCAGCGATCCGCGGCGACAAGGCACATACTGCTTACTCTGCCTCCAAGGCAGCCATGAATGCGGCGATCCGCTGTATGGCAAAGGAACTCGCAGAGAAAGAAATCTGCATCAACGCCGTGGGACCGGCTTTGACGGACACTGAGATGTACAGAATGTATGCGGTGGGAAGCGGGGACGTTGACGGGGGAGAAGCGGAGTTGAGAAAACGACAATATTTGGGCATGATCAAGCCGCTGGACGTCGCGTCGGCAATCGCTTTTCTGCTTAGCCCGGCTTCAAGGATGATAACCGGCATTGCCCTTCCAGTGGACGGAGGAATGTCAACCTGCTGATGTGATTCAGCTTTCAACACGCAGATGCGGCTTTTTATAAAATATTAAAACAAATGGAGGAAAAAGACCATGACAGAACAGGAAAAAATCAGACTGATTGAAGAAACGCTGGAGATTGACGAGGGCACGCTGACCCCGGAAACGGTTCTGGCAGATGTGGAGGAATACACATCCATGGCGAAACTGTCGCTGATTGTGATGATGGATGAAGAGTTCGGCGTAAAACTGACCGGCCCGATGGTCAAAGGCTTCCGGACGGTAGCCGATATCCTTGCGCTTATGAACAAGTGAGGTTTCTCCATGACGAATCTTGAAAAATATCAGCGCGTTTTTATGGAAACATTCGGCGTGACGGCGGATGTTCTGGATGATCGTTTTACTTTTAGAGAAGTCCCATCATGGGACTCTGTCGCCCATCTTACGCTGATTTCAGCGCTTGAAGATGTGTTCGACGTTATGTTTGAAGCGGAAGATATTCTGCACTATGGATCGTACCGGAACGGGATTGAAATCCTGAAGAGATACGGTGTGGATTTTTAACTCAGTCGCGGCGTTTTCGCTTCCTCACTTTTTTAGTCTTGATATGATGAGAGGTTAAGAATGAGCAGAACACTTGAGTACCTAAGCCCATTGGAACTGATAAAGGGAACAACAAGGGAGATCATCGCCACGATCGCCCTGTTAACTTTCATGCTCTCCGACGGGATCTATTATGTGTTTGAGGTTATTCTTCCGGCTTCTTTCATACAAGCCCATGTAGACAGAGCAATCCTAAACGTCTGGTTCTTTGTTCTGCTGCTGATTTACTATTCGTTGCAGTTTATGGTCGGCGGAAAGAAAACGACAGTTTGGCCGATTTTCTTCCTGATTGCCGTTGTAATTGTCTCTGCACTGTTTTTTCACCCTGAATACAAAGAGTGGTTCAACCACAGCTATTACGGAATCATAAGCAATTTCCTTGATTTGTCGAAGGGGCTGTATGCGCTTCTCTTTTTCAGCATGTTCAGGGACAGGAAACGTATGGTCGGAACGGTTGTGCTTGCCGGTGTACTCAACTTCTTCCTATATGTCGTTATGTTCATTTTTGCGACCAGGCGTGGTTATTGGGGAGTCATCAACGGCAAAGGAGTTGTCATTCATGCCAGTTATAACCTGACTTTCGGCTATAACGTTGCTTTTTGCTGCGTGATGGGCATGCTGATGTATGCTTTTGGCAAAAGAAAGACCTGGATTCTCCTTTATACCGGAGCCAGCTTTCTCATGCTCGTGTTTGCCGGATCCAGAGGTGCGCTACTTTGTATCATTACTGCCCTCGTGTTGATTATCCTGACAAAAGTGCGCTCGCCTAAAAATCAAAACTACCGCCGGACTCTGACTTCAGTCCTACTGGTGCTGCTCATGCTTATTTTTGTTGTCGGCCTTCCGACAATCCTTTCTTTTCTCCTTTCCGTTTTGAGCAGAATGAATATCTCGGGCAGCAGAACAATCAAGATGCTGTTAAGCGGAAATATGATGGCAAGCAACGGAAGAGATCAGATTTGGCGCATTGCAAAGCGAATGATTGCAGAAGGCAGAGTATTCGGCTTAGGTTTTTACGGGGATCGCTATGTGATCGGGCAATCATGGTCCTATGGATATCCGCACAATATCTACTATGAGCTGGCCATCGAGTTTGGCGTCGCTGCCGCGATAATCGTGCTGACGATAATCCTCGTTAACTGCCTGAAACTCTGGCATAACTGTGAGGAAACAGAGTGGCTTTTCATGTTTATCCTGATGTTGAGTTGCAGCATGAAGCTGCTGATTTCCGATTCGTTCTGGTATAACCAGCATTTCTGGGCTTTGATCGCAATTCTGTGCTGTTGGGCTCAATCTCATAGGCACCAGTTTGGGAAAATCTATATCAAGAGAGCCCGGAGGATGTGACCCGTCGTAAAGAAACAGAAAAACAGTTCCTCCTGCTTTCGCGGGAAAAGCAGGGAATAGACCGCACGCCGATTGTGCAAAGCCGCGGAGCAAACAATTAGCGCAGCAATGAGGAGCCCGACATAACAGAGGTGCATAATGGAGAAAACCTGGGAACTTGAAAATGAAAAGCTGAAAAACCGTCGGGTCAAGTGCGAAGAGGCAGGCGGCCTGGATAAGATCGCCAAACAGCACAGTTCTGGAAAAATGACCGCCCGGGAACGGATGGATGCACTTTTTGACGACGGCACGTTTGTTGAATTGAATGAAATGGTCTCTTCCCGGGCTGCAGCGTTCGACATGGACAAGAAGAAGCGGCCGGGGGATGGGGTCGTTACCGGATATGGATTGATTCACGGGCGGCTCGCGTTCGCGTCGTCTCAGGATTTCACAGTATGCGGCGGATCTCTGGGGGAAGCGCAGGCAATGAAGATCTGCCGCGTGATGGATATGGCGCTGGAAATGAAGGCTCCTTTCATTTCTATTAATGACAGCGGGGGAGCACGGATTGAAGAAGGGATTGACGGTCTTTCAGGATATGGCGATATCTTTTTTCGCAATACGATCGCGTCGGGCGTGATCCCGCAGATCTCTGTTATTATGGGGCCGTGCGCCGGCGGAGCCTGCTATTCGCCCGCAATCAGCGACTTCATTTTTATGACAGAGGGAACAAGTCAGATGTATATCACCGGCCCTGCGGTTGTGAAATCGGTTACGGGAGAGTTGATCTCCTCTGAGGAATTGGGCGGAGCCGGGGTTCACAGCGTGACCAGCGGAGTCGCTCATTTCGTCTATCAGAACGACCTGGACTGCTTGAACGGAGTTCGCAGAATTCTGGGATATCTGCCGCAAAACAACGAAGAGCGCGCTATGGAGGTCCCCGGAAGTGAAATAGATCGCTGCATCACGCTGACAGATATTGTCCCGAGCGATTCGAAAAAGCCATATGATGTCCGGGATGTGATAGACACGTTTGCCGATATGAACAGTTTCCTGGAAATACAGGCGGAGTTTGCCAGAAATGTGGTAATCGGCTTTGCGCGGCTGTGTGGGAAAACAATCGGAATTGTTGCCAATCAGAGCAAGTACATGGCAGGGGCGCTGGATATTGACGCGTCGGATAAAGCCGCTCGGTTCATCCGCTTTTGTGATTGCTTCGGCATCCCGATTCTGACGCTTGTGGATGTTCCCGCTTTTCTTCCCGGGAGCCAACAGGAACACAGGGGCATTATCCGGCATGGGGCAAAGATGCTGTTTGCCTATTCGGAAGCGACGGTTCCAAAGGTGACGGTCATTATGCGAAAAGCATACGGCGGAGCATATATTGCCATGAACAGCAGGGGAACTGGCGCGGATGTCGTTTTTGCATGGCCGATTGCAGAGATTGCCGTCATGGGCGCTGCCGGCGCCGTATCGATTATCGGGAAAAAAGCAATTGAGACAGCGGCAGATCCCTCTGCCAAGAAAGAAGAACTGCTGATCGAATACAATGAACAGTTTATGAATCCCTATATTGCCGCGGAACACGGCTATGTTGATAAGGTTATCCTTCCTAGCGAGACGAGAAGTGAAATTGTTCGCGCATTCATGATGCTGGAGTCGAAAGAGAAAAAGCCCCCGTTGAAGAAGCATGGCAATATACCCCTGTGATATTGGAAGAGGATCGATATGGAACTGACACAGGATATGATTATTGCGGCTTCCGTTGCCGCGATTGCGGAAGAGACAGGTACCGAAGCCGATAAGCTTCGCGTCCTTTCTTTCAGCGAAATTCAAAAAAGCAGCTTGGATAAGTTCATTGAAGAGCATGGAATTATTTACAAGAAGTATCAGTTAGGAGACTGTCCGCAATGGGAAAGTACAGAATTATTCTTGACGGGAAAGCCTACGAAATCGAAGTTGAGCCGATTATAGAAGAACCCGAACAATCCAAAACGTCGCAAAAGGATGTGCGCACTTCGTGGAATGCAGCAAGCATCAAGGGACGGAGCCCAGTCGTACAAATTATTGACCCAGCTGCAGAAAAACCAGTGTCCATAAAAGATCGTCTTGTTACAAGTCCTATGCCGGGCACCGTGCTCAGGATTATGGCGTCTGCCGGTGAGACCGTAAAAAAGGACCAGCCGGTTCTGGTTCTGGAAGCGATGAAAATGGAAAACGAGATTGTTGCCACCAGAAGCGGAATGATTGTCGAGATGCTGGTAAAGGAAGGGCAAACGGTGGCCGGGAATGAGGCGCTGTTTGAAATCGGTGAATAAGGAATCGTGAAGAAAATGGACCGTGGCCTTGCCCTTCCGGGGGGAAAACTCTATATTACGGATACGATTTTGCGTGACGCCCATCAATCCCAGGCGGCGACGAGGATGAAACTATCCGACATGCTCCCGGCCTGTGAAGTGTTGGACAGTATTGGCTACTGGTCTCTGGAATGCTGGGGCGGCGCGACGTTCGACACATGTATGCGATACCTGAACGAAGACCCTTGGGAGCGTCTTCGACAGTTGCGAAAAGCGCTTCCGAAAACGAAGCTTCAGATGCTGCTCCGTGGTCAGAATCTGCTTGGATATCGCCACTATGCCGACGACGTCGTGGATGCTTTTTGCAGAAAATCGATAGAGAACGGAATCGACGTCGTCCGTGTCTTTGACGCTTTGAATGACACGCGGAATATGGAAACTGCCATGTCGAGCGTAAAAAAATACGGGGCGCTGTGCGAAGCGGCGATCAGCTATACGACGAGCCCGGTGCACAGCGAAGAATATTTTGTTGAGTTGGCTGTCACGCTGGAGCAGATGGGCGCTGATCTTATCTGTATCAAGGATATGGCGAATATTCTTCTGCCTGCGGATGCATATACGCTCATAAAGAAACTGAAAGAGAGATTAAGCATTCCCATTCATTTGCATACGCATAATACGACAGGAACTGGAGCGATGGTTTATTTATCGGCCGCCATGGCAGGGGTGGATATTCTCGATTGTGCGCTTTCCCCTTTCGCGGGGGGGACTTCTCAGCCGGCAACCGAGGCAATCGTCGCAGCATTTCAGGGAACAGGCCGGGATACCGGTCTGGATCTTCAAAAAATGACTCTTGCCGCCGAACACTTTACGAAAGTTGCGGAAAGACTGCAGGCAGAAGGGATTTTGAATCCGAAAGTGCTTCGCGTCTCGCCAAAGACACTTCTCAATCAGATTCCTGGCGGAATGCTTTCCAATCTGATTGCCCAACTTCATGCGACGAACGCGGATGACAAATTGGAAGAGGTGTTGAAAGAGGTTCCAAGGGTACGGCGTGATTTCGGTTATCCGCCGCTGGTTACTCCGACAAGCCAAATTGTAGGTACTCAGGCTGTCCTGAATGTTTTATCCGGCCATCCTTACAAAATGTTCACGAAAGAATCGAAAGCGCTGCTTCGCGGGGAATATGGCCGTCTCCCCGGAACTGTCAGTCAGACGGTAAGAGAACTCGCCATCGGCACAGAGGAAGGAATAACGTGTCGGCCTGCCGACCTGCTGGCGCCTGAATTGGAACGATATCGAAAAGAACTGCAGCAGATTGCCGGGTCTGAGGAAGATGTATTAAGCTGCATTATGTTTCCGCAGCTTGCCCAGCAGTTCCTCGAAAAGCGGGTTGCCATGAAGGCACCGAAAGAGATTGAAGTCAGATGGAGAACATAGGTATGAGTGAACTGTTGGACGGAAAAGTAATAATAGTAACCGGGGCGAGCCGCGGAATCGGGAAAGCAATGGCACAGCTTTTTGCCGAACATGGCGCGCTCGTTTACGCGAATGCCCGGCGTGAAGGCGATATCAACACCTGGTGTCAGGATGTCAGCAAGGAAAGCCCGGGGGAAGTGCGCCCTCTTGTATTTGACATCACGAACGAAAAAGAAGCGAAAGAAGCCGTTATGCTGGTCAACCGGGAGGCAAAAAGAATTGACGGCCTTGTGAACAACGCCGGCGTTGAGTTTAATGAGCTGATCGGCATGATCAGCCGCGAAAACATGGAAAAAATGTTCAATGTCAACGTGTACGGCACGATCAACATGCTCCAGCTCGTCAGCAGAATTATGGGACGGCAGGAGAACGGCGGCAGCATCGTGAACATCGCCTCCATGGTCGGCTTGCGGGGAAACCGCGGTCAGCTGGTATACTCGGCTTCCAAAGGCGCGGTTATTGCCCTCACCAAGTCGGCAGCAAAGGAACTTACCCAAAAGAAAATCCGCGTAAACGCCGTTGCCCCCGGACTGACAAACACCGCTATGATGCAGCAGGCCGATCCGGAAAAACTGAAAGGCCGCATTGCCAATATCTGTATGGGACGCCTGGCTGAGCCCAAAGATATAGCAGGGGCGTGCGCTTTCCTTCTTTCCGATCTGTCTGAGTATATCTCGGGTCAGGTTTTGCCGGTAGATGGCTGCACAATCATGTAAAGAATAATCATTGCTTGATCGGGGGCTATATGAACTTAGAACGCATGATCGACAGACGCTTCCTGGGATACCGATCCATTCTTGGATTCTACCGATGGAAGAGGGAGAGCATCAAAATCATTAAAGACAGGAACGCTTCTGTTTCAGACAAGCTGTGGTGCCTTCAGCATGGTTTTTCAATCGGAGATTACAATCTGTTCGGGCATGAAAATCTTAGAAAGAATTACCGGGACTATCTGTCTTGCAGACAGTACAATCAGATTCATCCTATCAACGGAATGTTTTCGCTGTGGATTGACGACAAACTGACTGTTAAGCACGTTTTCTCCAGGTATAATGAGTATTTGCCGCTATACTATTTTGACATTGAAAACGGAGATGCAATGCGCTTGCCCGATTGCCCGGATTCTGTGCAGGGGAATGGCGTTGACGGCGTCATGGAACTGCTGCGGCAGGAAAAGAAAATCGCTGTCAAGCAGTTGCTCGGCTCTTTCGGGCGCGGTTTTTATCGTCTGGAGTATTATACGGATGGCGAATATTATATTACTGGCAAAAAAGCTGCAGAGAACGAGGTCGCAGATCTTCTGAGATCGCTGGATCATTATCTCGTTACGGAGTTCATTGTCAATCACGAAACGCTTTATCATATCTGGCCGGACGCTACTAATACGCTGAGAATTCTGATGGGCGTGGTTGAACATGAACCGATCCTTCTCCGTTCCTTCATCCGCTTCGGCAATGCAAAAAGCAACGGCGTGGATAACGCACACTCAGGCGGACTTGAAGCTATTGTGGATGAGGAAAGCGGAAAAATCCTTTTTGCCGTCGCACTTGATGCGCAAGGCTACGCCACGCGGATTGAAAGTCATCCGGACAGCGGCGCATCCTTTGATATCCAAATCCCGTACTGGGATAAGATAATCGAGGTTTGCAAGGATATTTGCCGCTCTTATCCGGAATTAAAGTATCTTGGTTTTGATATCGCAATTACACAGGACAGCTTCAAAATCCTGGAAATCAACTCCCTCTCCGGACTTATGGCGGCGCAGTTGAAAGAGCCTCTGCTGAAGGACAAGAAGACTAGAGAAGTCTTCAAAAGCTTTGGCGTGAAGATCAAGTAATACAAGCCGCTATTTCAACGAAGCATATTTTTCGCTTTCAGACGAAGGACTGCATGCCGCACCGGAACGTGCGGAAAAAAGGAGCCGAAATGTTTCTTCATTTAGATCAAAAGGACAAAGAGTCTCCGGCCATCAAAGACGATTCCGGATATGAACTGAGCTTCGGAGAACTGTGTGAGCTTATCAATCGATTCTCTTCGCTTAAACTTCCGCGGTGCGTTGTTTTCAGCCTTTGCGAAAATTGCGCCGCATCATTAACCGGATACCTCGCTTTTGAAAATAACGGGCAGGTTCCCCTGCTGTTGAGCGCCGGAATGGACGGCGAACTGCGAAAAAAGCTGGATTCTCTATACATGCCGAGCTTCTATTGGGCTCCAGAAAGAATGTCCGACGAATTGGGAGATGAAGTCTTGTTTTCCTTTGGGGGCTACTCCTTGTTCCGGACAGGCCATGCGCCTTACCCGCTGAACGACAAGCTGTCCCTACTGCTTACAACTTCCGGTTCTACCGGGAGCCCGAAGTTGGTACGGCATAAGTACGGCAATCTGGAGGCTAACGCGAAAAATGTCGCGGACGCCTTTTCCTGGACGAAGCACGACAAAGGCATTTGCGATCTGCCCATGAATTATACGATGGGACTGAATGTGATCAACAGCCACCTTTATGCCGGTGCGATGGTTCTGATGGTAAAGGCAAATCTGATGGATCCGGATTTCTGGAGTTTTATTAAGGTCAACGGCGGGACAAGTTTCTGCGGAGTGCCGTTCAGCTATGAAATTATGCGGCGAATCGGCTTTGACAGGATGGATCTGCCCGACCTTTATACGCTCGCAGAAGGCGGAGGTAAGCTTACGGACAGAATGTTCGTGTGGGCTGCGACTTACGCCCAAAACCACGGAAAACGTTTCTGCGCCACATTCGGAACCAGTGAAACCAGCGCCCGCATGGCTTTTCTTGATCCTAAACTGGCACTGGATAAGATCGGCAGTATCGGAAAAGCAATTCCGAACGGCGAGCTGTTTCTGGTAGATGAAGTCGTCGACGAAGATGGAACAGCAATCGGCGAACTGGGATACAGAGGGCCCAATGTTACAATGGGCTATGCCCTCTGCGCGGTCGACCTGATGAAGGACGACGAATTCTGCGGAGAGTATCACACAGGTGATATCGCAAAACGGGATACGGATGGCTTTTATTACATCATCGGACGGAAAGGCCGCTTTTTGAAGCTTTTCGGCCTGCGTGTGAGCCTGGATGAAACGGAGAGAATTCTCAAGACACAGTATCCGAATTCGGATTTTGTGTGCACGGGGGATGACCGTGTCATGAGCATTTTTACGACCGACCCGGCGCTGAAGGATCAGATTATCCCCTTTATCAGCGAAAAAACAAAGCTGCACAATTCTGTATTTAAGGTTTATGTTACAGATACAATTCCCAGAAACGAATATGGGAAAGTTAAGTATGCGGCTTTGGATGAAATCAGCCGCGCCTGAGCAGGAGATGGACAGCGCCCGCGACGAAAAAGCCCGTATGACAGATGAATGCGTTTTAAATCTGCCAGCGGTATGAAGCGGCGTCAAAAACCCTGATCGTTCTTTTTTACCTGACAGAATTTCAATATAGGAATGAGGAATTAATTCGATGTTTAGCAGCAAGAGTTGGAGAAAATTCTTAAATAATCTTGGTGAAGATTACTTGAATCTTGGCTTGAAGTCTTTTGCCCTTGCTGGAGGGTTGCACCGTTTCCGCCGTGCATATCGGATTCCGGACGGATATAAAGGCAGCGCCAGGGAATTCAAGGACGTGGTGGTAAAGTATTGGAAGCCGTACGGCGTCAGACCCAAGCGATTCTGGTATCGCCTGTATTGCGCAGGAATGGATCATTATGATCCGCGCTTCATCCCGGACACTTTGTGGTTCGGTAAAATCATCCCGTATTTCAACAACCTCTCCTTCAAGTCCTCTTATACGGATAAGGCTATGCTCAGCCGCCTTTTTCCTGACGTCAGGCAGCCTGTCACGGTGGTCAAGAACATGGGTGGCAGTTTCTATAACGGCGCCGAGGAACCGATTACCCGCACGGAAGCGGATGAGATCTGCCGCCGGGAGGAGCATCTGATTTTCAAGCCCACGATTGAAAGCGGCGGCGGCATGAACATCCAGTTTTATGACGCCGGCGAAATACCGGCCGACCGGATCGGCGAGCTTTTCGATCAATTTGATTCCAACTTCATCGTACAGCAGATCGTACAGCAGCATCCGGATCTGGCGCGCATCAACGCCAGCACGCTCAATACAATGCGGATTTTGTCCTTCCGCTTTCAGGGGAAGGTACACATCCTCTCTGCCCAGCTCCGCATGGGATCCAGCAAGGCGCGTGTCGACAACGTCTCCGCCGGCGGCTTTGCATGCCCGATCAACCCGGACGGCACCCTCT
>JAEEGF011426203.1_pt1 | contig 23298 bp, 18 predicted proteins | sample 9134171 | NCBI WGS metagenome assembly JAEEGF01 (sample SAMN16246542, study PRJNA631951) | gut metagenome | biome: gut microbiome; feature: rumen; material: AP-attached | host: Bos | place: Iran: Karaj | collected 2018-10
CCAGACCACCGACATATTTCTCACCTTCCACCTTCTCGCGATAGGAATAGCAGTTCGAGATGGTGCCATGGCAGTAGCCTGCAATAACGCCTACATAGTTGCGGCCGATGACGCTGCATTGAGTGAAATTGACGTTCTTGACGGTACCTTGCATATAGCCGAAGAATCCCTGGTAGTCAGTTGATTCGTTGTAGATACCGAAATTGATGGTATGGTCTTGACCGTCGAAGGTGCCGCGGAAAGGATGTTCGGGTGTACCGATGGGAGTCCATCCATTACCCAAGTTGAGGTCCCAATCCAGCACGATGACTATACCTTCGTAGCTGTTGCTGCCATTGTTGACATTGTCGCGGATTAGTCTGAGCTCTTCCAGATTCTGTATTCTTATTATTGTATCGTATGGCAGAATCATCACGCTGGAGCAGCCTTCAAGCATCGTGGTGTCTTCGGCATAGCCGCAGACACCGCCGCCCATGGCGGACCAACGCACGTTGCCGCTATTGCTGCCGCTGCACTGCCCGCTGCCCGCTCTTTGGTATCCCACCAGGCCGCCCACCTGGGCAATGCCCTTCACGCTGCCGTTGTTCACGCAGCCGTTGTTCACGCTGTTGTAACCGGTCCCGAACCATGCGTCTTGACCTAACAGGCCGACGAGTCCGCCCACTTGGTTGATGCCGATGACATCGGGTTCGTTGTCGTTAACGCTATTGTTGGCACAGTCGATGAGCTCGCAGCTATCGAGCAGGGCACCTACAATGCCGCCCACATAGCTGGAGTCGGCTTTGATTTTGGCCTTGTTACTGCATGTCATGGCGACGACCCGGCGGATGCAGGCACCCGCGATGCCGCCGGCATAGTAACCGGAAGGTCTGTCGCTTTGACTCCCAAAAGTGGCATCCCAAGCGGACCATACATTGCCCGTGTTGTGGTTATTAACCAAGATGGCATTCGTCACTAAGCCTACAATACCGCCAACGTAGCCATAGCCCTTGACGGGGGCAGCGTTGTTGCAGTTGCTGATGAGGCACTGGTCTCCCAATCCGATGAAGTTGCCGCAGATGCCGCCCACTGAGTCTGCAGCGACTTCCAGTCGGCTTCCCGCCGTGGTGGCGCAACTATTGATTTGGACAATATGTCCCTGACTCATACCCACAATACCGCCGAAATTCATAGCCTTTTTTTTGCAACTACTACCTTGGACACAGGTGTCGCATTTGATGATCGTCGAATCGCTGAGGCAGTTCTCTACGATAGAGGGAATGTCGGTGTAGCGATTTTCATCCTTATCATCGTTTCCGTTGATTCCACAGATGCCACCGATATTTTGGTGATCCAGCGATGCACTAAAGAGAAAACGGGAGTTTTTGATGGTGTCGTGCAGCAGTTGTCCGTGGAAGTTTATGCCGCAAATACCACCTACCGCTTGCGTTGCAGGAGTATTTGCAGTGCTGCGTAATTCTTCAAAGTAGAGGTTGCTCACCTGGCAGTTTTGGACCGTGCCTTGTTTGTTCAATCCACAGACACCGCCAAGGACGGAATAAGAATAGCTTTTATTCTTGTTAATGACTATTTGGCTGTTTTTTACGCGGCAACTGTCGATGAGGCCGCCATCGTTGACGGCGCAAAGCAGGGAGACGGTGTCCATGTTTATAATTGAGGTAGAGTATTTGCTGGCTGCAACAGTCAACTCGCAGGAGTCGATTTCGCAGTTGTAGAGGGTACCGCGGTTGACGGCGCAGAGGAGGGCGCTGTTGCTGATACTGTTGTTATTGAGGTTTTGGATGATACGCAGGTTTTTGACTGTACCGCCTTCGATCGTGCCGAACAGACCTTGGTAACGGTAGCAGGTGTCGAGAGGATAATCAGGAGAAGCAGGAGAAAATGGGTCATTTGTCCAAAAGACATCCAAGTTTCTTATGGTGTGGCCGCAACCGTCGAAGGTTCCTTTGAAGGGGGTGCCTCTGTATAAATCGCAACAACTTTCTTCAAAGCCGCCGATAGGAATCCAGTCGCGGCTGCTGAGGTTGATGTCGCCGATGAGTTTGAAGAAACGCTCATTGCCGCCGTCCTTGACGTCGATGTAGTCGCCGGTGGGGACAGTCAGGTGGAAGGTGTTGTCGTCGAAGCGGTAGTAGCCGCCGCCCGCGTTGTTGATGACCTTACGCATATTGTTGAACTCGTCGGCATTTTTGATGATAAGGGCGTGCGCCTCGTCCAGATTATATTTCAGTGTGACGATGCGGTAGGGGTCGCCGTCGGCTGTGGCGGCGAGTTCAATCACACCCATGTCGTGGGCGCCGAGGTTGACGGTACAGCCATTTGTGATGTTGATGTCGACACTTTGCCAGGCATGGTGGTCATCGCAGCCGCCGAGGGTAAAGCTATCGTGGGCCGTTGCCCAGGTTTGGTCGGCGTCGAGGAGGACGGGCATCACAGAGACGCGGGAAAGATGGGTCAATGCGGCGTTTTGCGAATTGGAGAAGATTTTGAGTTGGGGGTAGAGGCCGTTGGAGAAAACCCAGTTGGTGTCGACGCCCAGATTGTTCTGAAGGGCAGTGCCCAGCATGGCAGTGGTGGCGCGGCCTTCGATAGAGCCCTCGCTGTCCATGCCGCCTATCGGGGACATCTGATTGTCGTAGTAGCAGTGGTTGGGACTGTTGGGCGAGGAGGCCGTAATGCTGCCGAGATGTTTGCCCGTGGAGGTCACCGTGTTGGACAGGTAGCAGTATTCAGGGCTGCCTTCGCCCATGATGCCGCCGACGTGATTGCGGTCGCTGCCATCGACAGGACCGGCATTGTAGCAGTATTGAACGGTGTGGGGATATCCGTTGATTCCCACCACACCACCGACGTAGTAGTCTATGGATTGGGGACTCTTCGCTATGGAGATGCGACCGGTGTTGAAGCAGCGCAGAGCGCTGGTCAAATCGCCGCCGATGCCGCCGATGTAGCCGCACTCGGCACCGCCCGAGATGTCGCCCGCATTGGCGCAGCCAATCACCACACCACCGTGACCGATAATGCCACCGGCACTATGGGAGGCGATGTTGGTGCCGCGGCGCACGTGAGTGATGATGTCCGCATAGTTGACACAATTGCGGATGGTGTCGCGACAGGTCAACGTGTTGTCTTGGGTATGAGCGGTCAGTGACACGCCCGCGATGCCGGCAATGCCGCTGATGGCGAAGTTGTTGTTGGAAGTAGTGGTCTCGATGCGACCTTCAACAATGCAGTTCTCGATGGTTCCGCCGTTCATCAGAGCGCAGACGGCTCCGCCCACGATGACGGTGTTCTCCGCCTGGACATTGGTGAAGTGCAGGTCGCGCACCTCACCGCTCAACATTCCGAAAAGACCACCGATATAGGATTTTGGGAAGAAATAGACCGAATCGTTGTCGAGATGGAGGTTGGAGATGGTATGGCCGTCGCCAAGGAAGGTACCGGCAAAGCGGCTGCCACTGAAAACGGAGCCGATGGGTTCCCAAAGTTGCTCGTTCTGCATGTCGAGGTCGGTGGTCAGTTTGAAGGTGACACCCTCGGCATAGCGGGGGAACTTGCGGGCGCCATAGAAGAAGGCTTCGCCGCTGTTGATGCCGTCGCGCAGGGTTTTCAACTCAGCGAGGCTGTTGACAGCGATGGTGTCGAGAGTGGGAGCGACGCGTCGTAGCATGGTGACGGTCTTGACGGTGTCGCCATTCCAGGTGGCGGCCACGATGACGGGGTCGTTGCAGATAGACTTTACTGCCGGCTGGATGGCGTTGTCTGTACAGGTTTCCCCTTCAAAGGTAACATTGACAAACAGACCGTTACCGGCAGGGGCCTTCCACACCACGCCGTTGGCGCAGCCTGTCAGCCGGAGTCCGTTTTTCACATGACGGATGTCGTCGATGGTGTCGGCCAGCACGATGGGGGTGCAAGCCACTATGGCAATGTCGCGAGCCCAGTCGCAGGTTTCGGTCCACCTGAGGCGCGGATAGCGACCGGTCTCGTAAATCCAATGCTCCTCGCCGAGGCAGTTTTTGACGGAAGAGAATTCGCCCATAAGTTTGGAGGTGGGGTACAGATTGCCGTCCTGTCCATCGACAGACATCTGTGCGTCAGAGACCGAGTTGAGGGTCACTTGGGCAATGTTGTGGGGCGAGAAGGTGTATCTGGGGTTGCGGTCGTCAACGCAGGCGGCGTTGAGACAGTGGTTCGCCGTGTCGCGGCACACGCCTGCCGCACGACCGTTCCTGAGATTGTAGTTGGTGATTTCACCCACGTTGAAGCAGTGCTCGGCGTTGCTGCCCACGCCGGCCACACCTTGTTCGCCGTTGATGACGAATCTGGGATGGGGATGCTTTCTCAAAGTGACATTGCCCGTGTTGAAGCAGTAGCGCGTCTTGGTCTTGGAGGGCGCCACCACGCCGCCGAGGGAGAAGACGTCCAGATTGGTGTCGGCATAGACATAGGTGTCCGGATTGTCAATATGGAACACGGGGATACCGGTGATATTGCCGGTGTTGAAACAATAGTCGATGGCGCATCGCGTGTAGTTCGTGACACCCACTTCCTCGTTGAAAAAGCCAGCCACACCGCCGAGGTAACCGCAATGGGCGGTAATGTCGCCCTTGTTGTAGCAGTAGGTGATCTCAGACGGGTGGGTAGGCAAGTATCCTCGACCGACCACACCTGCAAAGCAGATCGTATCTTTTTGGAACAGAGGTCTGTGTGTGGAGGTAATATTGCCGGTGTTGAAGCAATGGGTCACATGATAGCGATCGGCCTTGATGCAGGCCACCACACCAGCTACGGAGTTATAGTAGTCAGTGAAGTCAGTTTGTTGGTAATGGGAGGTGATATTGCAGCCGTTGGAGCAGTGGGAGATGGTGATCTCGCCAGCCTTGTTGCCATTAGGATCACCCACCCAGCCGATAAGGGCACCGCAGTCTTTACCGTTGAACACCAGGCTGTGGCCGGTAACATGGCAGCTGTCGATGGTGCCGCCCATCACGAAGGTGGCCAATGCGCCGCCGTAGTTGACAGTACCGCTGAAGACGGGATTCTCCATCGTCAGATTACTAATCCGACCGTTGGGGTAGCAGAAAAGCGCCGGCTTGTCAGCCGTCAGCGTCAGATGCTGAATCTTTTTCTCGTTACCCAGGTAAGTTCCTTTGAATCCGTTGGTTAACGAATTACCGATAGTAAACCATGGTTCATCTGCCATATCGATATCGGCAGTCTGCTGGAAATAGACACCCTCACCACCAGTGGGAATGGCACCGTTGGGATTGGAGACAAACTTTTCGTTCCCAGAATCATACGAAAAATTCAGTCCTGTGTTGATACATTGGGCCAATGTGACTAACGCCTCTTTGTCTTTCACAGGATAGGGATGCGCTTGCGTACCATCTGGCGGATCGTTCTGTGCCACTGCACTATTCACCAACGCTGACATCATCAGCACCGCCACAAAAAATGTCTTGAACTTGAAGTAGTATTTTTGCTTCATTGTAACCTTTTTTCCTTCGTTATTTCTCATTTTCACATTTCTCCCCCTTCGAGGTCGCACCCATGTCGTTGTAGGGCCAAAAGATTTCATTAGGATGGTCACGGCGGTAACGCCAAGCGCGGACGATTAGCCTGGTGAGGATACCGAGGACAACAACACCGAGTAGAAGGAGGATGTTTAACTTCAGATTCATTGCTTGATTATTTGTTTTTTTATTTTTGCGGATGCAAAAATACAGCTTTCTTTTTATATAGATTTTCCTCTAACGGAAAATTCCGTCAGAGGAAAACAATTTTTCCGTTAGGGGAAAAACACAAAAAGGAAAACGCTGTTTTATAAATAGATAACAGAAATCAGTTTTTCCGTTAGAGGAAAGTTTTTTTCCGTTAAAAGAAAATTTTTTCCGCCAGAGGAAAAACCTTTTCCCCCTTTTCCGCTACAAATAATCCGCTTTACAGCAGATCGAGGCAGCACTCGATAGGGATGCCACGACACTTGTCGGAGAGTCCTTGGTTGCGCTCGATAAGGCTGCTGACGACCTTCATTGCCGTCTGAGTGCTGCCTTTCAGCGTCTCACCGTTCATCAGGTGGCCGATGAGCACAGCGGAGAAGATATCGCCAGTGCCATGAAAAGCCAAAGGAATCTCCTCATAATCAATACAGAAATAAGGACCTTCTTTACCTCGCTGGCGGAAACCCTCCAACGGCCAGTCGCTGCGGCGTCCCACCACACACTTCTGTCCGTCGATGCAGGCGCTCGTAATCACCGCCGACTTGGCTCCGAGGGAGATAATCCCGTCGAGCATATCGCAGGCCTCGTCCCAGGTGAGTCCCGCCTCTTTATACTGAGTATCAGTGAGATAGCAAGCCTCAGTGTAATTGGGGAACGTGAGGTCAGCCACACCCACCATTTCCTTCATCAGACGTACCTGTGTGTCGCTCATACCGTTATAAAGACGGCCGCCGTCACCCATAATGGGATCGACAAACACCGTCGTCCCCTCGCTCTGCAACTGACGGCAGTAGGAGGCCACCAACGTGGCCTGTTCTTCACTGAACATCAGACCAGTACAGACGGCATCGAAACGGAACCCCAACTTGCGCCACACAGGAATGGCACCACGCATATAGTCGGTGGTTTCCAGCACGTTGAAGTGTCCGTAGTCAAGGGTATTCGACACCAAAGCGGTAGGCAGATTATATGTAGAATGGCCCAAGTGGGTGAGAATGGGAAACATAGCCACCATTCCCACATGGCTGCAACCCACCACGTCGTTGATTAAGAGTATTTGTTTCATGGTTTCAATCCTCGCTATGCTTCCTTGAACTGTCGATGGCCTCGGAGACATTGATGACATAGTCGCCCAGTTTCTCGTAGAGGGCGTATAAACTACTGTAAGCGTTGCCGATAGCGTAGTCGTAAACACCCAGTTTCAGGGCATCGAGGTGTTGTTTGCGCAAACGATCGCGGTAGGCGTTGATGGCGTGCTCGGCGGCGTAGGCGGCATCAAGATCCACATGGTCGTAATCGTGGAGGTTGCTATCCATCACATCGAGAGCCTGTTGCACCAACTGACGCATCTCTTCAAGGTTGGCATTGAGGCTGGCATCGAAATGGACGGCATCCTCACGTTTGCTCTGTCGTGTCATAGCAATCTGATAGATAGTGTCGCCGATGGACTCGAGGTTGTCGATGATGCGCAGCATGGTGCTGATGCGCTCGGAGCCGTGCTCGGAGATGTCTCCGGAGCCCACCTTGGTGAGGAACTTACTGATTTCCATTTCCATGCGATCAGTGATATCTTCGTATTTGGAGATACGTTCCATGATGCCGTCGAACTCCTCGTCGCTCTTGGCGGTACGCAGACCCGGCAGGAAGGTATACATGCGCAGCACCCGCTTCGAGAACTCCTCAATCTCGCTCTTGGCACTCTGGATGTTAAGCTCGGCGGTGGAGAGCAGGTTGGAGGTAAGGTAGGTGAGACGGAATTCCTCTTCACCCTCTTCCTTTTTATCAGGTACCATCCAGGTCACAATCTTCACAATCTGCGGGATGAAGAAGGCCAAAATGACGGTGGTCACCACATTGAAGAGCGTATGGAACACCGTAATAGCCAGCGGGATAAGCGGAATGGTAGGCAACAGTCCGTCGAGTTTCTCACTGATAGCCATCACACCGTCGCAGATGGGATAGAAGGGAATGAGGAAAATAACGGCACCCGCCACATTAAAGACCAAGTGGGCGCGAGCAGTGCGCTTGCCAGTGGTGCCGGTGGTCATAGCCACCACCTGGGCCGTCAGCGTGGTACCAAGATTCTGACCTATCACCAAAGCCATCGAAGTGGGGAAATCAATCCATCCCTGACTGGCCATCAGCAGGATGACCGCCGTCATCGCCGACGAGGTCTGCAAGATGATACAGAGGATAGCGCCCACCACAATAAACAGAAGGACAGACCAGTAACCCCACTGACCCAAAGAGGCGATGGAGTGAGCTACATTTTCATCCAGCGGCGGAACCGAGTCGCCCATCAGGCCGAGGCCGAGGATGAGCAACGCCAGACCGACGATGGTCTGTCCGAGGTACTGCATCTTGTTCTTTTTCGAGAAGATGAAGAAGAGGCTGATAGCCGCGATGACCATCGGCATCAGGGGCACCTTGTCGGCGCTCTCGCCGCCACCGAGGCCGAAGAGGGTGATAATCCACGCCGTCACGGTGGTGCCAATGTTGGCACCCATCACCACGGCGATGGCGCCACCCAGCGTGAGGAGGCCCGCGCCAGCGAAGCCCACGGTCATCACGGTGGTGGCTGTCGAGCTCTGGATGATGGCCGTCACACCCGTGCCGGCGAGGATGCCGCTCAGCGGCTTGCCGGTAATCTTGGTCAGGATGTGGCGCAGCTTCGAGCCCGCGTACTTCTGAAGGCCCTCGCTCATCAGTTTCATGGCAAAGAGAAACACTGCCAGTGCTCCCGCCAACTTCAGACAAACTAAAACAATATCCATAGGTTGATGTGTTTTTTCGTTATTGTGTTATTACCCTGATTTTCAATTTTCAATCTTCAATTTTCAATTTAAATTGATGTTGCAAAAATACAAAGAATCCCCCAACAAAATTGTTACGTTTTTGTTAAGTTTTTTTCCTCATACAAACCGTATCAAGTCAATCATTTGTCCGCTACTTGTCCTCTATTTGTCCGCTTTAAAGGCGGACAAATACCTGACAATAATAGAACAACAGGGCTCGTTGGCAGCCTTCCATTTTATTTTTTTGCTATTGTACAACATTTTTTTAAAATCATCGTTAAATAGGTTTGTATTATGAAACAATATCTTGACCTATTGCAACATGTGCTGGATCACGGCACGGAGCGCCTGGACCGCACGGGGACGGGCACGGTGGGGGTGTTCGGCTATCAGATGCGCTTCGACCTCAGCGAGGGCTTTCCTGCGTTGACCACCAAGAAGTTGCACCTGCGCTCGATTATCCACGAGCTGCTGTGGTTCCTGCGCGGTGACACCAATATAAAGTACCTGAAAGACAACGGAGTGAGCATCTGGGACGAGTGGGCCGACGAGAACGGAGACCTAGGTCCCGTCTACGGCTCGCAGTGGCGCTCGTGGCCCGACGGCAAGGGCGGCACCATCGACCAGATTGCCAACGTGGTGCGGCAAATCAAGGAGAATCCCTTCAGCCGCCGCCTCCTGGTGACGGCCTGGAATCCCGCCGAAATCGAGGAGATGGCCCTCCCCCCCTGTCACTGCCTGTTCCAATTTTATGTTGATAACGGACGCCTTTCTTGTCAGCTTTACCAGCGTTCGGCCGACATCTTTCTCGGCGTGCCGTTCAATATCGCCAGTTATGCGTTGCTGACCATGATGATGGCGCAGGTCTGCGGCCTCGAGCCCGGCGAATTCGTCCATACCTTCGGCGACGCACATATCTACAAGAACCACCTCGACCAGGTGCGCCTGCAGCTCACTCGCGACCCGCGGCCGCTGCCCACCATGCGCATCAACCCCGAGATGAAGGACATCTTCGGCTTCCGCTACGAGGATTTTACCCTCGAGAACTACAACCCCCACCCGCACATCAAAGGAGAAGTGAGCGTATGACCAACAACGAACATATCTGGACAATCATCATGGCCGGTGGTTTGGGAAGCCGGTTTTGGCCCGTGAGCAGCGTCGACTGCCCCAAGCAGTTCGTCGACACCATGGGTGTCGGCCGCTCCATGCTGCAACTCACCTTCGAGCGCATGGAAAAACTCTGCCCCCGCGACCATATCATCGTGGTGACGGGCGAGCAGTATGCCGACCGAGTGCGCGAACAGGTTCCCGGCCTACTCCCCTGGCAGGTCCTCGGCGAACCGCTGCGCCGCAACACCGCCCCCTGCATCGCCTACGCCGCCGCCGTCATCTCACAGATGGACCCCGAGGCCACCATCGTCGTGTCGCCTGCCGACCACGCCGTCTTCGGACTCGACCGCTTTGTGCGTAACCTCTCGCAGGCCATCGACACCGTACAAGAACACGACTGGATTATCACCGTCGGCGCCCAACCCGTGAAGCCCGACACCAGTTATGGATATATACAATTTTCGAAGGAAGTGAAAGGGAGTGAAAGGGCAAATGAATCGACACCGTCCGAAAACCTCTTCGAGGTTGTGACTTTCACCGAGAAACCGCCGGTGGAGATGGCGCGTCAGTTTATCGCCAGCGGCGAATTCTTCTGGAACACCGGCTTGCTGGTGTGGCGTCTGCCTGTGCTACGTCGCACCTATGAGCAATTCCTTCCTGCCATCGCCGACAGTTTCTTCAACTTAACATTAAACACTAACCGCTCAACACTGGAAGAGGTCTACTCCCACTGCGAGGCCATCTCGGTAGACCACGGCATCATGGAGAAGGCCGACAACGTGCATGTGCTGGCCGCCAGCTTCGGCTGGAGCGACGTGGAGACCTGGGACTCGCTCTACGGTGTGTTCCGCCACGATAAGGCCGGCAACGCCATCGTGAACGGCCTGGCGGTGACCTACGACACCCACAACTGCGTAGTCATCGTGCCTGCCGACAAAACGGTGGTGCTCGACGGATTGAACGACTACATCGTGGCTGCCGACGAGGACACCCTGCTCATCTGCCGCCGCAAAAACGAAGACAAAATCTTCAAATACGCCAGCGACGTGGAGATGCAACAACTGCTGTATTCAAATGTGAAATAAACAAAAAAACATAAATACATGAAACGTTACGAGATTAAGTATCTACTGAAAGAGGATGTGTCGACGCTCATCGGCACCTCCATTTGTGTCAAAGGTTGGGTCCGCACCAAACGCGGCAACAAGAACGTGGCCTTTATCGCCCTCAACGACGGATCGATCATCCACAATATCCAGGTCGTCGCCGACCCGACGAAGTTCGAGGAGGTGCTGAAACACGTCAACACCGGTGCCTGCCTCTGCGTCGAGGGTAAACTCGTCGAGAGCCAGGGTAGCGGCCAGGCCGTCGAGGTGCAGGCCGAGAACATCGTCGTCTACGGCGAGGCTGACCCCGAAACCTATCCCCTCCAGAAGAAGGGGCACTCCATGGAGTTCCTGCGCGAAATCGGCCACCTGCGCCTGCGCACCAACACCTTCGGCGCCGTGATGCGTCTGCGCCACAACATGGCTATGGCCATCCACACCTTCTTCCACGAGCGCGGCTTCTTCTACTTCCACACGCCGCTCATCACCGCCAGCGACTGCGAGGGTGCCGGCGAGATGTTCCATGTCTCCACCCTCGACCCCGAGAACCCGCCCCGCAAGGAGGACGGCACCATCGACTGGGAGCAGGACTTCTTCGGCAAGTTCACCGCCCTCACCGTCAGCGGCCAGCTCGAGGGCGAGCTCGGCGCCACCTCGCTGGGCAAGATCTACACCTTCGGCCCCACCTTCCGCGCCGAGAACAGCAACACCCCGCGCCACCTGGCCGAGTTCTGGATGATTGAGCCCGAGATGGCCTTCTACCAGCTCGACGACCTCACCGCCCTCGAGGAGGAGTTCATCAAATACTGCGTCCGCTGGGCCCTCGACCACTGCATGGACGACCTCGAGTTCCTCAACAAGATGATCGACAACGGCCTTATCGAGCGCCTGAAGAGCGTCATCGACACCGACTTCGTGCGTCTGCCCTACACCGAGGGTATCAAGATTCTGGAAGAAGCCGTCAAGAACGGTGTGAAATTTGAGTTCCCCATCAGCTGGGGTGTCGACCTCGCCTCTGAGCACGAGCGCTACCTGGTGGAGAAACACTTCAAGAAACCCGTCATCATGATCGACTATCCGAAGGAGATTAAGGCCTTCTACATGAAGCAGAACGACGATGGCAAGACCGTGCAGGGCACCGACGTGCTCTTCCCGCAGATTGGCGAGATCATTGGCGGTTCCGTGCGTGAGGAGAACTACGACAAGCTGATGACCCGCATCAACGAGCTGAACATCCCGATGAAGGACATGTGGTGGTACCTCGACACCCGTCGTTTCGGCACCTGCCCGCACGCTGGCTTTGGCCTCGGTTTCGAGCGACTGATGCTCTTCGTCACCGGCATGGCCAACATCCGCGACGTCATCCCCTTCCCCCGCACCCCCAAGACCGCCGAGTTCTAAAACCGCACACTCCATTGTGCAATAATTACAAAAAACTGCGCACATATGTGCGCAGTTTTAATATGTATTGTATTTTTATCTATTTTGTCTATTGCTGTTTTTCTTCCCAAGAATACGTTAAAGTTAAACGATATTCTTCTACCGAACCATCTGTATATCTTATTGGAATAATCAGAAATACAGATTTCGTTTTCCCATTCTTTAAATCTTTTACATTGTATAATGGATAAACATCATCATCCCCAATATTGTTCATCGATGTAAAATCCCTACTAATTGATAATGAGCGGGCTGATACAGCCTCATCTGCCTTGGGATTATTCATTGTTATTCTTCTGTCGTCACTAAAAACAACTTTCCCAAAGTTACATCTTGCATTTTCCCATTCAATGAATACTCTTTGGTCACTTTTATTATTCACATAAAAACCCGAAACAAAAGAGTTACTATAAGCACTACCATAGGCAGAAAAAGAAATCGCATCCATTTTTTCTTTAGGATGGTTGGATGTAATATTAATCTTGCATTTCACTGTTCCTCCTGAATAACCGTCATATAGGGAAAAACAACTGGTAAATAACAAACTCATAATGAGTACCATAATTACCTTTACCGATAATCTTTTCATATTTTACATAGCCTTGTTATACTGTCGGCTGGTCAGTTTTACTTGCTTAACCCAATACCAAAGTTAAGCAGATATTACAAAAGAAGCGTGGTACCGTATACCACTTCTTCGAATGGAGGTTGTCGGATTACCTTTGTCAGTAGATGTTGTACACAGTCCACGCTATACGCGCAAACCGTTATACTCTCTTGCTGACAACTAATGGAAGGTTCCGACATTCCCATTCGCAAGACGAAGATATAACGCTTCGTTCGATTTCCTTATGAAATCGAGTGCAAAGATACACATAATTTGCGAACTGGCAAAATAAATCTTCTCCATGTGACGATTTTTTTCGTATCTTTGCAATTTGGAAAAGCTGCGCATTATGACCAAGAAGCAAGCCATACAACTCTTTGAAGAAAAGAAGGTACGTACCGTTTGGGACGACGAGGAGGAGAAATGGTATTTCTCTATCGTCGACACTGTGGCGGTATTAACCAACAGCGTGGATTACTTAACCGCGCGCAAGTATTGGAACAAGTTAAAACAGCGGTTAAAAGAAGAGGGAAATGAAACGGTGACAAATTGTCACCAGTTCAAATTGCCGGCTCTCAACGGCAAGATGCGCCTTACTGATGTCGCTGACACCGAGCTGCTTTCCCGTCTCATCCAGTCCATCCCGTCGCCCAAAGCCGAGCCTTTCAAGCAGTGGATGGCTCAGGTGGCATAAAATGTGTTGCAATTGAAAAAGAAATGTCTCAACAAGAAATAGACATCATGTACATGCGGCGGTGCCTGCAGCTGGCCGCCAACGGGTTGGGTCGCGTGAGACCAAACCCTTTAGTGGGTTGTGTCATCGTCAAAGACGGCCGTATCATATCAGAAGGTTTCCATCAGGAGTACGGCCACAACCACGCCGAACGCAACGCCCTCCTGCGCAATAATTCCTCATACCTCATTCCTCATTCAACATTATATGTTAATTTAGAGCCTTGCTCGCACTATGGCAAGACACCACCTTGTGCTGACCTTATCATCGAGAAGGGCATCCGACGGGTGGTGTGCTGCAACGACGACCCCAACCCCTTGGTAGCGGGCAACGGATTCCGCAAACTGGAGGCGGCAGGTATCGAGGTGGTGCGTCATGTGCAGGAGGAGGAAGGACGTGAACTGAACCGCCGTTTCTTCACCTTCATGGAGCAGAAACGCCCTTACGTCATCCTCAAATGGGCCGAGAGCAGCGATGGATTTATAGCTCCGGAAGGTGAAAGGTATTGGTTATCGACGCAGGTGCAAAACCGCCTCAACCACCGTTGGCGCACCGAGGAAGCCGCCATATTAGTAGGCTCGGAGACCTACCTGCAGGACTCCCCCACCCTCACCCCGCGCCATTACCTCGGTCCCGCACCGCAGCCCATTGTCCTCGACCGCAGAGGACGTCTGACCGATGTACCCAACCACTGGCTGCACTTACACACAGAGACCATCGAAGAGACTCTGCAAACGCTCTACGAAGCCAAGCTGCAGAGCGTCATCGTGGAAGGCGGCCGAAAGATTCTGGACACCTTCATCGTCAGCGGCCTCTACGATGAGGTGCGTATCCTCCGCAGCCCCCAAACCCTCGGCAGCGGTCTCCCCGCCCCCGAAATTCCACCCATCGTCCCCAACCGCCTATTCATCATAGACTGATGTTTGACGATACATACAAAACCATATCAGCCCCGTCGGAAGGGCTCTACAAGGAGAAAGGCAGCAAGTTTCTATCTTTCGCCTATCCTGTGCATAATCTGGAGGAAGTGAAGGCACATTTGGAGCAGTTGCGCAAAGACTATTTCGATGCCCGTCATCACTGCTACGCCTATATCCTCGGACCCCGCAAGGACGCCTTCCGCGCCAACGACGACGGCGAGCCCAGCGGCACCGGCGGCCGCCCCATCCATGGGCAGCTGCTCTCTGCCGACCTCACCGACACCCTCATCGTGGTGGTGCGCTATTTCGGTGGCATCCTCCTCGGCGCATCCGGCTTAGCCAACGCCTACAAGACCGCCGCACGCGACGCCATTGACCACGCCACCATCATCGAGAAGACCATCGACGCCCGCTACCGTTTCCTTTTCGCCTATGAGACCATGAACGACGTGATGCGCATCCTCAAGGAGTTCGACCTGAAACCCGAGAACCAACAGTTCGATATGGACTGCTCCCTCGAGGTCTCCGTCCGCCAGAGCCTCTCAGTCCGCCTCTACGACCGCATCGCCGACCTACGAACCGTCAAAATAGAAGTATTATGAAAGTAATCCTCATTACCGGAGCCAGCAGTGGCATAGGCTATGAAGCCGCTCAACGTTTAGCCCGACGCGGATGCAAAGTATATGCCGTCGCACGGCGTGTGGAGCTCATGGAACCGCTCCGCAAGGAGGGCATCGTGCCTATGCGACTCGACGTCTGCGACGAGGAATCCATGCAGCAGTGCGTCGACACCATACTGCAGGCCGAAGGGCGCATCGACGTGCTCATCAACAATGCCGGATACGGCTATTTCGGCGCTGTGGAGAACGTCAGCGACGCAGAAGCCCGCCGCCAACTCGAGGTCAATGTCTTTGGCCTCGCCGCATTGTGCCGCTTGGTTATTCCAATCATGCGGAAGCAAGGCTCTGGACGTATCGTCAACACCTCCTCCATCGCCGGATTGGTGACGTTCCCCTTCGGCGGCTGGTACCATGTGTCAAAATATTCCGTTGAAGCCCTCAGCGACGCCCTGCGCATGGAACTGCGTCCTTTCGATATCCGTGTGTCGATGATTGAACCCGGCGGTATCAGGACCGACTGGGGCATTATCGCCGCCGATCACCTCGAAGCCTCGTCGAAAGGCACACCCTACGAGGCCGTCGCCCTACAGGAGGCCGACCTAATGCACAAAGGCTACAGCGGCCATTTTCTAACCAAGCCCACCGCCGTGGCCCGCGCCATCGAGCGCGCCGCCCTCAGCCATCGTCCCCGCACCCGTTACCGCCTCGGACGATTCTCTACATTGGCCGTATGGACGCACCGTCTCCTCCCCGCCCGCTGGTGGGACACGCTGATGCTCCGCTTCATCAGAATCAAGTTCAAATAAGAAATCCTTTTTTTTCGGGGACCAATAATTTTTTTAAAATTATTGCGTTTTGTCTTTATTATGAGCGAACTTCTTGACCAACTCAATGAACACCAACGCGAGGCGGCGGAATGCGTCAACGGGCCGGTGATGATTATAGCCGGCGCCGGTAGCGGAAAGACGCGCACGCTGACCTACCGTATAGCGCACCTGATGGAACGGGGTGTGGACCCTTTCCATATTTTGGCACTGACTTTCACCAACAAGGCCGCCAACGAGATGAAAGAGCGCATCATCAAACTAGTGGGCGGCGAAGGACGCAACCTATGGATGGGCACGTTCCACTCTATTTTCGCCCGTGTGCTACGCGCCGAAGCCACTAAGTTGGGCTACACCTCGAGTTTCACCATCTATGACACCGATGACAGCAAGTCCGCCATCAAGCAGATTGTCAAACAACTCAACCTCGACCCCAAGACCTACAAGCCCAGTTTCGTGCTGAACCGCATCTCGATGGCCAAGAGCAACCTGCTGGGTCCGAAAGACTATCAAGAGAACCCCGAGATCTACCAGACGGATATCGACAGCAAACGTCCCGCCATCGGCACCATCTACCAGATGTACGACCAGCGGCTGCACAACAGCAACGCCATGGACTTCGACGACCTGCTGTTCAACATGAACATCCTACTAAGGGATTTCCCCGACGTGCTACTGAAGTACCAGCAGCGGTTCCAGTATATCATGGTGGACGAGTACCAGGACACCAACTACGCACAGTATCTCATCGTGAAGAAACTGGCAGCAAGAAACCAGAACATCTGTGTGGTGGGTGACGACGCGCAGAGCATTTACGCCTTCCGCGGAGCCAACATACAGAACATCTTCAACTTCAAGCGCGACTATCCAGAGATGCAGCTCTTCAAGTTGGAGCAAAACTACCGCTCGACGAAAAATATCGTCAACGCCGCCAACAGCATCATCAGCCGCAACCGCGACCAGATACAGAAGGAACTGTGGAGCGACAACTCGGAGGGTACCCGCATACGCCTTATCCGCGCCATGGACGAGAAGGAGGAGGGCATGCGAGTGGCCGACGCCATACAAAACTATCGGTTGGGCGAGGATGCCGACTACCGCGACTTCGCGGTACTCTACCGACAGAACTCCCTCTCGCGCTCTATTGAGGACGCGCTGCGTAAAATGAATATCCCCTACCGCATTTACCAAGGGCTTTCGTTCTACGGTCGCCGAGAGGTGAAGGATGCACTGGCCTACCTACGCTTAGCCATCAATCCCCACGATGATGAGAGTCTGGTGCGCATCATCAACTACCCCGCCCGCGGCATTGGGCAAACGACGATGGACAAAATCCGTGTGGCAGCATCCGACAACGACGTGAGCATCTGGACGGTGCTGGAGAACATCCAATCGTTCGGGCTTCCGATACAGAGTGGCGCGGTGACGAAAATCACCGAGTTCGTCTACATGATGAAACGTTTCGAGGCAGATGTGTCCACCACCGATGCCTTCACGTTAGCCAAGCAGATTATCCTTTCCAGCGGCATCGTGAAAGCCCTCCGCGAGGAGGACGACCCCGAGAGCGCCGAACGCATCGACAACATCGACGAGTTGCTGAACGGCGTACAGGAATTCTGTGAAGAGGAAGAAAGTGGGGAGTCCGGTATTTCCGGAGAATCCGGGAAGCCACTCCGCACTCTCGATGAGTTCCTGCAGCAAGTGCTCTTATACACTTCCGAGGATAAAGACAAGGACAAGGACGCTGACAAAGTCTCCCTGATGACTATCCATGCCGCCAAAGGTTTGGAATTCCCCTACGTTTTCGTAGTGGGCATGGAGGAGCAGATATTCCCCTCATTCCTGGCCATGAGCCGTCCAGAGCTCGAGGAGGAACGCCGCCTATTCTATGTGGCGGTGACGCGCGCCGAAAAACAGGTGACGCTAAGTTATGCGCAGACGCGCTTCAACAACGGACAACGTACGGGAGGCGAGGTGAGCCGCTTTGTGGAAGAGATAGACCCACAGTTCATCGAGATACCCTCAAAACGACACAACACTCCGGAAGCCGGAATACTGCCGCGAGCCTTTTTCAATGCCGGAAAACCTGTTCAGAATAATCCGAATAATCCGAAAACTCGGATTATCCAGAAACCACACACCGCCGCCGTACCCAACACTCCTGCCGCCATCAGCGCAATCATGCCCGGTATGAAGGTAAGCCACGAGAAATTCGGCATCGGGAAGGTGCTGAATGTGGAAGGAGACATCGACTCGCGAAAAGCGACAGTCTTCTTCGAAGGCGTGGGGCAGAAACAACTGATGCTGAAATTCGCCAAACTGACCATCATTGAAAATTAAAAAGGGAGTGAAAAGAAGTGGAAAAGAAGTAGAAAGAAGTGAAAGGACAAATGTGCAATACGGTACTAATGTCCATTCACTTCCATTCACCTCCTCTCGCTTCCTCTCACTCCTTCTCCTCTTTATTCTCACCCTTCTCCTTTTTCCTTTCACCTCCTCTGCACAGGCGGTAGTCTTCTCGCACGGGGGAGGATTCTATGCCGACACCTTCTGTCTCTCCATGCGCATCGACTTCGTACCGCAACTCACGGTTTCGCCTCTCACCATCCACTATACCCTCAACGGTGCCGAACCTACGGAGTGTGACCCCGAATACCGCGAGCCGCTGCCCATGACGGCAGAATGCTACTCGCGGTCGAACCTCTACCGTGTGCAGGATGTCCCGGATGAACGCTGGTTCACTCCCGAGAAAGTAGAGCATATCATCGTGGTGCGTGCGGCGGCATTCGACAGCGCAGGATACCGACGCTCGATGGTGACCACCCAGGCCTACCTTATCGACAGTCTGATGGGGCGTCGCATCAGCTTACCTGTGGTGTCGCTTTGTACTGACTCGCTGGGTCTTTTCGACTACGATACAGGCCTTTTCGTGCCAGGCTATTGTTTTGATCCAGAGAATCCCTATAATACTGGTAACTACTTCCAGAAGGGACGCCATTGGGAGCGTGCCGCGGCTTTCGCCTACTATGATCCCTCCGGCGGCGAGTTGGAACAGGACTGTGGGCTGCGTGTCCACGGAAACAGTCAGCGGGTACTGGTACAGAAGGGCATGTCGCTTTACGCTCGAAAAGAATACGGCAACAATCGTTTCTGCTACCCCTTCTTCAAAGACTATAAACAGGAACGCTTCCGCCGTCTCGTCCTTCGTCCCTGGTCCACCTCGTGGACCGGCGCTGGTATGGAGGACTGGCTCTGCCAGCATCTTGCGGAGCCCTTGCGCTGCGACCATTTGGCCACACGTCCTGTGGTGCTGTTTCTCAATGGTGAATACTGGGGTGTCTATTTCCTTGAGGAGAAAGCCGACGAGCACTATATCGAAGAGCATTACCAGATACCCGATCAGGAAATAGACTTGCTGGCTTACTGGGGGCAAGAGGTGGAGAACGGCCATGTAGCACGCTGGGACAGCCTCTACAATTGGCTACAGCAGGCAGACCTCAGCCGCAACGAAGACTATCACCATCTGGCCTCACAAATCGACATTGAATCGCTGATTGACTATATGCTTCTGCAGGTATTGGTGCTCAACGACGACTGGCCTGTGAACAATGTGCGCTTCTGGTCAACGACTAGACATCCCTGGCGCTGGATATTCTTTGATGGAGACGGCACCCTGGTGCCGTTCCCCAGCAGCATCGCCGTCCTCGACCACATGACCTACAACATGCCGCGAAAGAGCACACGCACCTCGCTGCAGTCCACCCTGCTCTTCCGCCGTCTGCTGGCCAACCGGCAGTTTCTCGAACGCACGATGGAACGTCTGAAAGAGATTGTAACCTCCCACTTCTCTTACGAAACTACGGCTCCATTGCTGAACGACATCGTGGAACAGCTTCGAACAGAGGTACCCTACCAGCGCGACCGTTTCGCCAAACCGTCGTCGATAGCCAGCTGGGAAGCCGCTGTCTCGGGTATCGATGACTTCCTCCGCGTCGAGCCCCAAAACACTGTGGAAGAATATGCCCGCTATTTCGGCCTCAGCCAACCCGACGGAGAGGGCTTCCTAATTGCCGAAAACGGAGTACGACTTGACGAGCCGACCTCTATGACGCACACCTTTTTTGTGTATGATATCTGTGGACGCAAAGTAGGTGAAAGCATCCTTCCCTCAGGCAACCAAACAGCGCCGCTACCCACGCTTTCTCGCGGAGTATATTTCGTGAAGCAGATGGAAAACGGAACAATACAGAAATGGATAATCGATTAACCCCTTATTCAAACAATCAAACAATCAACCATGCGTTTAGTGATACAGCGTGTGCTTTCGGCTTCGGTCGACATTGCGGAAGTCCGCAAGAGCACCATAGGAAACGGAATGCTCATCCTCGTGGGCATCTGCGACGAGGACACCGACGAGGACATTGAATATCTCTGCCAGAAAGTCATCAAACTACGTATCTTCGACGATGCCGAAGGGGTGATGAACCTACCCGTCACCGATATTTCCGACAGCGGCATCCTTGTCGTCAGCCAATTCACCCTGATGGCATCCACCAAGAAAGGCAACCGTCCCAGTTACATCCACGCCTCACGCCCGGAGTTCGCCGTACCTATGTACGAGAAGTTTGTCGCCCGACTCAGCACCCTCTCCGGCAAGGAGGTTCAGACCGGCGAATTCGGTGCCGACATGCAGGTTACCCTCGTCAACGACGGTCCCGTCACCATCATCATGGACTCCCAACTACGCGAGCGCTTCTAAACAACCCCGTTACAGAAAACAGTAAAAGCCCCTGCTGAAGCGGGGGCTTTTGCTATGGAGTGTTTCCTTACGGATTTACTCTGCTTTGGGGGTCTCTTCGGCCACAGGAGCTTCGGCCACAGGAGCTTCGGCCACGGGAGCTTCGGCCACGGGAGCAGCCTCAGCCTTCTTGGCGCGGCTACGACGGGTGCTCTTGGCAGCTTTCTTGGTGGTGTCTTTGAGCATATTCTCGTTGTAGTCGACGAGCTCAATGATAGCCATCTCGGAATTGTCACCGTGACGGATGCCGGTCTTCAGGATGCGGGTGTAACCACCGGGGCGCTGGGCGACCTTCTGCGACACTTCGCGGAAGAGCTCGTTGACGGCCTCTTTGCTGTGGAGGTAACTGAAGACGATACGGCGGTTGTGGGTGGAGTCCTCTTTCGAACGATTGATGAGGGGCTCTACATACACTCTCAGGGCTTTAGCCTTGGCCAAGGTGGTCTCGATGCGTTTGTGCATGATGAGAGAGGTGGCCATATTGGAGAGCATAGCCACGCGGTGGGCGTGGGTTCTTGACAGATGATTTACTTTGCAACCGTGTCTCATATTCTTTTCTTATTCTTTATCTAATTTATACTTTGAAACATTCATACCGAATTCGAGGTTCTTCGAAGCCACGAGGTTTTCGAGTTCGGTAAGCGATTTTTTGCCGAAGTTGCGGAATTTGAGCAAATCGGCTTTATTGAACGACACCAAGTCTCCCAGGGTCTCGACTTCGGCGGCCTTGAGGCAGTTGAGTGCGCGAACGGAGAGGTCGAGGTCGATAAGTTTGGTCTTGAGGAGCTGGCGGGTATGTGCCGTAGACTCATCGAATTCTTCCTGGACGGGCTTGGTCTCGACATCGAGGGTGATGCGCTCGTCGGAGAAGAGCATGAAATGCTGGATGAGGATAGTGGCAGCCTCTTTGAGAGCCTCCTTGGGATGGATAGAGCCATCAGTCTCAATATCGAACGTCAGCTTCTCATAGTCGGTGCGCTGCTCGACACGATAGTCGTCAACAGCATACATAACCTTTTTGATAGGCGTGTGGATGGAGTCGATAGCGATGACACCGATGGGGTCGGTAGCTTTCTTGTTCTCGTCGGCGGGGACATAACCACGACCCTTGTCGATGGACAGGGTGATGTGGAGTTCAGTCTGAGCCTCCATGTGGCAAATCTCGAGGTCGGGGTTGAGTACCTGGAAACCGTTGAGATTGCTGTTGAGGTCACCGGCTTTGAAGACTGTCTGATTCTTGACCGTGAAGGAGAGCTTCTCGTGGTCGTAATCCTCCAGTTGACGGCGGAAGCGGATCTGCTTCAAGCGCAGGATAATGTCGGTCATGTCCTCGACCACACCGGGGAGCGAGGAGAATTCATGGTCGACGCCATCAATCTGGACAGATGTGATAGCATAGCCTTCGAGCGAAGAGAGAAGGACGCGACGCAAAGCGTTACCGATGGTTATACCGTAGCCAGGCTCCAGCGGACGGAATTCGAAAGTGCCGCGGAAGTCGTCAGCCTCAAGCATGACCACCTTGTCGGGTTTTTGGAATGATAATATTGCCATTTGTTATCCTTTCTTTCTTTTTTTGGTTTATGTCTGGACACTCTGTCCAGACGTTTTGTTGCCCTATAGGCTATTGCTTACTTCGAGTAGAGGTCAACAATGAGCTGCTCGTTGATGGTCTCGGGAATATCGGAGCGCTGGGGGAAGTTGACAAACTTACCACTCATGCTGGCACCGTCCCACTCGAGCCAAGGATAATTGTTGGCACGAGAAGCGAGAGCGTCGACGATGACCTCGAGGGATTTGCTACGCTCGCGGACGGAGACGACATCACCCTCTTTCAAAGAATAAGAAGGAACATTGACGACATTGCCGTTGACGGCGATGTGACGGTGAGAAACCAACTGACGGGCCTGAGCGCGACTACGGGCGATACCGAGACGGTAGACCACATTGTCGAGGCGAGCCTCAATGAGTTTCATGAGCTCTTCACCGGTAACGCCACCACGACGGGAAGCTTCGGCATAGAGTTTACGGAACTGACGTTCGAGAATGCCATAGGTATATTTGGCTTTCTGTTTCTCGTTGAGCTGGATACCATACTCAGAGGTCTTGCTGCGGCGATGGTTCTGGCCGTGCATACCAGGAGCATAAGGTTTCTTCTCGTAACTTTTGTCCGGGCCATAGATAGGCTCGTGGAATTTTCTTGCGATTTTGGTCTTCGGACCTGTGTATCTTGCCATTGTTTACTTGTTCTTTTTAAGATTAATAATTACACACGACGACGTTTAGGGGGACGGCAACCATTGTGAGGCAGCGGGGTGATGTCGGTGATTTCCATAACCTCGATACCGCAAGTGTTGATTGCGCGGATTGCAGATTCACGTCCTTGACCAGGTCCTTTAACGAAGACCTTGACTTTTCTTAGGCCCAAATCATAAGCAACTTTGCCGCAATCTTCCGCAGCCATCTGAGCGGCGTACGGAGTGTTTTTCTTCGATCCGCGGAAGCCCATTTTTCCGGCAGACGACCAAGAAATCACTTGACCGGCGTTGTTCGTCAGCGAGACGATCACATTGTTGAAGGATGCAAAGATGCATGCTCTTCCTTGAGGTTCAACTTTTACGA
>JAEEGF011074339.1_pt1 | contig 23293 bp, 21 predicted proteins | sample 9134171 | NCBI WGS metagenome assembly JAEEGF01 (sample SAMN16246542, study PRJNA631951) | gut metagenome | biome: gut microbiome; feature: rumen; material: AP-attached | host: Bos | place: Iran: Karaj | collected 2018-10
AAAGGAAGAGAAATACTATCCTTATGATTTAGTACATTACAGTGAGGTGGAAAATGGGATTGCTTGATAGAATTACAAATAAAAAACAGAGTGGAAATGTGAAAAAAGTTATGGAAAATTTCATTTGGGACAATAAAAAACATAGCGTAAGTTGGCTGTATGAGGGGAAAAGAATAGAGAGAACAATTAATAATATGTTTTTTGCGTCAGTCAATGAACAGAAAAAAAACGTGTATATTGAGGCAGGAAAACAATATTCGCAAGAACAAGTATATATTCTTTCTTTTGAAGGGGAATGTATATTTGAGTGTGATATATTGCAAGATAAAGTTTGTTGGAAATATCAAAATAAAAGAATAAAAGTTGATTGTAAAAAAATAGTAGATGCTCAATTATATGAAGGTAAAATTGTTTTGATAATATGTACAATGCCAAATCAGGTTGATAAAAAACTGCAAGGCTTTGCTTTGGATGGCGCATTTCTTTTTGAAGTTGAACAACCTAAAGGATATTGTTTTTACTATTTATCATCTTTAGAAAATCAGCCGTCTGTTGTGTGTGATGGAGGTGAGGATAATAGTGATGGATATGGAAGGAGTATGTGGCATTTTTCTGTAGATATTAAAAATGGAGATTTAAGAAAAGAAAGTTTAGCATATTAATTATTTTGTGTGCATATTATAATGCTGATATATTGGCAATGCTGGTTAGTTGTATAGGAAATATACCTAATCTCTGAAAGTTTGGTAATAGAAAATGAAGATTTTGGAGATGGTGGATTGTTTATAATAAAAGATTATAGCATCAATATAAAATACAAATATTCAAAATATCTAGGACTTGATTCATGGTCCACTAAAATGGATATAGATATATTTTTCTATATATTCAGTAATTACAAAAGAAAATCATTCTATATTAAATTTGAGAATATTGTTTTTATTGAAAATACGTAATTTAAGGGGAGCGTTTAACAGGATTGAAGAGTATGAGAAAAGAAGTAAGGACAGATTATCTCCTATTGGAGAGGTGCAAGATTAAATATTCTATGCAGGCGAATCAATAAAGATTTACATTGGAAGTACTCGAAAATGCTATTTGTTTTATTAGAGAGGTGAGGTAATGAAAAAGTTTTTCACCTCAACAATTTATTGGATTTCAAGAGAAGAGACCAGCAATGGAAAGTCAAGTGTAAATACGGCATACTAGACCAGCTATGTAAAGTCAGGTAGTAGCTTAGAAAAAAAAGAAATACAATACTAAAAGGATTAAAGGATGCACCAATAGAATATAGAAAAAATCCAAAAACTGGAGTAAGTGAACCATATATGAAGCAATATAAGATTAATGATGACTATAAAGTTATTTTGCGTAGAGATATTGGGGATTTTAGCCATGGTGATATGGATCATTGGAATCTAGAAGTGCAAACTATAAGTGGAAATCAAAAATATGATTTGCATATGTATATAGATGATGATGGAAACATGCTGCCACTTACGGATGAAAATGTTTATATTCCGAAGAAATCACCTTTTAGATAATATAAGAGGTAAAAGATGTTTATAGATTTGACAAGAAATATTATTCCAAAAGAATACATGAGAGTAAATGTAGTTAATAATTCGACTGATGAGGTTGGCGAGTTGACTTTTACATTTAACAGAGAGGCAATACTAGGATTTGCAACTGAAATGTTGTTTTTATATGATGATATAAATGATTATCAGAAAAATAATATTACTACACATCCATTAAAGACAGACCCATGTCCTAATCAAGCAATTGGATTTTATCTTACACCTGAAAGCCCAAGCTTTATGCTAAAAATAAATTCATTACAAATTGATAATAAAGAGATTAGCAATATTGAAAATAAACATAATATAATAGTTAATAATGCGAATCTTAATGAAAAATACTATATTAATACTGATATAGAATTTGATTCCGAAGAAATGATAATCGAATCGTATGAATTATCAAGAAGAAATATACTTGATATATCAATAAAAAATAGTAATGGAATAGATATAACAGATAAGTGTAGTGCCGTTGTTTTAGAAATAAATAAACAGGGGATAAAAGATTTTGCAACTTCATTACTAATTTGGAGCAATAATACTAATGACCAAATAGAATATTTGATAGCAAAAGATGATAAAAATAAAGAAGAAACTAATTTTGGTGCAATATTAACAAGTGATAGTGTCGCTATAAAAGTAAGAAGTGGAGAGTTAGGATCAATTTATGATTACGATTTTACATAAGCAATATACGAACTGAAATGATGATAATTTGTTTGAACTATATCACAACAAAGCCTCCCCACAGGCAGGCTTAATGATGGTATAAATCAGCAACAAACACTAAACTACTTACACAAACTTCACAGCCTCATAAGGTTTACCATTTTTAAGTATCGCATACACAACAGTTGTCAGTTTTCGTGAAACTGCACCGACAGCGACAAGATGATGTTTTCCCTGGAAACGCTTCTTAAGATAGTATTCATTAAAAGCACTACCATGGAAAACACAACAGCTGGCGGCAAGGAAGAGTGTATGCTTAAGATATGACGAACCACGTTTTGACATGCGGTTATGATTTGAACAATATGTACCGGACTGATGTACTGTCTGATCGATGCCTGCGTAGGCAACAAGAGATGATGAGTTTTTAAAACGGTGTATATCGCCAATCTCAGCCAATATACAAGTGGAGGATATCGGGGTGGACGTGCTGTAATACCACTAAAAGGAACTCTATATTGTCCAATAATTAAGATTGATGTTTCAAAACCAGAAATTCCATGCTGCCAAAGCTGTTCTAATATAGTAATGGAATTTAGAAAGATGTTTCCAAATATTACTTTGAATGTTTTTGTCGAATAGTAGGAGAAAAAATGACTTTTAGATATAAAGAATTAAAAGAATATGTAAGAGAAGATTTTACAAGGTTTTATTGTATGAAATTTACTGATGAGCAAATATTAAGTGCTGTGTTAAATGAGTATAAGTATGCGCCTGATTATTGCTACGCAGAGGAAGTATGCATATTTATTATACTTGCAAAAATGTATATAAAATACAATTTGAATGAAAAACGGATTGTGGATAGAATTGAAGAAATCACACTGAAGGAATGGGATGATATAAGAAATGAAATAGGATTAGATTGGGTGAAGGTTGATGAAGATTTGAGCAAGATTAGAGGAAATTAGCCTATATTGATTATTGAGGTAGCAATGCCTCGTTTGATGGCTTCTGTAGCTGGAAAATTTAACTATGATGAATCACGGTTCTATAGGATTATTACAAAAATACAAATGCTGTAGGGGATGCAGTCCCGTATGTGGATGGATATGTTGAATTTCCTGATAAAATATTTTTATCCTGGCATAAAGGATATAAATATAGGAAGTTTTTCAGGGGATAGAGAACTTGATAAATTGAGATTAATCGATGAATTGGTGAAAAGGGGATTCAATGCTGAAATACCTGAAGGATATGTGGCACATCACCAAACAAAAAATGGTATTATGCAACTCATAAGAGAAGACATACATAAGCAGTTTACACATGTTGGGGGATATAGTTTATATTGAGGTAATTAAAATGTTGATATCAAAATATGGAAATGGTTCAATTGAACAAGTTGAGGAATTTGAAAATAAATATGGAATAAAATTAGATGAAGAATATCGTGTTTTTTTAATTAAATATAACGGAGGCGATACACCACTCACTACAGTAAAGAGAGGAAAACGTAAAGAAGATTTAAGATATCTCTACGGAATGAAAACCAAAAGAAGTTCCGAAAAAGAATTTGAATACTTTGATTGGAAAAAGAGTCAATGTATACCTATAGGAGAAGATTGTTTTGGAAATTATTTTGCTATTGGAATAACAGAAGAAAACAAGGGTGTAATTTATTTTTGTGATCATGAAAGAGGGTTTAAAAAGATAAAAATAGCAGATTCATTTGGAATGTTTATTAGTAATTGTAATAGCAAAGTTTTAGATGAAAGTTTTAAAAGAACACCAGAAGAAAGAGAAGAATTTGTTATTGCTAATGGATATGGTGATGAAATAAATGATAGTATGAGAAAAGCATGGAAAGAGCAATATGAAAAATATAAAAATATTGTACAGGAAGAAGTAATATTATAATAAAGATTGACATTTTCACATCAGAACAATGAGTTTTAACGCAAAAATACAACTGTCCGTTATTAATCTCAAGCCATCCTTTAGAATAATAATCATATAAAAATATACTTAATAAAAGAAAAATTTGTTTTAAAAAGTACTCTCTTGTGTTAAAGTATAAAAAGGAGTATTTTTCAGACAAGTGTCTGAATTTAATATAAGGAGGTATATTTTTAATGTTTACATTTGATGAAGTTAAGAACGTTGATCCTGAAGTTGCAGCTGCAATACAGCAGGAGAATGACAGACAGCAGTCACACTTAGAGCTTATTGCTTCTGAGAACATTGTTAGTAAGGCAGTTATGGCAGCAATGGGAAGTCAGCTCACAAATAAATATGCTGAGGGATATCCAGGAAAGAGATACTACGGTGGTTGTGAGTACGTTGATATCGTAGAGACACTTGCTATCGAGAGAGCAAAGAAGCTTTTTGGTTGTACTTACGCAAACGTTCAGCCACATTCAGGAGCTCAGGCAAATATGGCTGTATTCTTCGCATTAGTTAAACCAGGTGATACAGTTATGGGTATGAGTCTTGATGCAGGTGGACATCTTACACACGGAAGTAAGGTTAACATGTCAGGAACATACTTCAACATCGTTCCTTACGGAGTAAACGAAGAAGGATTCATCGATTATGATGAAGTATTAAAGCTTGCTAAGGAGTGCAAACCAAAACTTATCGTTTGTGGTGCCAGTGCATATCCAAGAGCAATTGATTTCAAGAAATTCAGAGAAATCGCTGACGAAGTTGGCGCATTCTTAATGGTAGATATGGCTCACATTGCAGGTTTAGTTGCAGGTGGTAAGCACATGAGCCCAATTCCATATGCTCACGTTACTACAACAACTACACATAAGACACTTAGAGGACCAAGAGGTGGTCTTATCCTTTCAAGTGAAGAATTTGCAACAGAGCACAAGCTTAACAAAGCTATTTTCCCTGGAATTCAGGGTGGCCCTCTTATGCATGTTATCGCTGGTAAGGCAGTATGTTTCAAAGAGGCATTAGAGCCAAGCTTCAAAGAGTATGCAGCAAACATCGTAGACAATGCACAGAGCTTCTCAAAGGCATTAGTTGAGAGAGGGTTTGATTTAGTTTCAGGAGGAACAGACAATCATCTTATGCTTCTTGACCTTAGAAGCAAAAACATCACAGGTAAGGAATTTGAAATCGCTCTTGATGCAGCAAACATTACATGTAACAAGAATGCTATTCCAAATGACCCACAGAAGCCTGGTATCACATCAGGTGTAAGACTTGGAACACCTGCTGTTACAACAAGAGGTCTTAATACAGAGGATATGGTTCAGGTAGCTGAGGCTATGACACTTATCGCTGATGATGCTGCAGCAAACACAGAAAAGGCTAAAGCAATCGTTAAGACACTTACAGATAAGTATCCATTATATGTTTAATCATTATCTCCGTCAGATAAGAAACCACTTTTGAGAGTAGTGAGTCATTGACAAACTTGCATCAGTGGAAGTAATTATAAACAGTAATTTTTGACATGAGTTAATAAAGGATAAATATATGAAAAGAAGAATAATTGCTTTGGCAGTAGGGATGACACTTGTATGTAGTGTTGGAACAACAGGCTGCACAAAGAAAGACAAAGAAGGAACAAAAATTACTTCAGAGTCAAAAGAAAACAAAAAATCAAATGTCAATATTGTGAAGAGGGTATACAAAGAATACACTGAGGACGAGATGGGGCTGTGGGAGAGTGACGGTTTCACTTACCAGTACAAAAAAGACCTAAAAGGAAATGTTCCTGATACTGATGAAGAAATCACATTTGTGATTCTTACCAATGATGATTCAGTAACTTTTGAACAGGTATTTAACAGCATGTACTCATCGAATCAGGACGACAGACTTGATGATAGTATGACATTGGTTGTTGAAATTAAATAGTTACAATTATTTTTAATAAATAAAAGTCTGAAATCCCAAAAAGATTTCAGGCTTTTATTGTTTCATAATTGAATAATGTTTGGCAAATATGGCAATGATATCTGTAAATGGAGGTGCTTATGTTAAACAATGATTCAATTAAACTATTAAGAGAATGTGATGCAGGAATAATAATGGGGATTAATTCACTGAGTGATGTTACAGATGACATTAAAAGTGTAGAACTGTCAGATCTTATTGAAGACAGCATTAGAACTCATAAGCTGTTAAAGCAAAAAGTCGAGAAATTGCTTGATGAGAACTGTGATGATGGAAAAATGCCAAATCCAATTGCAGAGACCATGTCCTGGATGAAGACTAATATCAAACTTATGACTGACAATTCAGATGCAACTATTGCAGATGTGTTAACTGATGGGTGTAATATGGGAGTAAAATCCATTAGCAGATATATTAATCAGTATAGCAATGCAGAAGCCGAGGCTGTAAGTATTGCTAAGAACCTGAGAGATATCGAGGAAGAACTTGAGATAGAACTGAGAGAATATTTATGAACAGTAAAAGCGTCAGAAATAATTAAACGAGTAGTGTGGCGCGGAAGACAAATAAAGGGATAGTTTGAAACAACAGATAGTTAAAAAGAGGACGAAAACATTCGTTGTGAAAAAAGGTACATTACGGATGTCTTCGTCCTATTTATGTAATATAGAATAACTTATTCATTGAATACTTTCTTAATTGTATCAAGTTTTGAAGTGATTGACATAAACAACATATCAAGAAGAGTGATTGCAACCATTGACTCAACAACAACAACGGCTCTTGGAACGATGATCGGATCGTGTCTTCCGTGAATTTCAACAGGGACATTCTCCAAAGATTTGTTCACTGTGTTCTGAGTGCTGGCAATTGAAGGAGTAGGTTTTATTGCTGCACGGAGAATAATCTGTGAACCATCACTTATTCCTCCAAGTATTCCTCCTGCGTGATTGCTTGTCTTTGAAATAAATCCGTTTTCTGATTTAAAACCGTCGTTGTCCGTCAAACCGGTAGATGTTGCAACGGCAAATCCATCACCAAACTCAATACCTTTAACTGCACCGATTGACATTACAGCTTTTGCAAGGTTGGCGTCAAGTTTGTCAAATACAGGCTCGCCTACACCTGCAGGCATACCCTCAACCAAACATTCAATAATGCCACCCACAGAATTCTTTTCAGCCATTTTCTCTTTGAGAAGTGACTCAGCTTTTGAAGCAGCGTCAGCGTCAGGCATGTACAATGGATTCTTCATAATTTCATTTTTGTCAAATCTGTTGTAATCTATTTCTACATCACCGATTGATTTTGAATATGTAAGAATAGTAATACCGAGCTCTGATAAAAGTTTTGAAGCGATTGCTCCTGCGGCAACTCGCCCGATAGTCTCACGGCCTGAGGAACGTCCGCCTCCTCTGTAATCTCTGAAACCGTATTTCATGTCAAAAGTGTAATCAGCGTGCCCCGGTCTGTAGATTTCTGAGATAGCCGAATAATCTTTTGAACGCTGACTTTTGTTATATACAAGCATTGAAATAGGAGTGCCGGTAGTCTTTCCCTCGAATACACCGGATAATATCTCAACGCAGTCATCTTCATTTCTTGGAGTGGTGTAAGAAGACTGTCCCGGTTTTCTTCTGTTTAAAAACAACTGTATGTCTTCTTCGCAAAGTGAAAGACCTGCAGGACATCCGTCAACAACAACGCCCAAAGCCTTTCCGTGAGACTCTCCCCAAGTAGATATTTTAAATATATTTCCAAAATTAGAACCTGCCATATATAAATACCATTATTCCTTTCGTTTTATGCTGGTAAGATAATGAAAAATGATTTATAAACTCATAATCGTTATTATCGAGAATAAGTATAACAATTATTGAAAATATGTGCAATCAGAAAAAATGAACTCATTTTTAAAGGATTTAGGAAGGTCGAAATGACGGCATTATAAAGTGAATTGTTGCTTTAATATATTGAAGAAGCCATAGTTATAGTGTATAATTCTAGTTGCTTGTGCTTAGTGATACTATACTAAATTATTAATTGACAAATAAAATGCAAAGGTAGATAGAATGTATAAAGTTTTAAAAACAGACGGAAAAGCTAAAAGAGCAGAATTTCATACAGTACACGGTGTTGTTCAGACTCCGGTATTCATGAATGTTGGAACGGCTGCAGCTATCAAGGGTGCAGTATCCACAACTGACTTGCAAGAGTTGAAAACACAGATTGAATTGTCAAACACATATCATCTTCATGTTAGACCGGGAGATAAGATAGTAAAGCAGTTAGGCGGACTCCACAAGTTTATGAACTGGGATAAACCTATACTTACCGATTCAGGCGGATTTCAGGTATTTTCCCTTGCGGGGCTTAGAAAGATAAAAGAAGAAGGAGTATTCTTTAACTCTCATGTTGATGGAAGAAAGATATTCATGGGACCTGAGGAGAGTATGCAGATTCAGTCAAATCTTGCTTCAACTATAGCCATGGCATTTGATGAATGCCCTTCAAGTGTTGCTCGGGTTGACTATATTAAACAGTCAGTAGAGAGAACAACCAGATGGCTTGAGAGATGCAAGAATGAAATGAACAGACTTAACAGTCTCGAGGATACTATCAACAGACAGCAGATGCTGTTTGGAATCAATCAGGGCGGAGTATATGAAGATATCAGAATAGAGCATGCAAAAGAGATAGCAAAGTTTGATCTTGACGGATATGCTTTGGGAGGACTGGCAGTAGGTGAGAGTCATGAGGATATGTATCGAATCATAGAGGCTACAGTTCCGTATCTGCCACAGGATAAACCTACATATCTGATGGGAGTAGGAACACCTGCTAACATTTTGGAGGCTGTTGACAGAGGTATAGATTTCTTTGACTGTGTATATCCTACCAGAAACGGCCGTCATGGGCATGTTTACACAAATCATGGAAAACTGAATCTGTTCAATGCAAAATATGAATTGGATTCAAAACCAATTGAAGAGGGATGCGGTTGCCCTGCCTGCAGAAATTATAGCAGAGCATATATTCGTCATCTGTTAAAAGCAAAAGAAATGCTTGGTATGAGATTGTGCGTGTTGCATAATTTATACTTTTATAATACAATGATGGAGGAAATCAGAGACGCTATTGATGCCGGAAGATACAAAGAGTATAAGGCACAGAAACTGGCGGGCTTTGAGGAGAATAATTAATTGATTTATAAATTGATTAATTTTAGGCATATATATATATCAGGAGGAAAAAATGTTTAATTTAGGAATGATTATTGCAGACGCAGCTGCCGGCCAGAGTGCGCAGGCATCAGGATCGGTTAGTGTTATTTTTGGTGTTGTTTATGTAATTATAATTCTTGGTTTTATGTATTTTGTAATGTTGAAGCCACAGAAGAAGCAGGAGAGAGAAAGACAGGAAATTGTCAACTCAGTTGAGGTTGGAGACAGTGTCCTTACAACAGCCGGATTCTACGGTGTTGTAATAGATGTAACAGAGGATATGGCTATTGTGGAATTTGGAAATAACAAAAATTGCCGTATTCCAATGCAGAAATCAGCTATTGTTGAAGTTGAGAAAGCAGAATAAGATATTTATTAATAGAAATTGAATTATAAAGCTTTTTAAATAAGAATAATATTATCATAAATAATCAGATATCAAGAATTGGCTAAGTGAGAAAGAGTATGATAATTACTGACCATATTTGGAGGTAATGATCATACTCTTTCTCGCTTTTTGTTATTAACGTTTTCTATTTGTGACCTTGTAATATGCTGAGTCTGCTTTGCTCAAAAAAGGTTGAAATATGACGTGAAATGAGATAAAATAATTAGTAATGTGGCTTACTATAGTTATTTTTATTGCAGTAAGTCAGAACAAATAAGTAGAAAAGAGGGCTAGATATGGATTTTAAAGTAGCAGTTATTCCGGGTGATTACATAGGTCCTGAAATAGTTGAGCAGGCACAAAAAGTTCTTGATCATGTCGGCAAGAAGTTTGGACACAGTTTCAATTATGTTGAAGTCGATATGGGTGGAGTTTCAATTGACAAACACGGAGTTCCTTTGACAGATGAAGCACTTGAGACAGCAAAATCAAGCGATGCAGTGTTGATGGGATCAATCGGCGGAAGAGTCGGAGTTGACAGCTGGTATCAGTTGCCACCGCATTTGAGACCTGAGGCAGGACTTCTTGCAATCAGAAAAGGACTTGGATTATATGCTAATTTGAGACCGGCTTACTTATATAAAGAATTAAACAGTGCATGTCCACTTAAAGAAAGCGTCGCAGAGGCGGGCTTTGATATGATTATCGTAAGAGAACTTACAGGTGGATTGTACTTCGGAGAGAGAAAGACAGAAGAGATTGACGGTGTTATGACAGCCATCGATACTCTTAAGTATACAGAAGATGAGATTAGAAGAATCGCCATTAAGGGGTTCGAAATCGCAATGAAGAGAAGAAAACACGTTATTAGTGTTGATAAAGCTAATGTTCTTGACTCATCAAGATTATGGAGAAAGATTGTTGAAGAAGTAGCAAAGGATTATCCTGAAGTTACACTTGAGCATATGCTTGTTGATAACTGTGCAATGCAGCTTGTCAAAGATCCGGCTCAGTTTGATGTTGTTATTACTGAGAATATGTTCGGAGACATCTTATCAGATGAAGCAAGTATGATTACAGGCTCAATCGGAATGCTTTCGTCAGCAAGTCTTGGAGCTGGTAAGTTTGGCTTGTATGAGCCAAGCCATGGTTCAGCACCTGATATCGCAGGACAGAACAAGGCTAATCCGATAGCAACTATTCTTTCTGCAGCAATGATGCTTAGATATTCATTTGACCTTGACAAAGAGGCTGATGCAATAGAAGCTGCAGTTCAGAAAGTTTTAGAGGACAATATCAGAACAGTTGATATTATGTCTGAGGGAATGCAGTTAGTCGGATGCAAAGAGATGGGCGACTGTATTTGCGATAGGATTTAACTAATTAATTATCAATCAGTATATAAAATACGTGACTATATTTAGGAGGAATTATTATGAAGAGTGATTCAGTTACAAAGGGGATGCAACAGGCACCTCACAGATCGCTGTTTAATGCGTTAGGACTTACAGAAGAAGAACTTAGCAGACCATTGGTTGGTATTGTAAGTTCTTATAATGAGATTGTTCCGGGTCATATGAACCTCGACAAGATTGTAAATGCTGTAAAGCAGGGTGTTGCCATGGCAGGTGGTACACCAATCGTTTTCCCTGCAATTGCTGTTTGTGACGGTATTGCAATGGGACACATCGGTATGAAATATTCTCTTGTAACAAGAGATCTTATAGCGGATTCAACAGAGGCTATGGCTATTGCACATGCATTTGATGCTTTGGTTATGGTTCCAAACTGTGATAAGAACGTTCCGGGATTGCTGATGGCAGCCGCAAGAGTAAATGTACCAACTGTATTTGTTTCAGGAGGTCCAATGCTTGCAGGTCACGTTCACGGACAGAAGAGAAGTCTTTCAAGTATGTTTGAAGCGGTTGGTTCATACGCTGCAGGAACAATGACAGAAGACGATGTTAAGGAATTTGAGGCTAAGGTATGTCCTACATGCGGATCATGTTCAGGTATGTACACGGCCAATTCAATGAACTGTCTTACAGAGGCACTTGGTATGGGACTTCCTGGTAATGGAACAATTCCTGCTGTTTACTCTGAGAGAATCAAACTTGCAAAACATGCAGGTATGGCAGTAATGGAGATGGTTAAGAAAAATATCAGACCAAGAGATATTATGACAAAGGAAGCTATCCTTAATGCACTTACTGTAGATATGGCACTTGGATGCTCAACAAACAGTATGCTTCATCTTCCGGCTATTGCTCATGAAGTTGGATTTGATTTTGATATTGCATTTGCAAATGATATCAGTGAAAAGACACCTAACCTTTGTCACCTTGCACCGGCAGGTCCTACTTATATGGAAGATCTCAATGAAGCAGGTGGTGTGTATGCTGTTATGAATGAACTTGCAGATCTTGGATTACTCAATCTTGACTGTATGACAGTAACAGGAAACACAATGGGTGAGAATATAAAAGGATGTATCAACAAGAATCCTGAGGTTATCAGACCACTTGACAATCCATACAGTAAGACAGGAGGTCTTGCAGTATTAAAAGGAAATCTTGCACCGGACGGATCAGTTGTTAAGCGTTCAGCAGTAGTAGATGAGATGATGGTTCATGAAGGACCTGCAAGAGTTTTCGAGTGCGAAGAAGATGCAATCGCAGCTATCAAGGGTGGAAAGATTGTGGCAGGCGATGTTGTTGTTATCAGATACGAGGGACCAAAGGGTGGCCCTGGTATGAGAGAGATGCTCAATCCTACATCAGCAATTGCAGGTATGGGACTTGGATCATCAGTAGCACTTATCACTGACGGACGTTTCTCAGGCGCATCAAGAGGAGCGTCGATTGGTCATGTTTCTCCGGAAGCAGCCGTAGGTGGACCAATTGCACTTGTTGAGGAAGGCGATATCATTAAGATTAATATTCCGGAAATGAAATTAGACTTAGATGTTTCAGATGAAGAATTAGAAGCAAGACGTGCAAAATGGCAGCCAAGAGAGCCAAAAGTTACAACAGGTTATCTTGCAAGATATGCTTCTATGGTTACATCCGGAAACAGAGGAGCTATTCTTGAAATAAAAAAATAAACCGAAAAGGGGAGATATAAAATGCAGTTAACAGGTTCAGAAATCGTAGTAGAATGTTTAAAAGAACAGGGTGTTGATACTATTTTCGGATACCCGGGAGGAACAATCCTCAATATTTATGATGCATTATACAAGCATCAGGATGAGATTACACATATTCTTACTTCACATGAGCAGGGTGCTGCCCATGCTGCAGACGGATATGCAAGAGCAACAGGAAAAGTTGGTGTATGTATGGCAACATCAGGACCGGGTGCAACAAACCTTGTTACAGGTATTGCTACAGCATACATGGATTCTATTCCAATCGTTGCAATTACAGCTAACGTTCCAGTGGGCGGTCTTGGAAAAGATTCTTTCCAGGAAATTGATATCGTTGGAGTTACAATGCCAATCACAAAGCACAACTTCATCGTTAAGGATGTTAATGATTTGGCAGATACAATCAGAAAGGCATTTGTTATTGCAAAATCAGGAAGACCGGGTCCTGTACTTGTAGATATCACAAAAGACGCAACAGCAAACAAGGCTAAGTATGTTCCACAGACTCCTGTAGAAGTTGAGAGAATTACAGAGACAATCAAGGATGAAGATGTTGATACAGTTGTAGACATGATCAATAAAGCAAAGAAACCATTCGTTATCGTTGGTGGTGGTGCTATTGCTTCTGACTGTGCAGACGAGATCAGAGAGTTTGTTGATTTGGTAGACGCTCCTGTATGTGATTCACTTATGGGGAAGGGGGCTATCGAGGGAACAAACCCACGTTACACAGGTATGATTGGTATGCACGGAACAAAGACATCTAACTTTGGTGTTACAGAGAGTGATCTTGTTATCGTTGTTGGTGCAAGATTCAGTGACCGTGTAGTTGGTAATGCAAAGGCATTTGCAAAGAAAGCAAAGATTGTTCACATTGATATTGATGCTGCGGAAATCAACAAGAACGTTAAGGTTGATGCAAGCATTATAGGTGATGCAAAAGAAATTTTAAAGAAATTAAACGCAAAGATTTCAAGACAGGACAACGCTGATTGGATGGCTTATATCGAGAACATGAAAGAGAAGTATCCTTTAGCTTTGGATACAACTAAGCTTACAGGTCCTGCAGTAATTGATACATTATACAAAGTAACAAACGGTGATGCAATCGTTACTACAGACGTAGGACAGCATCAGATGTGGGCTGCTCAGTTCTATCAGTTCAAAGAGCCAAGACAGCTTATCACATCAGGTGGCCTTGGAACTATGGGATACGGTGTTGGAGCATGTATCGGAAGCAAGATGGGTAACAAAGACAAAGTATGTGTAAACATTGCAGGTGACGGATGTTTCAGAATGAACATGAACGAAATTGCAACAGCTACACGTTACAATATTCCTATTATCCAGATTGTAATTAATAACCATGTTCTTGGTATGGTTAGACAGTGGCAGACACTTTTCTACGGAAAGAGATATTCAAATACAATCCTTGATGACGGAGTAGATTTCTGTAAGGTTTCAGAAGGACTTGGTGCAAAGGCTTACAAGTGTACAACACCTGAAGAGTTTGAAGCAGCTATCAAAGATGCTATCAAGTTGAATATCCCATGTGTTATCGAGTGTCAGATTGACCAGGATGACAAGGTATTCCCAATGGTACCTGCAGCACAGCCAATCAGTGAAGCTTTTTCAGAAGAAGATTTAGCTGAAAAAGGATATGAGTGCTAAAATTAATATGTTTAATAGAGCAGTACTTTATTGTACTGCTCATTAATTGAACTACATGTTCATATATATGAGAATGATATTGTAATAAATTATCTGTTTATTATATCAGAATATATGATTCTCAAAAAAATAAATTATAATAATATTTTCATAACAACAGGAGGAAATAAAAAGATGGCTAGAGTATACAATTTCTCAGCAGGTCCGGCAGTATTACCGGAAGAAGTATTAAAAGAAGCAGCAGAAGAGATGCTTGATTACAGAGGAACGGGAATGAGCGTTATGGAGATGTCTCATCGTTCTAAAGCATTCCAGACAATCATTGATGAAGCAGAGCAGGATATCAGAGATCTTATGAATATTCCTGACAACTACAAAGTGTTATTCTTACAGGGTGGTGCTTCACAGCAGTTTGCAGCTGTACCAATGAACCTTAAGAAAAACGGTAAGGCAGCTTACATTGTAACAGGACAGTGGGCAAAGAAAGCAGCTCAGGAAGCTGAAAAATACTTGGATGTTAAGGTTGTTGCATCATCAGCAGATAAGACATTTTCGTATATTCCTGATTGCAGCGATTTAGATATCGATGATGATGTTGACTACGTATATATTTGCGAAAACAACACAATCTATGGTACAAAGTTCCATACACTTCCAAATACAAAAGGACATGAATTGGTAGCAGATCTTTCTTCTTGTTTCTTATCAGAGCCAGTTGATGTTGAGAAATATGGTGTAATCTATGGTGGTGTTCAGAAGAACATCGGACCAGCTGGTGTTGTTATTGCAATTATCAGAGAAGATTTAATTCCTGAAACAGTAGAAGATTATGTTCCTACAATGCTTGCTTGGAAGACACAGGCTGACGCAGGTTCACTTTACAATACACCTCCATGTTATGGAATTTATATTTGTGGTAAGGTATTCAAATGGATCAAGAAGATGGGTGGTCTTGATGCAATGAAGAAACACAACGAGGAAAAAGCTAAGATTCTTTATGATTTCCTTGATCAGAGTGAATTATTCAAGGGAACAGTTGTAAAGGAAGACAGATCACTTATGAACGTTCCTTTTGTTACAGGTGATGCTGATTTAGATGCTAAGTTTGTTGCTGAAGCAAAGGCTGCAGGTCTTGAGAACCTTAAGGGACACAGATCTGTTGGTGGTATGAGAGCTAGTATTTACAATGCTATGCCAATCGAAGGTGTTAAGGCTTTAGTTGAATTTATGAAGAAATTCGAAGCTGAAAATAAATAATAATAATTTATTCTAAATATAATTAATTCAAAAATAATTAATTTTAAAGGAGAATATCATGACAAAGATTAATTGCCTTAATCCAATTTCAGATCTTGGATTAAATTTATTAAACGATAATTATGAAATGACAGACGATTTTGCAAATGCTGATGTTGCTTTAGTAAGAAGTGCTGCAATGCATGATTTAGATTTACCTGAGAGCCTTTTAGCAGTAGCAAGAGCAGGTGCCGGAGTTAATAATATTCCGCTTGATAAATGTGCAGAAAAGGGTATCGTAGTATTCAATACACCAGGTGCAAATGCAAACGGAGTTAAAGAATTAGTTATCTGTGGTATGTTACTCGCAGCAAGAGATGTTATCGGAGGAAACAAATGGGTTGCTGATAACAAAGCTGATGAGAATATTTCAAAGACAATGGAGAAAGCTAAGAAGAATTTCGCAGGTGGAGAGCTTAAGGGTAAGAAACTTGGTGTAATTGGTCTTGGTGCAATCGGTAGATTAGTTGCAAACACAGCTGTTTCACTTGGAATGGATGTATATGGTAACGATCCATTTATGTCAGTTGAGAGTGCGTTAAGCCTCAAGAGAACAGTAAATCTTGTTAAGACAAGAGAAGAAATCTTCAAAGAGTGTGATTACATCACAGTACACACACCATTACTTGATGATACAAAAGAGATGATTAACAAAGATACAATCGCTATGATGAAAGATGGTGTTGTTATTCTTAACTTTGCAAGAGATCTTCTTGTATGTGATGATGATATGGCTGAAGCTCTTAAGAGTGGAAAGGTTAAGAAGTATGTAACAGACTTCCCTAACGCAAAGACAGCAAACATGGAAGGTGTTATTGCTACACCTCACCTTGGTGCTTCTACAGAAGAGTCAGAAGATAACTGTGCTATTATGGCAGTTGAAGAGATTATGGACTTTGTTGAGAACGGAAACGTAATCAACTCAGTTAACTACCCAAGATGTGAACTTGGTGTTTGTGATACTGCATCAAGAATCGCTGTTTGCCACAAGAACGTACCAAACTTTATTGGAAAGTTTGCTACACTTGTTGGAGAAGAAGGTGTTAACGTTGCGAACATGGTTGATAAGTCAAAAGGTGATTTTGCTTACGCAATCCTTGATCTTGATAGCAAGCTTTCAGATGCTGCAGTTGAAAAACTTCAGGCAATAGACAGCGTTATCAGAGTAAGAGTTGTAAAATAATCGCAGATTATTACGATTATCTACCCTCTTCGTCGAATTGTTTCGATGGGGAGGGTGTTTTTATGTAATTTTATTTATTTTATTTAGTTTAATGTGGTACAATGTAAAGGTGAATGATTTGAAAAAATGATAATGGCAAGCGAGTCTTGAAGGACACTTGTTTGGGAGGTAAATTTATGAACAAGGAAGCACTAAAGGAAATAAGAAATATCGTGCTTATTGTAGCTATTGTAGTAGTTCTCATTGTATACAGCGGCAATGTTATTACCGCTATCGAAGGAGTGGCAGGAGTATTTACTCCGTTTTTGGCAGGAGTTGCCATTGCTTTTGTATTAAATCTTCCTATGTCTTTTATTGAGACAAAAATTTTTGCTAAATGGCCTAAGGGAAGATTACAAGTTTTAAAGAGAACTCTTGGGATTATATTGGCCATATTATTTATTTGTTTATTAGTTGCTCTTTTATTTGTGGCCGTTATACCGGGAGTGAGAAATACTATTACAGATGTTTCTACCAGATTTCCGGAGTTTTATAATCAGTTAAATGCATACATTGAAGATATTTCAACTAAATATCCGGTGGTAGATTCCTTCATAAAAGAAGATAAGCTTTCGAAATTGGATTTTGAAAAAGTATCCAGTGGCGTTTTATCTGTATTTTCAAATGGAGTGGCAGGAAATATTGTATCATCTACAGTGGGAATGGCTAGTTCAGTCGCTTCATTCTTTGTGAAAGCGTTGACTGCAATTGTATTTGCTATTTATCTTTTAGCAGCAAAAGAGAGAATTATCAGAGGCTTTGCAACTGTACTTAAAACATATCTTCCGAGAAATTATTATGAAGGTATCAGAAAGTTCAATATAGTTCTTGTATATAACTTTAAACGATTTATTGAAGGACAGTGCCTGGAGGCCATTATATTAGGATTAATATTTGCGATTGTACTGTCAATTTTTAAAATGCCTTACGTTATGCTTATATCTATGATGATTGCTTTTACTGCACTTATTCCGGTAGTAGGTGCACTTATAGGTTGTCTGTTTGGATGTGCGCTCATTATTATGGTTTCGCCTATTAAGATGCTTGAGTATATTGTTATCTCAATTATAGTTCAGCAGCTTGAGAATAAGTTTGTATACCCTAGAGTAGTTGGCTCATCAGTTGGACTTCCATCGATTTGGGTGTTTATGGCGGTTATGGTAGGTGGTAGCTTGTGTGGTGTCATTGGAATGATTGTTTTTATACCGTTGACATCGACATTTTATCAGCTTTTGAAAGAAGATGTGAGAAAACGAAGAGAAATTAGTGAAAAAACAGCTGACAACAGCAGAAATAGTAGAAATAATAGAAAACATAATAAGAATAGAAATATTAGTAATTCCGGTAAAAAGGTTCAAAATATTAATCATAATGACAGTAAAGGGAAGGCTAAAAATGATAATCAGATAAATAGCAGTAAAACTACTAAAAATGATAATCAGGTAAACAGTAGTAAGAAATCAAATAACAATCAGAAAAATAGTAGCAACAAAACAAATGGTAATAAGAAAAATAGAAACAATAATTCAAGCAAAAAAGATTAAATTAAAACAAATTGAAATCAAATAAAATGAATTAAAACAAAAAACGATTAGTTAAATGAAAAGAATTAAAATAGTACAAGGATAGGAAAAAGTAGTATGAGTGATAAACTTAAGGTTTTTTCAAAGTATTATCTGACGTTTACAATTTACGGTCTGATAGGATGGATATATGAAGTATTGTGGATGTGGTTTGTAGTACCTCCACGAATGTTTATTAACAGAGGAGTGTTATTTGGACCTGTACTTCCGATATACGGATTTGGAATGTTACTTCTTTTATTTTTGTTAAATGGCATTCTAAAGAAAAAACATACTGTGGATAATAAGTTTTATTTGATATTATCAGCAATTATAGTCACGACATTTATCTACACAACTGCAGTTGAGTATACCGTTTCGCCAAAAATCTATTCCGTAGTTAATTATCTGAAAAATTATGGAATTGGGTTAGTGGTAGTGAATGTGGCAGTTATTGTGTTAGTATATATAATTGAGGATAAAACAAAAAATGAAAAAATAAAAAATCTGGATTTGACAATAGTATTGGTATTTTTACTAATCTGGATAATAACCACCGTTATTGAGTATATATCTCACTTGGTGATTGATAAGTGTTTTCACAAAATGCTGTGGGATTATACATATGATTTTTTGAATGTAAATAAGAGAATAAACTGGGATGCAAGCAGAAATTTTGCTGTCGGTGGAACATTTCTTATTTATGTAGTACAACCCCAAGTTGAGAAATTGCTGGGAAAGATAAAAGAGAAAAACAAAATTATTCTTGCTGTTGTAATAGGAATTATTATGTTAGCGGATTTTGTTATTAATGTTATTTTAAAGTGAAAAGGAGAATAAAAATGTTTATACTTGCAGATGCAACAGAAAAGGAGTTGGAAAATTTACAACAAAGTGTAGATGTAGTAACAGATACAGATAAAATGAGCAAATTTGTATCAGAAATGATAGATAAAGGTATTGCTTTTGGACTTAAACTGATAGCTGTGTTTGTCATATTTATAGTCGGAAGATTTATTATAAGTAAGTTACTCAAGATAGTAGACAGAGCCATGACAAAGAGTTCTATGGATGAGGGAGTTGCGAAGTTTTTGCATTCAACCCTTAATGTAATCTGCTATGTGGTTTTATTAGTTATCCTTTGCAGCAAACTTGGAATTGATACTACATCATTTGCGGCAATCCTGGCATCAGGAGGATTGGCTATTGGTCTTGCTTTTGAGGGAAGCCTTTCTAATTTTGCAGGTGGAATTCTTATTCTTATCATGAAGCCGTTCAAAATTGGAGATTATGTTGAGTCTAACGGAGTTTCCGGCGTTGTTGAAAAGATTGATATTTTCTATACGTCACTCATTACAGTTGACAATAAAGCAGTAAAATTACCTAACGGTACATTGTCTAACAGTGTTCTCACAAATTACTCAATGTTTGGAAAACGAAGAGTAGATGTAGAAGTGGGAGTACATTATGATGATGATTTGCAAAAAGCAAAAAATGTGCTTAACAACGTAATGAACAGTTATAATAATATTCTTAAAGAAGAAGCAAATGCAGTAGTTGTTAAAGAACTGGCTGAGAGTTGTGTTAATCTTGAAATAAGAATGTGGGTTGCCACAGCAGATTACTGGGATGCCAAATTCTATCTCAATGAAAACGCAAAAGAAAAACTTGAGGAAGCAGGAATCACAATTCCTTATAATCAGTTGGATGTGCATTTGATTGAACATAAATAATGTAACTAAGAAACGGATTTTTAGCAAAAGAAGGCAAAATTTATAAAAATTACAAAAAATAATTGCTGTAATTATGAACCGAGAAGCAAGACTGTAACAGTAAAAATTACAGTGAAATAACCATTTAAAAAGCTGTTATCATTGATTGATAACAGCTTTTTTAGTGCGCCTTGCGGCGCACGTCGCTAATGCAATGTCATTAACTTTAGAGTATTTCTTACAAAAATCAAAGTTTTTAATGATGGTAAGGAAGATGATTGTACGAAAAAAATATTTTTGGGCATGCAAAATAGGCAGGAATATACTCCCTGCCTGTTGCAGATATGTATTAGTTGAATTAAGACAATCTATAATTAAAACTCATAACAGAACGATCTTTCTTCTTGCGCCGGATTGCTTTTCTGTTTGGACGAATAGGTGTCAAATATTTAGACAAAAGATTTTTAACTGTTTTGCAGCTAATCTTTCCCTTGATAAACAGTCTAGATGCATGAATTGCTATTGAAAAACTAGATTTATAATCATGTTTTCGTGTTAAGCATTCTAGTTTATGACTACTCATTATTAAAGATACAAAATTATAAAGCAAAAGGTGTGCATATATTTCTTGATAGATTAAATCTGTCTTGCGGGCATGAAAATTTAATAGACCAAGTGGATATTTAAGGTCTCTAAAAGAAGTTTCTATTCCCCAGCGCATAGAGTATAGCTTTTTAATTTCAGAAAGCGGAAATGTTTCGGCAGGTAAATTTGTAAGGATTGTTTCATAGGTATCTTCGCCGAGCTTAATTTTTAGAATTCTAAAAGGAAGATGATAAAACATAAGAACATCGCGCTCACCTGCAGGATTGATGAAAAAATCAAAGTTTTCGGGATGAGATATACGTTTATAGGTGTTTTTATTTTTGTAAAGTTCCCAGTGATCTTTAGTTCTTCCAGCAGACAAATGTAGATTGATAAAAATGTCGTATTCATTGTCTTGTGGCAAATCAAGACCATTAGCTATACCACCGCTACTAGTAGCATTTTTGACTCGAAAAAGGAATTTCCATCCTTTCTCTTGTATGTGAGCAAGTGTATTATAGGATTCGTATCCTCTATCAGCAATAATAAGAGTATCCATAGTGCCTGCATTACGATCAACCATGTCAATGAGAGCCTGGTTTTCATTTGAATTACGACTTTTCTGAATGATGGTATCAACATATATTTTGCCACATACATCGTATAGGGCATTTAAATGTAAAAGGTTATAAGGCCTTTGATCATTTATTCTAGGAAAATAAGAATCTTTGTCTTTAGGATTAGTTGGTACGTGTAAATCAGAACCATCAATAGCTAAAACGCGGTAGTTCTTGTATGTTGCATTAGGATTTGAACTGTTGGTAAAGGATTTGAAGATATCCTCAAAAGCAGTTGGAAGTATTTTAGAACGTTGCTGTACAAATGCAGCTGCAGTTGGAGTAGTATCTGAACAGTTGAAAAAGGATAAGAGTTCGTTGTTTATACTACCTCCAGACATTTGGAGAATTGAGTTAATAATAGTTTTAAAAGAAAGCTTACGCGTTCTGGAGTGGTCAGTTGGATTTTTTACATAAGATGCTTTGTTAAGTAAAATTTGGTCAATAGAATCAAATAAATTTCTACGTAGTGTGTTAGGTTTTAAATATTTCATGCGGTTCCTCCTGTGAAAAAATGAATGTACTTAATCACAAGGGATTTTTTGCTAAGTAATTAGCAAAAAATCCGCACACTATGAAATATTTGTCAAGCTATTTTAAATTTTTTTCTTAACTTAATGCCATTGGTCGCTAATGGGTGAAAGTCTCTAATCCAAACAAAAAAATGCAAAATGTCAAGTTGCAAAGTGTGGGGATTGCAAAAAAGATGAAACAATTTTATAATAATACTCGTTGTAAAAAAAGTAATTAAGGAGTGTTATAGTGAAAAAGAATATACTAAGAAAAACAGCGTATGTTTTGGCTTTTACAATGCTTATTGAAACGGCTGTTATTAATCTTGATACAAAAGTATTTTCAAAAGAATCTATTTCTTTAGAAGAGATAAAATTGTTAAAAGAAAATGCAATTGATTGGCTTGAGGAGAGCCAGAATGAAGATGGAAGTTTCGGAGGAAAACTACATAATTATTATACGACGCAGCTACTTGAAAATCTGGCTTATCAGGATGATATAGACGATGAAAAGACAGCTGCCTTTTTGTGGCTTGAAGACAGGGAAGTAAAGAGCAATGATGACTTGTTTAGAAAATATCTTGCCAAGAAAAAGTCAGGTGATAGTACAAATGAGCATATTAGCGAAATTGATATAGATAAACTTCAAAACAGAGATGGTGGATTTGGGCTTATGGAAGGATATACAAGTGATGTCCTTGATACAGTGCTTGCCATTAACTGTATGATGGAAAGTGATAATGATAATATTGAAAGTATTAATAATTCACTTAGTTATTTAAAGAAAAATCAGATGTCAGACGGTGGCTTTTCTTATGCAAGTGAAACATCAAATGTTTATCTTACTGCATATACATATAAAACTGTAAGTTCATTTTTAGACGAGTGTGCAGACAGTTCCGTAAAAATAATGACGGAAAAATGCAGTGATTATTTATTGAGTTTAGAAGATGATAATCAATTATGGGGAATGGAAGAAGACAGTATAAGAGATTCTCTTATGGCTGCGATTTCTTTTGTTAGTGATGATGAAGATACACTTAAGAGAATTGCCGTTATCGCAGAAGAGGTGGCTTCTGATGGAAGCATTTATGAGGATGTCGAATTGACTTCTCTTTTTGTGAACCTCATAAATGAGTATGAAATTGCAACCGGAAATTCAGATTACAGCCATATGAAAATAAAGGAT
>JAEEGF011776122.1_pt1 | contig 23288 bp, 14 predicted proteins | sample 9134171 | NCBI WGS metagenome assembly JAEEGF01 (sample SAMN16246542, study PRJNA631951) | gut metagenome | biome: gut microbiome; feature: rumen; material: AP-attached | host: Bos | place: Iran: Karaj | collected 2018-10
TTGCCGGCAGCATCGAGGTTGGTGGCCAGCTGGGGCTGGTCGCCACTGCCATAGAAGGGGTGCGAGGCCACGAGCCCGGCGTTCTTGTTGGCAGTCCAGTAGGCTTGTCCCCACTGCTGGGCGTCCATCACGTCATACTGCTTGGCAATGGTGTTTAGCGTGGCGGTATAGCCCACGTTCACCGTAACCTTGTCGCCCTTGCCTTTCTTGGTAGTGATGATGATGACACCGTTGGCGGCTCGGCTACCGTAGATAGAAGCCGACGAGGCGTCCTTCAGCACCTGAATCGACTCGATGTCGGCAGCGTTCAGCGAGTTGAGGTTCTCGGTGGTGGCCACTCCGTCAATGACGTAGAGGGGCGCAGCACCGTTTACCGTGCTCATGCCACGCACGCGGATGCTGGCACCGCCACCACCGGGGGCGGCATCGGTCACGATGTTTACACCGGGCAGCTTGCCCTGCATGGAGTTGAGCATGTTGGGGTCGCCCTCGCTCTTGGCACTTTTCATGTCCATCACGGCCACGGCCCCCGTCAGGTCGGCCTTGCGCTGGGTTTGATAGCCCGTCACCACCACCTCTTGCAGCTGTGGGGCGTTGTCCTTCATCACCACGTGCATGCCGTTTTGTGCGGGCAGCTCCTGCTTCTCGTAGCCAATGTAGCTGAAGACGAGCATCGTGCCAGCCTTTACCTTCAGCTTGAAGTTGCCATCGAAATCGGTCACAGTGCCGTTTGATGTCCCCTTTTCCATTACCGTAGCACCGATGACAGGACCCATGTCGTCCTCCACCGAGCCAGTAATTTCTGTCTGCGCGTACATGATAGTACTCGCAAAGATGAGCGTCGCGCTCAGCAGAAACTTCCTTAGTTTTTCCATTTGCTCTTGCGATTTTAGTTAATACTATTGTTTCAGAAATCTGCCGCAAAAGTACTAACCACTAGCGCAAAAGCATTAAAAATATCGTTCACGCCGTGCAAAATATGTTGCAATGTAACATTTTTGCAATGGAATGAACGATAAATGCTATTCCTGGCCTTTTTACGCTACTTCCTCACGTCGCCGGGCACCATTCCGTATTCTTCCTTGAAACATTTAGTAAAGTAGGAGGGCGCGGTGAAGCCTACGGCGTAGGCCACTTCCGACACGCTCTTGTCGGTGGTGAGCAGTAGCTGGTAGGCACGGTTCAGACGGGCTGTGCGCAGCAGCTCGACAGGCGACGAGCCTGAGATGGACTTCACCTTGCGATACAACTGTACACGGCTCAGGTTCATGTCGGCAGCAAGATCTTCCACGCCCACATCGCTGTCGTCTAAGCGTGACTCTATGACCTCTTTGAAGCGAGTGATGAAATGTGACACGGCAACGGACTCGTTGTCGTCAGTATTATCTACCGCCTCGGAACCATCGGAACTGTGTGACGACTCCTCTGATGTCTCTGTAGGCTCAGCAGCAGCAGGAACGTCTTCAGGCTTAAGATTCCACAACGTGTTGACCACGCGCTCTCTCTGCAGGGCAATCTTGCGGAGGTGATAGAGGTAGAACAGTACGAACACTATGACTAACAACGCTATGACACCGATGGCCAGCCAGTTGATGATGCGCTGCGTGTCAAGTTTGTGCAGATAGCTGTCGGCCTTTTTGTGCAATGAGTCGAGCTGGTCGGCCTGGCGCATAAATTCCTCGCTCTCCATCAGCAGCACTTTGGCATTGTCGCGGGTGACGAGGGCCGACATCAGCATCGTCTCCTTGTCGTAGGGCTTGCCATCGAGGATGCGGATGGCCAGGTCGAGGATTTGGTCGCCGTGGGTGGGATAAATATACGAAGCGTCGAGCAGTGAGTCGCGCACCAATTGTATGCCGCCGTCTTCACCCGGCAAGCCGTCGATGCCGCAGTACAACACCCCAGGCCCAAGCACCTTCCTTGCGGCCATAGCCGTACGATCGTTGGCGCCAAACACCAAATCTATGTGTACATCTTTATTGTTAGCATGCCACTGACGGGTGGTCTCGTAGGCTGTCGGCTCTGTCCAGTCGCCCTGTAGCGAGGCCACCACCTCAATGCCGGGCGCATCTTTCACGGCATCCATGAAACCGTTATGCCGCTCGATGGCGGGCGACGAGCCTTCCAGGCCTTTTATCTCCAGCACCGTGCCCTTGCCACCAAGGCGGGCGACAATGTATTCGCCCATCACACGGCCCATCTCGTAGTTGTCGGCACTGATGAATGCCGTGTACTTCTGCGAACTGGTCTTGCGCTCAAACACAATGACAGGGATGCCCTTGTCGTAGGCACGGTCGATGGCGGGCGAGATGGTCTGCACCTGGTTGGGGGCCACAATGAGAAGGTCGATGCCGGCATTCATCAAACTGTCAATCTGCTGCACCTGCCGCTCGTCGCTGTCATAGGCCGCAGCAAACTTCAACTCCACATCGTCATGGAAATAAGCCCCCATCCTCAGCTCAGCATTCTGCTTGTCACGCCAGATGTCATCGGAACACTGCGACACGCCGATGCGGTATTTTACTTTGTCTCCAGCACACGAGACAAGCATAGCTGCTACAGCGATGATGGTTAATAGAAAAAACTTACGCATATTGACGGACTTAGTTAATCGAAGAAAATGAAACCATTTCTCATCACCAGGTGATTGAACGGGTTGCGCTCGGCAATCTCTTTCAAGGTGAAGTTTGGGTCGAATACATTGCTAATCTTCAGCAGGTCTTTGACGACTCTCGACTTTTGGGCTATCGTAGAGCCACTGGCTCCGAAATACTCCGCAATCTCGTACGACGACGTGCTCAGCCGGGAATCCTTGCTGAACATGAAGTTGACGCTGCAAATAGTATATACTGCTGCCGCTGCCCAAATCTCCAGTCGGCCCGACTGCAGGGGACAGGTGCGTTTGCGCCCAAGTTTCTGCACCAGCTTGGTACACAGCTCTGCGCACTCCTCGTCTAAACGTTCATGGCAGAATGCCACTGCCAATTCAGTAATCTTTGTCTCTCTTTCTTTCAATTCTTGCTTATCCATAAGTCTCTATTTTGTTTGTTGTTATTCTTCTACTCTATCACAACTGACCAGTTTGTATCATTTGCCAATCACCCATTCACCCGTTTTGCTGGAGCCCTCATAGTGCACGCCATATTGTTCTTTCAGAATTCGGAGGTCTTTTCTCAATGTAGTAAGGCCAACACCCAGAATCTCACAGATATTCTCACGTGTTATTAGTGGTTCATTCCGAACAAGTGTTATAATCATATCAAGCCGTTCCTGCGGTGACAACTTTTTGGGACCACTTTTTCTGTTTTTGGAGCCACTTTTGGGGCCAATTTTGAGGGCACTTTTGGGGGCACTTTTGGGGGCACTTTTGGGGGCATTGCCCTCAATACGCTTAATTGGGAGCACCAAGGAAACTTCATCCACCTCCAAGCGGTTTTCTAATACAGGCTCTGCCCAACCTGCCTGTTTCCAAGCACTGAGTATCATTGGGAAACCAGAGCCAAGGTTTTCGCCATAGCCAATCATCCTTAGCATATTCTGCATCTTGGGGTTACGAGCTTTCGACACGCCACCTTCATAGATCTCCTTCAACGGCAGCATCAGCAAACCAGGGTTGCGGAACACCAGGCGGTCTTCATGTTTCTCTATTCGAAGTACGCCGGCCTCCAACATCATATCAGCATGGATGATTGAATTCGTAAATGCTTCCCGTACAGCCTTATGTAACGGTGTGTCATCCACTCGCTGAATACCCTCCATGCGGAATGGACGTGGAAGGTCGAAGGTCACTTTAGGAATCACACGGCTAAAGAACTGATACAAATTGTTCTCCCAGCGCCCGTCGTAAGTCAATCGGTCGCTATAACGCTCTTCACCTATCAGATGGCAGAAGTCAATATAGTCCATCCTGAAGTTGGCAAATCGCTCTTGTATCGAAAGCCCCTTGCCAAACATCATCAGGCCAGCCATCGTCAGGCCCTCTTTCCCTGTTTCTCGGTCAACGATATAGCCGCCAAGATTCTTCAAGAAAGTCTTGTCGTCCACTTCATTCCACACATGTCCCTCGTTCCTGAATTGAAACAATGTGCGGTATCGACGCAGCGTGTCTGGGTCAACATCATTCATGTCGTAATGCTCCATTAGTGCACCGTCATTTCCACCCTCGTATGAGTCACGAATCATCGCCCTAACCTGCTGCTCCGTGCAATGGAAGTCACCTTCATGGTTGCGTTTGAACGTGTTCTTATAGACATTCTCATTCAGATAGACAGGCTTCACCCGCCAATCAGCCATCGGCACATGGATGCAAACAACTTGTAGCCCATCTATATCCACCACCTCCACATCACTATCCGTCAGGATGTTGTCGCTCACCTTATTGCTATTGATGGTGTTCCAGAAGTCCTTACGAATCTTTTCAGCGTCATCAACACCTTCTATCCGAAACCTCTTAGCCGGGTCATTCTCTTTCATGTTTTCAAAGACACCCAACAGAATAGTTCCACCCATCGTATTTGCGAAAGCCGAATAGCTCTCCCAAACCGACTTGGGCACATCTGTTTTAGCCAGTTTTGCCTCTACAGTAATCCGTTCACCCTTTTGCAACAGCTTCTTTATGTAGTTCTTGTCCATATCTCTATTAACGTTTACATCATAATGTCACAATTCATCCCAGTCTTCTAATTCTGATTCAACAAAAAGTATACCATAGCGATACCCTATTGGTGGTTCGATAAGTCGAACATCTTTTTTGTGCGCCCTTAAATAACGCTTGATTTCCACATTACTATCAAACTCGATTTTTCGGGGCAAAACAAAGTAGGTGTATGCAACATGTCCATCTTTATCTTTCTTTCCATTAGCGAACCCTACAACTTTAAATTTTTCCCCATTGTCATTTGTTTTTGTCTTTATGATAAAGAGTTTCTTATCAACATTGTGCCGTTCAAAGAATTCGTTTACGGTCATATTATCATCGAAATCAAAATCTTCTTTTTTCTTATTCAATGCGAATATACAATACTTCGCAGTATAGTCGTATTCGTTAGTCACGTCATGCTCATCTTCGTATAGAAGTTCGTAATCGTGAAAACATGAAAAGAATTTGTCAATCCGCTTGTTAAAGTTGTTGTTGGGTCCCATGCAGATGACAAAGGTCTCATTGTCTGACGCTTTCTTGACTATTCTAGCAAGTCTACTTAGATTTATATTCGGAATATCTAATACGTTAGCAAAAAAGTGTATAGTCAAATCTGCATTTGACTCGATTTCTGATAGATTTACTTGATCAATACATTTGTTTAAAGTCTTAATATCTGTTTCTTCCCATACATAATTATCATAGGCACAAACATGAGTCGTTGCTCGATCTAATGCTTCTTTTGAAGGCTCAATCAGAACAATCTTTTCTATTTCACACTTAATATCCTTTCTTTTCAGATAATCAAAAAAGCAGATAGTAGCTAATGCTTGGCCGCATCCCCAGTCCACAATCTGTATTCGTCGATTTTCAAAGTCTTCCCAAGAAAAATGATATAGTGCAACCTTCATTTTCTGTTGATGCATTTTACCGTATGCATATAAATAGTATTTCAATTCAGCATCTGTTCTCAGAAGTGCAACTCCTCTATTTAATATTTTCCACAATTCATCTTTCTCATCTTCTGTTAATTCTGAGACGAAATCATTCGCAATGGCTCTTATTTTATTGAATGAGATGCTCTTTATGGACCAAATCATATCATCGTATTCCTCTACAAATGAATTTCTCATATTCTTTTCAATCCTGTTATGGTTTCTGCGAAACGGTCTAATTTATGAGTGGAATAGTTATTTAGAGCCGCCTCTTTACTTGCATTCGCATAGCAATACTCGCAAACATGGGGGCAGGTGTTATACTCGCCAATATCTTTGCTCTTGATGCATCCGCAGAACTGGCGCTGGCCTTTGTCTCGGTTGTCACCATGAGTGGCGTAGGTGCCGTTGGGGAGGATAATGGCATCAGAGGGAAGTGGCTCAACATTGCCAAAAAGGTCGGCAGCGGGCATGGGATGGATGGCGACTTTCAGGAAGTCCATGAGGGCTTTGTCTTCGAAGGAAAGACGGATGATAAGCTCGTCGTCTACGCAACGATTCTTTACAATGCCAAGCTGTTTTAAGTCGATTTTCTCGCCACAGGTGGCCAAAGTGTAGCCCCATTTCTCGTTAAGAGCAGCAAGGCGTTCAGCAAACTCCAGCATTTGAGGCTCCGTCCAATCTTGATAAGAGATATGGCTTTTGTTGAGATTGGCTTTCACCTTTCGGTAGCTCAGTATGTCTGCGAAGCTGAAGACAAGTTTCTCTGTATAGCCTACCAATTGGTCGCCTATACGTTCGATTTTCTTCAGTAAGCTGTCAATAGAGATGGCATCAGTCAATATCATGGGGTCGAAACGCCAGATGACACGTCCTTTTCCCAATCTGTCCACCAATTTCTTGAATGTCTCAATTCTGAAGGCAAGAGGCGGGACACCCTTTTCCAACCCTTCTGCCTCATAGTCATTCAGAGTGTACTGGATATAGCAGCCGATGTTTCGTGCCTCCAATTCATCTATATGAGTGAGCAATGGGAAGGGATTCTTTGACCAAAATACAATGAAGCGTGTGTTTTGGTAAGCTGCGTATGATGGTACGCCATTAAATGGGTTCTTCCATACAGAATATCCCTCTTCCAGTCTCTTGAAAAACCAGTCTGAATAAAACGCAGGAATGTCTGTGGCTCTGCTGGCCGAAACAATTACAGGGGCAAACGCCTCTACTGTTTTGCCGTCAGAGGTTGTCAATACGACTTTATCATTCTGCTTTTTCTCTTTTGGCAGTTGATTCTTGACCTTTTTTTTAATTGGAAGAACTTGTGACATATCTGGGTTCCTCATTTCTGATGCAACGTTACAGAACGTACTTTTTCGGCATTTGTCAAATTCTGACCACAAAGATAAAGAAATAATTGCAGACCAAAACATTTCATTCTAACAATATGCAATGATTTATGATTTTTTAAAAGGACAAAGTGGCTACGGGTAAGGGCACCGGCAAAGACTCAAACATTCATCGAAAGCCCCAAATGTGTTTAAAAGCCATTAACAAATAACGGCAAACAAGGAATTTGCCAGGGTAAATTAACGCTCAAGTAAAGAGATTGTTGATATAACCCGCTGGTATTACATGACTTGCAAAAATCTCTTGTACCCCCAGCGCAACTGTTCTCGAACTCTTTTCTGAAAGACCTTGATAAGATTTGGGCACTTAGAGAGTACATTCCTGACCCTACCAAATGCACGTATAGTATAAGGTGAAATTCTATTACTCAACAATAAGCCCCCACCGCAGGGGGCTTTGTTTATAAGCCTTTATGTAACCTTGCGCCTCTTTATCGACATTGCGTATAGTAGGCTTATATGCGTTCCTTCTGATTATGCCAGCCACGCCACGAAAAAATAATACGCTACTATACCAACTTTTTCAAACTATGCTACTATTTATATTAAAACGAAAGAAGATGAAAAGACAATTCAGAGACTTACGTGACGATACCAAGATGCGTATCTCACAGAGTTTGCGAGGTCGTTCGCACAGCGAGACTCACAAACAAGCTATATCAGACGCAATGAAAGCGTACTGGTCAACTATCCCATACAGGGACGAGGAAAATAATGCGAGTAACAACAAAAATGATGAAACGAGTATGTAACAGACCTATTCAACTTGATGCAGTGACCCTTTGCTACGAGGTCGTGCATCCCTACTATTATGAACAACTCAGCAGCCTCAATTGTGGCGAGTGTTTTGATATGGACGAGTTCAGACTATACAGAACAGAGGGCAGATACTTTGAAAATGTCTATGTCATTCGATTGGATAATGGCACACGTGATATTGAGTGGGGTGTGTTGAAATTCAATCTTGCACGAGGTGACGAGCAGAGCAACACGCACACCAACGGCAATCGCAAAGTTTGGTTCAGCCTCAACAACGAAACACTTTACTCAAAGGACACTCATTTTCTGACCTACATAGAGCAGAGGCTGGGGTTAGAATTCCACAATGTGACGAGCCTTGACTTGTGCCTTGATACCCCATTCAGTGTTAGTCCACTCGTTAAGGCATACCTCCATAACAAGGACGTGACCACTATCTTGAACGGCAAGCGCATCATTGACAGAGACGAGGACAGACCAGAAATCACATACACCAACAGCGGAAGCCTCAACAAGCAAGACAAGTATAAGACAGTAAACATCAAACAGCGTAACGCCATTAAGGACAAGAGCAAAGGCATAACGGTACTAACCTACGACAAGGCGGCAGAGATTGGCAATGCCTCTGACAAGCAGTACATACTCGACTACTACGGTAACCCCAAGAGACTCTATCGCACTGAAGTACATCTAAACGCAGAGGACATCAAGAACTATGTCGAGCGTATAGACATTCAGTACACGCCTCTTATTCTATTCGATGAGGCTGTTCTTGAAGGTTTGTTCTTTCATTACCTTGGGAGCGTTATACGTTTTCAGAGTCGCAAGATAGATGCCAGTTGGGAGCACCTATTAGGACGCTCGTAGGATTATAACAACCACCCCTACGAGATATGTCACAAATCACATATACCTTAATCTATATAGGGGATAGCGTGTCAAATTAAAAATGTATCAGTATAATCTATAAATCAACTATACTGATACATCATTTTTGTATCATTCTAACTTAAAAGATTACTTTAATCGGCAGGATAGAACATGGAAGTAATATCTACATCCTTTTCCCCTGAATGATAAAGAAGATATTTCCCATTCTCTTTCTTAATTCTGACAAAGAAACGCCTGCCATTTGCATAGTTGTCATTATAATCGGCATATTTAGCATATTCTAAAAGAATAGCCATTGGAAGTAATGCAATTCCTTGTTCTCCTAACGTAAAGCATACGTTATTCACTCCAAGTTGCGCCCATTCGTAAACAAATATGCTATACCACCATTTATCACCACCAAAATCTTTTGAGTTTGAAAGAGCTACAATGGAATTGTCAGAGGCTCTGAAATTATTTTGCCTCCCTATCCTGTTCGTTATTTGCAAATGAGGTGATAGTATCTTTTTCACCTGTTCAAAACTAAGATATTCTTTTTTCATTTTGTCAGTATTTTATTCAATTCTTCTCTGCTGTTGAAATGATAGACCTTCTTATCTATGCGGATATACCCCTCAACATCGCCAAGGGGTTCAAACAAACTTTTCATAGACACCCCCAAGGCGTTAGCCATCTTTTGCATCGTGTCAAGCCGACAATTACCACCCAAGGCACGAGTTAGGGCAGCTGGGTCAATGCCCATATTTGCAGCAAGGTCTTTCAGTTGGAGTTTACGTTCTTTGCATATTCTCCTAACATTTTGTGATAGTAGGTTCTCCATTTTACTTGATTTTTGGTGCAAAATTACGATAAATTGCTCAAACGAGCAAGAAAATCAAAGAAAATTAAAAAATAAATCAATAAATGTTTGGAAATTTCAAAAATAATTTATATCTTTGCACTGTAAAACTTGATAGATATATCAAATATTAAAATATAGATAGTACATAAATATCAAATTGGAAAGATAATGAAAAAGGTAGCAATCTTCGCCAGAGTGAGTACGAACATACAGGACTATGACCGCCAAGTTAACGAACTGACCGCCCTCGCAGTGCGCAATGAGTGGACGGTTGAGGCTACTTTCTGCGAAAAGGTTAGCGGAGCTAAGAAGAACAGCGAACGCGAGGAATTGAGCCGCTTAGTGGACTACGTGCAAGCCCATCATATTAACAAGGTGGCAGTGACAGAACTCAGTAGGCTGGGACGTGACACGCTGCAAGTGTTAGAGGTGATAGAGCAGTTTAACAAGTTAGGCATCAGCCTCTACATTCAGAACTACGGCATTGAGACGCTGACCGAGAACGGTGAAGTCAATCCAATGTCCCAGTTCCTCATCACCATACTTGCAGAAGTCGCTCGTATGGAGCGCAAAACCATCCGTGAGAGGGTTGAGAGCGGTTACAAGAACTACAGAGCCAATGGTGGCAAGGTGGGGCGCAAGCAAGGCTACAAGAAGTCTGACGAGGTTATGCGTGAGCAGTACGCCGAAGAAATCCGACTACTACGTAAAGGCATCAGCCTGCGCAACGTCAGCAGAATAACAGGCACAAGCGTCAATACAATACGCAAGTGTCAGAGCCTCATCAATTGAGGCTCTTGAAAATAAGTGCCGAGCAAGGCACACCGTAATACTATCACTTAGTGCTAACTTTAGACTACTGCAAGAACATTCTAAACAAAGGAGGAAGGAAATACACAGAAGAAGAAATAAAGAAAATAAGGGAGTTTCTGTACTTTATAGGTGAGCTCCAATTAGAAAATAATGAGAACTAAAATTTACAAAAGATGAACGTAATACTTTATTGTCGAGTGAGTACAGACGAGCAAGCTGACGGCTGTTCGTTGGATATGCAAGAGAGGTATCTGAGAGCCTACTGCAACAACCATCACTACAACATCGTAGGCGAGGAACAGCCCTACAAAGAGGACTATTCTGCCAAGCACTTTGACTTGCGCAGACCCAAACTAAAACAAATCTACAACTATAGCAAGAAGCATAGGCATGAAGTAGACAAGGTGTTATTTCTTCGCTGGGATAGATACTCTCGTAATGTTGAGTTCGCTTTTACCTATAAACGCAAGTTCTATGACGAGTTAGGAATTGAGATTAACGCTATTGAGTCACCTATTGACTTCAACGGTACAGAGTGGTCGCTAATGCTCTCTATGTACTGCGGCACAGCACACGCAGAGGATGACAAGATTTCACGTAGAACAAAGGACGGCATACATGGCACGTTACTCAAAGGCAGATGCTCAAACAAAGCTCCACGTGGCTATGTGAACAAGAGGACAGAGAGCGGAGAGCCATACGTTGAAATTGACGAGACCCAAGCTAAAGTCATACGCAAAGCGTTCCAAGAGGTTGCAAAGGGTGTTGAGACTGCCAACTGCATAAGACGTAGACTTTGCCCATCCATTCCACGAGGTACATTCTTTAAGATGCTGCATAACATCTTCTATAAGGGAGAAATCAGAGTGCCAGCCTATAAGGATGAAAAAGAGCAGATTGTCAAAGGACAGCACAAAGCCATCATTGACGCTGATACTTTCGACAAGGTACAAGACATCTTGGATGGTAAGCGTAAAAGTGAGCCCAAACTAAGCAAGGCGATAGACCCAGACTTGTTCCTACGTAAGTATATCGTCTGCCCCATTTGCGGACATTCCATCACAGGAGCCACAAGCACAGGCAAGGGCGGCAAATACAAATACTACAACTGCTGCCACGATGGAAAGCACCTGCGCAGACCAGCGGACTACGTAAACGACAAGTTCGCTACTTGGGTAGGAGGTTTGAGACCCAATAAAGAGGTGATAGACCTTTATAAAGAGGTGCTGCAAGACCTTCGAGGAGAACGCAAACAAGACGTTCAAAAGGAGGTTGAGGCTCTGCGTAAGGAAATAGAAAAGGTTGAGGCTCTGCGCAATGGTGCTGACGATAGATTATGCGAGGGCACACTTTCTTTTGAGGCTTACACTCGCATTACTGAGAGATACGAGCACCAAATCAAAGAACTCCAAGGGCGTATAGACCTCCTACAGACCGACACTAAAGGACTGAAAGAGAAGATAGACTACTCAGTAAATATCATTGCAAATTTAGGATTTTTTATGAAAGATGCACCAGTCAAAGTGAAGTGTAAGCTGTTGAGTTCGATGTTTCCGCAAAAAATCCAATTTGACGGAGAAAAATATCGAACTCAGTCATACAACCAAGTGCTCGACCTTATCTTTCAAGAAACCAAGAAGTTACGAGGGTACGGAGAAAAAGAAAGTGAGAAATCCGAAGCGGTTTCTCACTCAGTACCCCGACCGAGAATCGAACTCGGAACTAAGCTTTAGGAGAGCCTTGTTATATCCATTTAACTATCAGGGCCACTTAGCAAAGCAGGACGAAGAAGGATGCGACCACACTTTTGCGGGTGCAAAGATACACATTATTCTCTTTTCCTGCAAATTTTTCCATTAAAAATTAGGCAATGACATAGCAGTTGACCTGAATTTACTTTCCCACATGGCGCTCCCCTCCCCATGATGGGAGGGGAAAGGTTGCGGGTAGGCGACCGCAGGTCGGGCACTCGACCTCCGGTCGCTTGCTACCAAAGGGACGCAAGAATGCAGCTACCGCCGGAGAAGAATTCCTGGGTCAACTGCTATGTCATTGCAAAAATAATGCAATGACATAGCAGTTACCAAAGTTTTGCGACTTCGCGTGCGCGTGCGCGTAATATAGGGCAAAAAAAAGGAGCTACAAGCGCTACTATAGCATCTAACCTGTTGGTAAACAAATCATTATCTGTAGCTACAAGCCGCCGATTGGTGCTACTCTTGTAGCTACACCATCTGCTATGGGTCTTTTCCGGCAAATTCTCAGAGGATTCGACCAAACAGCGTCACCGTTTGGAAAAACACTGCCGCCATGTTGAAAAATACTGCCGCCGTTTGGGAAAAAACTGCCGCCGTTTGGGAAAATACGAACGCTATTTTTTCGTCCCAAGCCGTGGGACTTTTTTGTAGCCTGGGGTTTTCTCAGCATCGTCAGATTATTTTCTGTCGTGAAGATTTGTTCTCTGCCAACTAACACCGCTGTAGCTACAAGAGTAGCGCCAAAAAGCGTGCTGTAGCTACCTATAACCACATGACAACCAGCATGTTTGGTGCCAAAGTAGCGCCTGTAGCTCGCTTTTTCGTGTATTATTACGCGCGCGCTCGCGAAGGGAGTTAGCCTGCGGCGCTACGCGAATGGGACGTGAATGGAACGTGAATGAAACGTGAATGGAGCGTAAGGATTCTTATATATAGGCAACAATACAGCAGTTGACCTGAATTTGCTTTTCCGGCGGTAGCCGCTCCACTCCCTTCAAGGGGAGGGGTAGGGTTCAAGAGGGGAGTGGCTACCGCCGGAGAAGAATCCGGCGTATAGCTCATTTTGCAGGGTAAAATGTTTTTATGTCAAATCTTTATACGGCTTATTCTCTAACTAACAAAAACATTCTTAGAGTTTTAGCTATGCCAAAGACCCCCCAGTAAAGACTTTTCTATGCTTCAAACTTTTGAATCTCTCAAAACACCTGTAGGAATAGGCACTTGAGAGGAGTCGCACCCTGCAAAATGAGCTATAGGTCAAGAATTCCTGAGTCAACGGCTATATTGTTGCCAAAAAATAAGTAGAAGTTATTTCCTACCTGCAATTACCTCCGGCAGCGAACACAGGCGAATATCTTAATGAAGTTAACACATGCGAGTCAGCTCGCAAGCTACTTAATAGGGAGAGATGTTGTTCAGCTCGCGCAGCTGCCGCTCGTCGACCTTAGTGGAAAAGAGCTGTTGCAGCTGCTGGAGGGTGACCTTTGCTGTCGGGGCAAAATGGCGGGAGTGCATGTAGTTCAGCACTGAGGCATAGAACTGACGGCCTTCAGGATAGAGGGCGGCCTTCACCAGATTGCTCATCACCACCAACAGGCGACCTTTACCTACTTTAAATTCAAAGACGAGGCCCAACTTGTGGTTGCGCTCGATGTTATCGATGACCTGCACCAAGGGACGATAACTGGGGTTGGTATGGTCGAGCATGAAAGGATGACTCTCTTTGATGACGGGCCACCACTGCCAGTTGGTGTGGTTCTCGGTGGGGAAGTCGCGGAATAGCGGATGAGCTGAGTCGCAGAGGATGCCAAGTGTGCCGGGTGACACCGCTTTGTTGTTGTTCTCGGAGATAGTCTTGAACATACGATAGTTCCAATAGTCGGTCTGGAACAGGCCACCCACGCACAGTTCCGAAGAGTCGGGCATGAGGAGGACGCTGGCTCCTTTTTCTAGTTTTTTGCCGATTTCATCGGTCATTTTATGGGTGATGACAATATCTTTGTTATTCATCTTCAGCTGGTCGGGATAGGCCCAGAGGTCATAGGTGTTACAATAGCCGCTGCCAACAATTTTCAGGGTGAGCAAGAGGCGGGTGGCCATTTCAAGACGTGAGAGGCTGATATCGAGGGTACCAACTTCGAGCAGACCTTCGCCACCGGGGATGGTCATCTGGCCATTAGCGACGGGAGCATATCCACTTCTTGCATCAAAGCTGGAAAGCGTCCATTCCATCGAGCGTCCGGCCAACGACATGCCACCATAATTGGCCAACTGCACCTTTCCGTGGATGCCTTCTCCGAAGGTGAAACAGTAGGCATCGCAGACCAGCAGCGGCACCACCGGCGAGCAGAACTGTCGCCACTCCTCTTTCGTACATACATTTTTCTCGTCGAGGAAGGCATCGAGAATGCCCACATAAGCAGAGCCCTGACCGGGATAGTCCTGCAGATCGAGCAACTGGAAGCCAGCCATAGAGGGTGTCCGCAAGTCCATCTCGATGTCCTGCTTGTAGAGCAGGTAGGCCCATCGTCCGCTAGCCCGGTGAAAGTCGCCAGCCTGGTCGGCCATGCCAGCATCGGCCAGCCGTTTGCGGAAAATTTCCAGGTTGCAAGGACGCAACACACCCGTATATTTGCCGATTTCACCGTAGTTTGGGTATATCTGGAACTGGCCTGTCTCATGGCTAATGACAGGAACTGAGCTGAGCTGGCATCCCTCCTCGAAATTCAGCGAGGCATTCGGCCGGAAATGGTTGATCATGCCGCCGTCGAAGGCATCGGCAAACGAGAAGGAGCCACGAGTATGGGTGTTGTAATTGCCCCAATCCATTCCCGACGTACCGTCGGCTCCCCGTCTTTCACCACCCACGCGACAGGTGGTGAAATAGTCCATGCCGGGCTTTACCCCCTGATAGCCCAGGTAATAATTAGAGCCAAAGGTGAAGAGTTTGTCGGGAGCTATCTGCCGGAAATCATCGATGAAATCAGCCATTTTATCAATATTCCCCCATAGTTCGTTTCCCAAGGCGAACATGCGGAAAGAGGGATGGTGGCCATACTTCCGCAGGATATTTACGCCCTCTTTATGGAGGAAAGCCATCAACACGGAGTCGTTGGCATTGAAGTCGCCCCAGAAGGGCAGCTCAGGCTGCAGGATGATGCCGGCCTCGTCGGCAGCCGTAAAAGCAGCCTCCGGCGGGCACCAGCTGTGGAAGCGCACGTGGTTCAGCCCGTAGTCCGTACATATCTTCATATAATGACGCCAGGAGTCCAAATCCATAGGCACATGGCCTGTCAGCGGCCATACACAGGCGTCGTGCCGACCACGGAGGAAAACCTGATGACCATTCTGAATGAAATGATGTCCATTGACAGACAAAGGCTGCGTGGTGGAAGAAGTCGAAGGAGGACAGAGACTGATTTCGCGGGGACTTGAAAGGGTCATCTCGCCGATGATGCCGTTCCAGTTGGTCTGCGTGTCCTCGGTGTAGGCATGACTGTTGGCATAAATCTGTTCTGGCACGCCCTCGGCATTGCTCACCATGATGGTGAGCGCGTGAGGCAGCCCCGGAGTGAGCAGAGACGTAAGGTTATAGACTTGCGGCGTGGAGATGTCGTTGCAAGATCCTGCCAGTCGTCCGTCCACATAGACTTCCGTATATTTGGTACGTTCCAGCGTCAGCCACACCTCTTCCCAGCCGTCGGGAATGGTGACCTGCCGGTTGTACCATGCCCGTCCCTTGTAACTATAGCGGCGGCTGAGGTGTGTGGTCTCATCGAATTGACTCAGCGGAGTGCCCTTTCTATTGGTGTCGGTAGTACCGGGCAAGGTGATTACATCGTTGAAGACCAGCGGCATGTCGCTCCCCAGGGCGAACTGCCATTGTCCGGCCAGACTGATGACACGGTCATCGGCGTATGCTGCAAAGGACGTAAGACCCAGCAGCACTCCTAAAAGGATTCTTTTCATCATGGTTGGAATTTTGCCTACAAAGATAATAATAATTGATGAAATAAACTGCGGAGAAACGGAAAAATGTATGAAATTAGAAAAAAGATGCAATAAAATTTGCGTATCTCAGAAAAAAGCAGTACCTTTGCACCCGCTTTTAAAGAATATCGCGGAGTGGAGCAGTTGGTAGCTCGCCAGGCTCATAACCTGGAGGTCGCATGTTCGAGTCCTGCCTCCGCAACTACAGAAGTCCGATTACATCGGGCTTCTTTCGTTTTCTACGGCAGTACTCTTCACATGCTCTAGGTCGCAGTTCTTCGCAGAGCGAAGCGGCCCTTTGGGCCGAGCGCGAGTCCTGCCTCCGCAACTATAATTGGGTAGCAAGCTAATTGGCTTGCTACCCGTTTTTTGTCAATCACCTGACAATCACTTTCTTGCCATTCCTGATGTAGAGCCCTGGCTTCAACGTTGGACGTTGGACGCGGCGGCCTTGCAGGTCATAGGTGCCGTCAAACCGTAATTCGTGATTCGTTGAATCGTGAATCTCGTTGATGTCCGTCGTTTCACCATCCTCGAACACCAGCTTAAAGCCGCGTACCGACGTGGCCAGCAAATTGAAGTATCCACGGAAGGCGTTCACGAAGATGTCGGCTGCGGGATACCACAGCAGGTCGCTCTTCAGGTAGAGCTGCGTCTGGTCACCGGCGGTAAGCTGGAAAGGTGAGTAGGTGCCGCAGAAGGTGATCAGGTTGTTCTGGTCGGTATAGGGCGTGGGTTCCTTGGCCTTGATGGTGACGCTGGTGAAGTAGGGGTTGGTGATGTCATCATCCCAATATGGATACTGGAAGATGTATGCCTTGCCCGCCTTGAGGTTCTTCACCTCCCAGAAGGTGACCTTCAGCATGCCGTCGTCCTCCAGCTCGGCGTCGTGCATGGCCATGATAACCATCTCGTTCAGCGGCGAGTCGGCAATCTGCGTGGCACTCATGTCGAAGGGCGGGCAGAAGGTGTTCCAGCGTCTGTCCATGTAGAAGGTGCGTCCGCTCATCACCACGTTGTCAGTCTTGCCGTCGTTCTCTGCCAGCGTGGTGCTGTTGTCCTCGTCGTCAAACAGGTAGATGGCGTCGCGCGGGGTGAACACAGTGATGGGGCTGTGCAGGCCGGTAGTCTCGTCGCTATAGACAGGCTCCACCTTGGCCAGGTAGGAGGTTTCCGGCACCAGGCCGTCGATGACGTGCTCCATCACGCCCTCGCCGAGCGGCACCACCGTCCACGGCTCCACGTCCTCCGGCTCCACGATCTCTATGTCGGTGACCCAGAGTATGCCGCCTGTGGTCTCGTTTTGACGGATGAACAGATAGCCGTCCTCGGCTTCCTCGTCGGGAACCAATGAGCGGGCTTCGGAAACCGCCCCCTCTGTGTCGTCGTTGGCCTCCAAAGCGTCGGCTTCCTCGTCGCTGGTGTCGTATGCCTTTATAGTATAGCGCCTGTTGATTTCCAACAGATTCTTCATGGTTTCATCACTCACCTCCTCCTTGTTGGCGGGGTCACCGCCGTTGAGTTTCTTCTTGGGTATCCAGCCGGTCTCGTATGGCTCCTTCTTGCCGTGGCCGGTTTTCATCTGCTTCACCTTGGCCACCAGCTGCGAGCCTTTCTTGGCGGGGATGAGGGCGACATTGTCGAACGAGCCTCCCTGATGATTCTCAGACATGATACCATATTCATCTTTACTGATATTACCCTTGTTTTTCTCAAGCTGCCTGACCACCACCTCGTCCATGTTGACGGCTGTGCGCTTGGTGCTGAGCTGGCTGTACCAGAGGTTGTCTTTCTTCTCTGTGCCGACATACTTATTCAGCTCAGCCTTGGCCTCGTTGCGATTGAGGATCTTGGCTTTCTTCAGCTTGCGTGCTCTGGCCTTCTCCTTCTGTGTCGTGAATTGTGACTTCTTCGACCAGCGTGACTTCTTTTTCCATTTCTTGGCCTTCATTGGAGCTTTGCCCATGTCGCGGGCGGCAGCCTCTTCCTCGTCAACGGCACGAACGACCCAGTAGTAGGTGGTGTTGACTGACAGTCCCGTCAGCTCGAAGGGGTTGGTGTCAACATCTGCCAGCGTGCCCTCATCAGGGTTGAAGTTGGGGTCGGTGGAGTAGGACAGCTGCCACTTTGTGGCATCGTTCGACTTCCAGCTCAGCGTGACGCCCTGCCAGGTCTCGTCGTAGGCTGTCAGGTTGGTAGGCATCTTGAAGTCGTAGTCCGTGCAGTCGGCGGTGAAGGTGATGATTGTATGCGACTCGCTGAGTTCGTTATAGTCATCGTAGGTCTTGCTGATGAGTTCGTCGCCATTGGCATAGTAGAAAGCGAAGGCACATTGCGAATAGCCATAGCCTGTGTCAGTGTCATCCTTGACCCACTCCCGGTCGTACTCCGTGTTGCAGCACAGAGTGACGTAGCCGCCGGAGATCCCTCCGCTGTGCATCGTGAGGTAGGCCACCTCCTGGCCTGACTTGTCCTTGACGCGGATGGCATAGTCACCCCAGCCATTTCCATCACTATCCATAAAGGCATAGATGATTTCTGTGGTTTCGTCGGCTTTGCAGCTCAGGGTGGTGAACGAGGTTGAAGCTGTCCAGTCGCTCACATTTTCGCCGACGACGCTCTGCACCTGCACCTCGTATTTCGTGCCGGCGGCCAGCCCCTCCAAGGTATGGGAGCGGGTGGTGATGTCATTGACCTCCGTCCAGTCGGTGGCGGTGGCCATTTTGTAGCGCAGGTTCCAAGCGGACTCGCCGCCACGGGCTGTCCAGTTAATCAGCGCACTCTCATTCGTTACATCAGACGCTTTGATCTGGTAGGGCTTTACGTAAGTCTCGAAGCCCAGTGCAATCTGGTTCTTGTATTGGGAACTGGAATATTTGGCCTTGATGGTCCGTTCCTCTCCATCGACTGTGACCACGATGTCCTCCGTCGGTGGGTCCGTTGGGTCGAAATGAATCGGGGCCTCGCTGGTTTGGTAGATGTTGGAGATGACCATCGCCTGCTGCTCGCTGGCCCTGAAGCCATAGCATGAGAGGGGATATTGTCCTCCTTCGTTCTCACCTGTGTCATTGACGGTCAGCAGCAGGTTTTGCGTGCCGTCGTACTCAAAGGGGGTGTCGAAGTCGATGACTGTCCATTTGTTTTTGGCCATTGTCACCGTTCCGCTGAACACTTTGTCAGCAGCTTTGACGGTGCCCCAGTTGTATAAACCGCTGAACGCTGTCTTGGTGGTATGCGAAAGGTAAATGTCGAAGGGTCGGTCGCAGGTTTCCTTCCAGTTGTAGAAGGCCATGCTAGTAATCTTTCCTGCCTGGCCGATCTCCGTTGCTGTGTATATCTGCTGACCCAACGAGGGACCATACTGCGGATCGACAGGCAGGTAAAAAGCGGTATTGCTGGTATGCTCACTGCCGCTTTCGCTGGGTATGTACACGGTGTTGCTTTGTGCCCATGCCATGGTGGCGGACACGGCGAGGAGCAGCGCTGCGGCTGTCCGCACCAGGATATTCTTGCTGTTCATCTTTTTCATTTACGATTTGACGATTTACGATTTATTTTCGATTTTACGATTATGAGATTTCCATGCGGTAGCAAATATCTCATTTTCTCATTTTCTCAATTTCTCATTCTGGAATGTCGTCGGGGTCGCCTTCTCCTCCCAGTCCGAATTTCGCCCGTTTGCCACTGTCTACCAGCAAATGGACAGTTCTCGTTGATACCACCTTAGTCAAAGGTTCAAAATACATTTTCTTTTTCATAATGCTTTTGTTTTTGGTTAATATGATAGGAATTATAAATCTCTCATTTTCTCAATATCTCATTTTCTCAATTTCTCAATTTCTCATTTCCTACTCCGGTTCCGGGCCGTTGTCCGTTGTCGGGCTAGTGGCACGTGCGCCGTTATTGCTGTTGCCGCTAGCTCCGAAATACTTGTAGAGCGTCTCGATGGCGTCGGCAGGCGTGATGTTTCCGTCGCCGTTCAGGTCGGCGGCCTCAAGAATGAATCCATTCTGCTGCACGTTGAAGTAGTGGTAGAGGATCATGATGGCGTCGGCGGGTGTCACCTTGCCGTCGCTATTCACGTCGCCCTTGAGATGGGCGTCCTGATGCTTGGCCAGTCCGTGCTTGGGGAGGTAGGGCTGGTGGAAGGTGCCCGCCTCGGCGACAGGAGCCTCGTTGTAGATGGGCTCGTATTTCCAATGGATGTGCCCCGATGCGCTGGCCTCTACAAAGACGGCCTCGCCCGGCGCCAGCTCCACGTAGTTCTTATAGCGCGTGAAGCCGTCGCCGTCGGTGTTCATCTTGTAGAAGTTGCAGTCCACCGGTGTGAGCACCCAGTCATTGTCGAGCATGCCGTATTCCACGTAGGCGTTGCTGACCGACGTGTTGGCGAAGATGCGCCAGCCGTTGGTGAATGAGCGGACGTCGCCATCGACGACGACCGACGAGGCATACTCTCCATCCGATGGGCCTGTCAGTCCGGTGAACGTCAGAGTCTGGTCGCTGCTGTTGGCATAGAGGCAGGCGCTTTCATTGTTGGCATACAGGTCGAATGCCCCACTCTTGTAGTTGCGCCATTCCAGCTCTTCATTATTGTTGAAGTCATAGATGTCGTAGCTGCCATTGGTCATGCCTGCCTCTTCGGGGTAGGTGCCGAAGCGCTGCTCACTGAGGGGATTGGCCAAGAGACGGTATCCGCCGGTGGCACTCGTTCCGTAGCCGCTAATGTTCTTTTCCACAGTCACATACAGCTCTTCTGTGCTGTGGCGCAGCTGGCCGCCGTCCTTGAGGGTAATAGAGGGCGTGCTGGCGGCACGTGTGTTTTGTGGAGCCGTTGCACGGGCAGCAGCCCAGCCGCCGCCACCGATGTTCTCCATACCCGAAATGGTGATGTTCCTGGCTGTGGCCACGACGCCGCTAGGGATGGTGGCGGCTGCCATGATGTAGACATCGTCGGTGGCTGAAGGTGCGCCGACGGGCTCCCAGTTGGAGGCATCGTTCCAATTGCCGTCGGCAAAGAAAATCTTCGTTGAGGCCGACTGGGTGGTGAAGGTTGCCGAGGGTGACCAAGCCGACACAGCCTCGCCTACAATGCCCTGCACCTGCACCTCATACTCCGTGTGGGCCGTCAGGCCTGTAATGGTGGCTGTGGCCTCGTCGGTATTCACCGCCTGCCAGTCGCCAGCTGTGCTCTCCGCGCCCACAACGATGTCGTCGATGAACAAATAGAATTGGTCGTATGACGTGTGCTTCAGGCAGATATACTTCGTTCCGGCGGGGATGCTGCCATTGTAGAGATGCCACTGCGCGTCGGAGGCCGTCATCTCGTCGCCGAAGTCGAAGGCGCTGGTTTCGTTGGTTGTTTTGCTGAAGCCCACTTGGAAGGTTTCCTCGTAAGTACTGGAATAATTCTTATAGTAGAACTGTAGCTTCATGCCCTCAGTCACGCCCGTCAGTTCCGGCGAGATGAGGTATTGCGGGGGATTATAAGTGTAGCCGAACAAGAATGCCCTGTTGCCAGTATGGGCAACCATGTCTTCTTCAACAACGCCTGTGTATTCATCACAATCCACGAGCGTGCCCTCCATGCTGTCGCCTTCAAAGTCCTCGCTGTAGACGGGGTTCGTGATGCCGGGCATTGTGCGGTACTGCACGTTGTAGCGGTCACTAAAGCCCAGCCATTTCACGTTGGCGGTGGTGTGGGCGGCGGCAATCTCAATGTCACGTGGCACGGGATTCACCTCGGTGGTGGTGAACACAAGCTTGTCGCTCCACGGGCACGTCTCGCCTGGGATAACGCCACGCACCTTCAAGGTGTATTCCGTCTCAGGTGTGAGGCCCGTCAGGTTATATGAGCATTGAGCATTGAGCATTGAGAGTTGAGAATAGTTAACGTCGATGAGGTTCGCCTCGTCACCGTTCACGCAAATCTGCCAGGCGGTGACGATGTCGTCGCCATACCAGCTTAGCACGGCGCTGTTGGGACCTATCTGCCCGGCTTCGAAGTCCTGTGGTTCCTCGTTGGCACTGGTGGTGAAAGTGATGGGGCCTGCCCAGCGGCTGTATTGGCCGTTATAGACCGAGCGCACCTTCACGGTGTATTCCGTCTCTGGACTGAGTCCTTCCATCAGGTAGGGTGTCTGCGTCACCGTGATGAGGTTGTCCTCGTCGTCGTTCACGCAAATCTGCCAGTCGCTGGCCTTGCCCTTCTCCTCCCATCTCAGCCATGCACTATGCGAATAAGCCCATGTGCTGCGGAATGCTGCGGGCTTCGGCACGGCTGCCGGCTCGTTCATCAGCAGGCGGATCTGGTTCTTCGTCCTCGCCATGCCACCGTTACTGACATCGCTAAGACTTAGTGTCGGGTTGAGGTTTGTGCTGCTGTTTCGATAATAGAGGGAGCGATATTTGGCGTCTTCAAAGCTATAGAAGTAGGCCAAGGAGCCGGAGCTGCCGGTGTTGTCGTCGACGACGAGGAGCATGTTGGTCTTGCCGTCGTATTCGAAGGGCGTGTCGAGCGTGATGGTTGTCCATGCGTTGTTGGCGAAGGTCACCGTGCCGCTAAAGACGAGGTCGCCGGTGGTGACGGTCACCCAGTCTTTGTTGTTGGCAAACTGGTCTTTGTCTGTAGCCACCATATAGATGTCCAATGAACGCTGGACGTTGGTGTAGGTATTGTAGAACTCGATGGTCTCGATGCTCTTCGCCTCGTCGCCTAGCTCGGCAGCAGTATATATCTGCTCCGACAAGGAATAGCTGTACCAGTTGTTCAGGGGTAGGTTGTTGTCTGTGGAGGTGCCTGTGCCGATGGGTGTCGTGGTGGTTACCTCAAAGCTGATTTCATCGCTCCATTTGCTGATTTCATCGCCATCGACGGCCCGCACCTTGGCAGTATGGGTGGTCTCGCCGGTGAGGCCCGTCAACGTGAACGGATTCGCGGTCGTTCTTCTCAGGTTGGTCTCGTCGCCGTCCAGGCAGATTTCCCATTTCGTCGCCGTGCCTTTCTCCGTCCATGTCAGCGTGGCCTTCGGCGCCACAGAGCGGGTGCAGGCCAGGTCGACAGGCTTGCGGAGATATGACGTGCAGTCGATGGTATAGGTGACGGGGGTTCCCAGCTTTTCTTTCCCCGACAGGATGAGGTCGCCGTTGTTGTCGTAGACGGAATAGATGCACCGCTCTGACGCTTCGCCGTCCTTCCACTTGAACTGTATCTGGCGGCCATTGCAGACGGCGAGCGTGCCGGAGGCTGTTCCGCCCTCG
>JAEEGF011432158.1_pt1 | contig 23283 bp, 23 predicted proteins | sample 9134171 | NCBI WGS metagenome assembly JAEEGF01 (sample SAMN16246542, study PRJNA631951) | gut metagenome | biome: gut microbiome; feature: rumen; material: AP-attached | host: Bos | place: Iran: Karaj | collected 2018-10
TGGTTGACGCACCAGACCATTGTTCTGTCGTATAACTTTAAGTCGGGTCGGAGTAAGTACAGCCCAGTGAGTTATATGTAAAAAGCCTTTATATCATTGTCGAGGTGATGTCGAATTCCTTATATGGTAACAGTATAAGGATACGCACAACCGTACATTGTATGGCATTATGGTATTAAGTTACCAGGAAAAGAATGCCTGTTATGGTATATTTAATCGGTCAAAACGGACAGCCGCTAATGCCTACTAATAGGCACGGTAAAGTAAAGCATTTGCTTAAAAGTGGTAAAGCTAAAGTAGTAAAAAGATGTCCGTTCACAATTAAACTGTTGTATAGCAGCATGAACTATACACAAAATCTAACTCTCGGAGTAGATACATGAAGCGGTACTATCGGTACTGTGGTTACAAAAGATAATGGCGAAGTAGTTTATATGTCAAAGGTAATTGTCAGGAATGATATTACAGAAGAGTTACTGCAAGGGACTCTGTACTTGTAGACTAGGTAGCCGTTTAAACGGCTACCACGAGGAGCAAGGCAGGCTTCATCCCATCACCTAAAGGTAATGTTTTTTCGCCCGTGGGTCATTTATAAATGAAATTTAAAATATAAATAAATGTATTTGTGGTACATTTGTTTATAATCGGGGAAATGTAAAAATAAGTATTACGGTACTATTTAATCAATGGCTATATATAGAACTTAATAATATGTTTACAAGGTTAATGCTGCATAAAAAGTAGAAGGAAATTATGAAAGATAAAGTAAAAGTTGCAATAATTGATTCTGCATTAACGAAATACTATATTGCAGAAGAGACAATGATATCTGAATATATATCTTTGAAAATGATAAAAAGAGAAGATGTTTATTTAGATGAAATAGAAATTGATCGAAATAATGATATGGAAAAAGGTGAAATACCTAGCCATGCAACTGGTGTTTTGAATACAATAGTGAAATATACTAAAGGGATTGATGTGGATTTTAGTATATATGATGTATTTGATGATAACGGAGTTTCATCAGGAGCAGTTATTATTGAAGCTTGTGAGATGATTCTGAAAAGAAACATTGATGTAGTTGTAATGAGTTTGACATGCAGTAGAGATTATAAAGAGGAATTCGAAGTCATTATAGAAGAATTTAGAAAAAAAGAGATTATTTTTATTTGTGCAGGGGATAATCATTACAAAAACAATTTTCCGGCGGATATGATAGGCGTTTTAGGTGTACAAGCTGGAGATAAGAAATATATTGGGGGGTATAGGTATTCACCTTTAAAAAAAATGCAATTTGAAAGTGATGTGCAAGGGGAGTTTGTCGGGAGAAAAGGGAGATATCATTTTTTCTTTGGAACGAGTAAGGCGACAGCAATTGTTGCCGGTTTTTTAATTGAATACATTTTTTTTAATGGGAAAAATAAAACTAGGGAGTTTTTACTTGAAGAACAAGAGCAGTTAAAAGAAAAAAAGAAGATTGTAAATAATAAACATATAAATGATGATAACAAATATAATGAATTACTAAATTCGTTTTGTAAAATATTTAATATTGATCAAGAAGAGATGAGTAGTGAAAATATGGATAGAATTATTCCGTGGAATATACGAAATATAAGGATGTTAGAGATGTTTTTAGACATAAATATGATAGATATTGAATTAGATAGTTTACATTTTGATGATTTTAGTACAGTGAGAAATTTAATGAATACTTGTCTGGCGAGGATTAAAAATGTTTAGGTACATAATTGATAATAGGAAAGAAATAAAAAAGATTTTGAATAAGAATATAAAATCATATACAATAGCTGTATTTATGATGATTCTATCAAGTTTTTTTTCTGTAGTTATTCCGCTCTGTAATATGAAGTTAATTAATCTTTTTGTTTATCAAAAGATTAACGGAATACATATGTTGTATTCAGGGGGATATATATTATTAATTGTAATGTCGTTAATCGTAGATTATTATTCTATAAACTATATAAAGAAATTTGAATTAAATATTCAACAGGAAATTCAGATAGGAATAATTAATAATACATTGAACAAAAAATTATCTGAATTAAGAGTAAATCAAATAGGCGATAATGATGCCACAATTAAGCATGATAGTATAGTTTTTTGTGATTACTTAATGAATGTAATGTTGAATTTACCTTTTGCGTTTTTTAGATTAGTAATAATAGTTATATTTTTGCTTTTTTATAGTGTTGAAGCAATTATAATTGTAGTTTTAGCTCAATTATTAATTAAAGCAATTAATAGGAATTTATATAAAGTGATTGATAAACAATCTGAGATGGTCAGAGAGAGTTATTCAGAATTAAATGAGGTACAATCAGATATTATTGCTAATACTTCTTACGTGGGAATGATAGGTGCAAGTAGGTATTTATTGGGTAAGTTTAAATCATATTATAATAATTATTGCAATCAAATGATGAGACATATTAAAAAGTCTTCGTTGTCAAATAAATTATCAGAACTTATATTGGAACTATCATATATAGTCATATTGTGTTTTGGTGGAGTTAAAATATATTCAGGAAATATGCAAGTTGGTGCATTATTGCTTGTTTTTCAATATTCAAGCAGTATGATTAGTTCATTTAAATATTTACTTAAGTGTTACGTGGAATTACATGTAGATAAAAAAAGCATAATGAACGTAATTGATGTTTTAAATAGTAATGAGAATGAATCTAAGATAGAATCAAAAGTAAATAGAATAAGTGACATAGACAAAATAATATTTTCAAATGTATATTTTTCGTATGATGATAAAAAAAATATTTTCACCGACTTGAATATTGAATTTTGTAAAAATAAAGCTAATTGTATATATGGTCCTAGTGGTAGCGGTAAAAGTACTTTATTAAAACTGATTCTTGGGGAGTATGAAGTTGATAAAGGTATGATTAATATGTGTATGAAAGACGGAGAAGTACATAAAATAAGTATTGATAATATTAGTTTTGTACCACAAGATAATATATTCTTTACAGACACGGTATATAATAATCTTACTCTGGGAGAAAATGTTAATAAAGATGAGGTTATTGAAGTATGTAAAGAATGTGCTATTTATAATGATATTATGGAACTAGAAAAAGGCTTTGATACAATTATAAGCAACGGAATTGTTAACTTTTCTGGAGGACAGATAAAGCGCTTATCATTGGCAAGAGCTATATTGCAAAGAAAAGAAGTATTACTACTAGATGAACCCACTGCTAATTTGGATTTAAATAATACAGATTTGATTTTGGAATGTATTAAGAAATATTCTAGTAATAAAATAGTACTTTTAATAACTCATGATTATAAAGCAAAAAATAAGATTGATAATGTGTTTGAGTTGAAAGAAGGAAAATTGAAGAGGATTAAGTAAATAAATTATATTTGATTTCTGAATTGTTAAAGTGAATATGTTACATAAAAAAAGATGCGAGTTTTTTAGGTCTATTAAATCAGGGAGTGGCATTTGTAGCATTGCTCCTTATGAGCAGCAGATTTCCATTGCGGAAAAGAGAGTCACTTTCGATGTACGCTTTAAGGCACTGAATCCGAAGCTGAGCTCAGACAGACTCAGGATATATCTATCTCTATGTCGACCTTGATAAGAACGAGGAACTGAAGCAGGAAGTGAAGGATATGAACGGAATGAATTACAAGGAGCTTGCTGATAAGGTTAGATATTTTAAGGAAGATGAGAAAGGAGTGGCGGCTATGTGTAAAGTAATGGAAGATATGAGAAATGAGATGGCGAAAAATGCAACGATTCAGGCAACGGTTAATCATATCAGAGATATTATGGAAACATTTGGCGTAACTATTGAAAAAGCTATGGAAACACTTAAGATTCCCGTGGCACAAAGAGATATGTATGCAGGTCTTGTTGCTAAGAAAACACAGTGACATTGGAAGAATGGATTGGATTTTAGAATATAACAAGCAAGCAGCATAAACTCATGTAAAAGTGCTACACAATTAGCATATAATATAATTTGGATAACTCCCCATAATCGGAATCTTTCCGTTGGTGGGGAGTTGTTGTTTTGCAAATTATAAAAAATGTGAGATGACTATTTTTTTGTGTCTATTGGTTGTTATATTATATTTACGTCATCTCAGCCTCAATCCTGTCGATTTGCTCATTTAGTAACTCTATCTGCTCAATTTACTATATGGAGGTCAAGGAAATGACAGATACATATTTAATGCAAGAGGTGGCAATGATGAAGTAAATGATAATCAAGGTATAAATGAAATAGTATTCGGACCAGGACTCAATAAAGAGGAAATAATATTAAAAAGAAGTAAATAATAAAAAAGTTGTATTTGTGAAAAAAATTGATATAATAGAATAGTTGAAGGGGGTGTAAATTATGGAAAAACAAAGAGTTGTTCCAACACTTAATAAAGTAGTAAAAACGTGTTTGGAAGGTCATGGTTTTAAAAAAATAAAATGTAGAAAAATACAATTTATTAGGGTTATCGACGGAAAAATAGTACAAGGGATTGAATGTTTTTACGAACCGCCATTTTTACTTGAGGGAATTGAAAAAGGTATTTATTTTTATTGCGGTATGACAACGATTTATGATCGATTTTTTGATTATTCAGAGTTAAACGGATTAGAATTCAATAAAGCTATTCGCTATCAAGAGCCCTTATATTTTCCGACTTATTATACATTTAAGCAAGATACGTCTGAAAGTTTCCGTGAAGCATATAGCTGCTGGAATAGAATCCCTAGCAATAATGTAATTATTTCAGATTTAGATGGTACTGTAGAAAATGTTTTAAATGCTATAAACAATAAGATAATGCCTATTTATGATCGAGTTAAGACTTTAAAGGACTATGTGGATTTTTATGAAAAATTCTATAAGTATAATTTGTATACTTTTTTTATTAATGAATCGTCATCTGGAATTCCGGTTTTAATGGAAAAATATCCAAATCTATGGGATTATATGGATAAACTTTCTGATGAAGAGTATGAAAAGTTAAAGAAGACTGTACTTGAAAGAAAAAAAGGTTATCCTGAAAGAGCAAAAAAAGAACTTGAAGGTTTTTTGAAGAAAAGAAGAAAAGCTATTAATAGAATAGAGGATATAACCAGACCAGGAAGTACTGAGCTGCAGAAAGAAATAGAATTGAATCAGGAAAAGGCAAAAAGAAATATTGAAAGCCTCAGAAAAGCAGGCATAGAAATATAAATTATAATCAGGAGGAAAAGAAAATGGATTTCGAAGAAATGTTAGGATTAAAGGAACTTGGATTAAAATATCAGTATGAATTGGCTGGATTTGATGGAGAAAATTTCACATATACTGTATATGTAGAAGGCGATGTGAAAGAAAAGGCCGAAAAACTTGAAAGTATAATTACAGATTATGCTGAGAAATACGAGGAAGAGGATGATTATATAGGTTATATAGATGTTAGTGTAAGTGGAATAGAAGGGCAAAATACTATTAACGTGTATCAGGATCTCGGAAATGCAGATACAGAAGATCAAAACCTACCGATTCATGCTGTATTAAATGCGATTAATCAAATTGATGGTGTTATAAAGGTCGTAATTAATGAAGATAGTTCGTTTGATTTTTAAAAAATGATTTAGTAATCTTTTGGATTTACTTGATAGATTAAGCTAAACAGCGATAAAATGGAAAGGTGGTAAAAATGGGGGCAAACCTGGATTTTAATCAATTATATGTAATTGAACTTGACTTGTGTTTAGGGCTCTTTTATGTTAAACCAGATAATGCAGAGAAAATACCTATAGATGAACTTAACGGATATAGATTTGGTGAATTTCCAAATGGAAAACCGGAAAAATTCGTTCAAAAAGGAGGCACTCGAGAGACAAAAAAAGGGCTTATATTGAATGGTTATGCAAACTTTCATTTATTTCATAAAAGATTAATAGAAGCATTTAAAGAAAGTGGGTTTACAGGTTGGAGCGCATATCCGGTTTCATTATACTGTAAAAATGGAGATATAGACAAGGATTACTATGCATTTTCTATAACAGGGAAAGCTGGTGATTATGATATTAGCAAAAGTGAAATTATCGATGTTAAAACAGATAATAGTACTTTTTGCTGGATACATAGGGACTATAAAGGCGTATATTTTGATCCTGCAACCTGGGATGGAAGTGATTTTTTTAAAACTAGATACTTCACACTTATCACTGAACCGGTAATGAAAGTGATTAAAAGTTTTAATTTGAAGGTAAATATTTTTAAGGCAACAGAGTATATACTTGAATTAGAACATATACACTGTCGAGAAGATAAATTACCATGATGAGCTAAATACGGTTTTGATATATCAAGTACTGCATATTTGTAAGCGGTAAGTAATCGGAGTATATGAAGCAAGCGCTGTTTGTGGTATAATCTACAGGCAGCGCTTGTACGATTTTTGGAATGGTAAATCATTTGAATCTTGATATACAAGAAGGAGAGTTTTTTGTTATTTTAGGACCGAGCGGTTCTGGTAAAAGTACACTTTTAAACATTATAGGTGGGTTGGATACTTCAACAAGTGGAAAAGTGATTGTAAATGGAAGAGATATATCCTCGCTTTCAGATGCTGAATTGGCAGATTACAGAAGAAAAACCATCGGGTTTGTATTTCAAAGTTTCAACCTATTGCCGACTTTATCTGTTGAAGAGAATATAGTGATGCCGATTCTTATGGATGGAAGAGATGTGAAGCTAGAACGGTTACATGAAATAGAAGATTCCATAAAACATTGGTAATGATCACACATAACGAAGAAATTGCAAAACTAGCTGATAAAGCTGTAAGAATAAAAGATGGTAAGGAATACGCAGTTTTTAATGAATTCTTTTGAATAATAAAAAAGTTGTATTTGTGAAAAAAATTGATATAATAGAATAGTTGAAAGGGGGGTAAATTATGGAAAAACAAAGAGTTGTTGCAACACTTAATAAAGTAGTAAAAACGTGTTTGGAAGGTCATGGTTTTAAAAAAATAAAATGTAGACCATTTCAATATTTCAGGGTTATTGACGGAAAAATAATACAAGGAATTATGTATGAGTATAAACAACCTTTCTTACTTGAAGGAATTGAAAAAGGTATTACTTTTTTATGTGGAATGAATTCAATTTATGATCCTTTTTTTGATTTTACAGAGACAAACGGATTAGAAATCGATTTTAATCTTCGCGACCGGGAGATCTTATATTTTCCAAATTATTATACATTTAAGCAAGATACGTCTGAAAGTTTCCGTAAAGCATATAGCTGCTGGAATAGTATTCCTAGCAATAATGTAATTGTTTCGGATTTAGATGGTACTGTAGAAAATGTTTTAAATGTTCTAAATAATAGGATAATGCCTATTTTTGATCAAGTTAAGACTTTAAAGGATTATGTAGATTTTTATGAAAAATTCTACGATTTTGATTTGTATGTTTTTTTTATTAATAAGTGGTCAGCTGGAATCCCTGTTTTAATGGAAAAATATCCAAATCTATGGGATTATATGGAAAAATTTTCTGATGAAGAGTACGAAAAGTTAAAAGCATCTTTATGTGAAAAAGCGAATGGTTATATTGAAAGAAAGAAAGAACAACTTGAATTTATTTCGGAAGGATTTTCTGACGAAGTGTACGAACAGATAAAAGCATCTTTATGTGAAGAAGAGAATGGTTATAATGAAAGAATGAAAAAAGAACTTGAAGATTTTTTGAAGAAAAGAAGAAAAGCTATTAATAGAATAGAGGATATAACCAGACCAGGAAGTACTGTGCTGCAGAAAGAAATAGAATTGAATGAAAAAAAGGCAAAAAGAAATATTGAAAGCATCAGAAAAGCAGGCATAGAAATATAAATAATCAGGATGAAAATGGATTTTGAAGAATAGTATTCATCACACAGTCTCCTTTATGATTTTTGGTCGACTTTCATAATAAACTAAAGCTATGTGTTTGGGAAGTGCTTTTTAGCACTTCCTTAATTTTTTTTGCCAACGAAAATTACACACTAACTAAAGAATTGCAGGTGGATATTTGTAAAAAACTTCAGATTACATTAAAATAATGTTTTTTATATTACATATTAGTCCAGCCGAATGTGACTAAACTGTCATCTTGAGAGTCACTGCTGTGTCATAATAATGTGATATATTTATAGCTGTGAAGGGGAGATAACCCGAATAACAATATATGATTCTGAGATGAAAGGATAAGATAATGGAAATCTTAAGATGTGAAGGAATATCAAAAATATATGGTTCAGGAGATACACAGATAAAAGCTCTGGATAATGTAAGCTTCTCAGTTGAGAAGGGGGAATTTGTATCAATCATCGGACCTTCAGGGAGCGGTAAGTCAACACTGCTGCATATACTTGGCGGAGTTGATAAGCCGACGGAAGGGAAGGTATATATCGATGGTACAGACATTCACAGCCTGAATGAAGACAAGCTGGCAATCTTCAGAAGAAGACAGATCGGTCTTGTATATCAATTCTACAACCTTATGCCGGTTTTAAACATAGATGAGAATATAGCACTTCCGCATCTTTTGGACGGCAGGGCGCTTGATAAGGAGAGGCTAGATAGTGTAGTCGAGCATCTGGGACTTACAGACAGAAGAGGAAATCTTCCGAACCAGCTTTCAGGCGGACAGCAGCAGAGAGTGTCAATAGGAAGGGCGCTTTACAGTCATCCTGCAATTCTTCTGGCGGATGAGCCTACAGGAAATCTGGACAGGAAGACGGGAGAAGAGATAATAGAGCTTCTTAAAGAGTCCAACAAAGTTAATAAACAGACACTAATTCTTATAACACATGATGAAGGTCTCGCCATGCAGGCAGACAGAGTAATCAGTATTGAGGACGGCTCCATCATTCAGAATGAACGTGTCAGAAATATAGTGTAGTGATACATTTCAGGGACAAAGGGTATCAGGTGAAGGTTAATAATTATAGAAACAAAAATTATGAACGGGTAATGATTATGAAGAATAAGAAGATTATATTTCAGGTAACTAAGACATATATGAAGAAGAATAAGAAGCGTACCATTATAACATTTGCGGGTATTCTCGTAATGGTAGTTCTTATGACAGCCGTATTCATTGGAAAAGATACGGTAATGGACTTTATGAGGCGTGCTGTTGAAGCAGATCAGGGTAAATGGCACTATCAGGTCTATGATGTGACCGGGGAAGAAATTGATGAGATAAGTAAACTAGAGTCAGTGGATAAGCTTGAAGTATCAAAGCCGCTTGGATATTCGGATTTTCCTCAGAGCGTAAATGTAGAAACTCCATTTCTTGAATTAAAGGGCTATTCAGGTGAACTCTTTGACTGGATGAATATAAAAGTAATAAGTGGGCGTGCTCCTGAGAATGAAAATGAAATCCTGTTAAGTGAGCGGGCTATAAAGGATGGGGCTGATATCAGGGTTGGTGACACTGTAGAGGTGGATGCCTTTGATAGATATGTACATGCCTTTTATATGGAAGGTGAAGAGGAGGAGATTGCAGCAGGGAAAGAGCCGGGCGAAATCACGTTTGGTTTCGTATTCACTGTCAAGCACGGTGATACAGTAAAGGCGCCGGCGCATTTTGCATACTGGCCGGAAAATGATGATTTTGAAGAGATACATAAACCTACAGGTCTTAAGGGTACATATAAGATAGTAGGTATCATGGAAACTCCAAACTACGAAGCGGGCGGTCATGGCGGCTATACAGCGCTGACAAAGACCGACACCTCTTTGGAAGATGGAGAAGTTGCAAATATAGTGCTAACCACAGATTTGAGGTCGAACGAAGATACAGAGGGCGAAATAGCCAGAATCATAGACAGTCACAGAACTGAAACAGAGAGGGCTGAAATAGCAGAAAACGGAGTGGTTCATATGATGAAGGATGGAACCCGTATTCCGGAGAAAAATGGTCAGATAATAATAAATGACATGCTACTTGTATTTGCTGCAAAGGGAACGGATTCCAACATTAATATGCTGATGATATTCTTCCAGGTCTTCTTCATTGTCCTTATATCAGTAGCGTCACTTGTTCTTATATATAATGTATTCAGCATGTCATATAAGGAGAGAAGCCGTTATCTGGGAATGCTTTCATCAGTCGGTGCGACACGCCGCCAGAAGAAATGGAGTGTATATTACGAGGTATTTGTTCTGCTTGCTATGGCACTTCCTGTTGGTATCATCCTTGGACTTCTGGTGGTTAAGGGGGGGATGATGCTTTTGTATCCTCATTTCTCTAAGATTATATCCAGTATTGCGACAAATGTTATCTCAGGAAAAAGCTGTGAGATTGATTATCATCTGATCGTAAATCCAATCAATATACTCTTTGTGCTCATCTTCTCAGCCATAGCTGTATGGATATCAGCGTGGATTCCTGCTGTGAAGATCAGCAAGGTTGGTCCTATCGAGAGTATCAGAGGAAATGATGATACGGGCGTTAGGTTCAGAAAAAATGGTTATAAGACGTATCTTAGTCTGATGCTTAAAGGTAGCCCGGAGAGACTTCTTTCGGCGGCTTCTATCGGTAGAAACAGACATTCCACAAGAGGAATCATCAGAAGTATTACAGTATTTATATCACTCACACTGATCACAGCATTTGCAGTCAGAAGCTTTACTGATATTTTTAAGTCCAAGACGAATCAGGAGGATGTAACTGTAGGATCACGATATAAGGGCTATGAGTATTCCTTTATGTTTGATTGTAGCGATGCACAGTATTACTCAGGAAGAGATGATATAGTCAAATCAGATGAGGTATCTGATTATATCGAAATGCAGATTGAACTCGGGGAATATAATATATCTCTTTCAGACTATACTGAGGAGTTCAGGACTGATCTTAATAGAATAATAGATATGTATTATCCTGAGGAGAAGCCGGAGATTGTAGTTGAAAACTTTCTAGAGCCAACGGATATATGGGCTAATCCTCGGGCAAATATCATAACTCTTACTGACTCTGATTTCACTGAGGTAGCTAAGAAGGCCGGAGTAGATATATCGGGTGCAAATCCTGTTCTGGTTTATGATACAGTCATTCTTTCGACAGATGAATATGAGTTTGCATTTGAAGGAGCGCTTAAACCTGCCTATACATCTTATGAAGTAAAAAAGCCTCTTAACTATAAAGTCGGGGAGGAGATACATATGATGTATGGCGAGTATGATGTTAAATCAGACGAAGTCAGAAAGATAGATATACCGGTAACATTTTCAGGTTATATAGATGCAAAGGACATAGAGGAATATTACAATCTAAAGGGCGCTACTGTGTGGCTTATAGTCCCTGAATCCACAAGTGATTATATAAGAAGTCTTACTCCAAAGAGGAATGGGACAATGGGAATAAGACAGATGCTCTTTAATGTTAATACAGATGATTCGAGGCTGATCAGAAATCTGTCCCAGCTTAAGGATGAATTAGATAATAGCGCTATAAGATCGGCGTCACTTACGACAGGACTTACTGATTTTTTGGGTGCTATAACCAGGATAGTAAATATCGTGGTGACATGCTTCACATTACTAATAGCACTTATCTGCATGCTTAACCTTTATAATTCTGTAATGGGCAGGAGGCTGTCAAGATATCATGAGCTTTCTGTACTTAAATCCATGGGCATGACCGGAAATCAGAAGAGGAAAATGCTTCTGCTTGAGAATCTTCGTCTGATTCTGAAATCAATAATTTATTCAGGCATTATCACGGGAGTCTTTGTGGCTGCTATAAGATTTGTCCTAAATAGAAGATTTGGTAAGATGAGTTTTACGCTTCCGGTATGGATGATACTTCTAACGGTTGCCGGAAGTGTTATATCACTCCTGCTTTTTACCAGACTTTGCTACAAGGATGATAAGAATACCTCCCTGATTGACGAAGTCAGAACTGAGCTGCAGTAATTATTCGGGGGTTGGGGTATTGATTTTTGGGAGGCTTATGTCTTATAATAGGTAAAGAGCAAATTATCTGAAGATATTTGAAAATCAGAGGTAAAAATGAAAGTATTTATAGTTGAAGACGATCAAATAATTGTCGAAGGTCTTACCATAGCGCTAAGTCAGGAGGGCTATGATGTGGCTTCCTTCGGAAATGTAACGGACGCAATAAAGGAAATAAAGTCAGAGGCACACTATGATGTGTGCCTTCTGGACGTTAATCTGCCGGATGGAGATGGGTTTCAGGTATGTAAGGCTATACGCAGCAGGTCGGAGGTGCCGGTTATCTTTCTGACCGCCTGCGATGATGAGATACATACGGTTCTTGCTTTTGAGCAGGGAGCGGATGACTACATAGCAAAGCCCTTCCGTATCAGAGAGCTTATAGCCAGAATCAAGGCGATACTGCGTAGAACCAAAAGTGATCAGGGTAAGGAGGTTATAAATGTTGGCGGGAATACCGTTGATATAATGAGTGGAAAGGTTTTCCGTAACGGGGAGGAGATATTTCTCTCTGCAGTGGAATACCGTCTGCTGCTTACCTTTGTTAAAAGCAGGGGACAGCTTCTTACACGCCAGCAGATACTGACAGCAATGTGGGATAGTGCGGGGGACTTTGTAAATGATAATACTCTGACGGTATATGTCAGAAGACTCAGGAAGAAGCTGGAGGAGCCGGGCGATAAACCGGTGATAGTTACGGTTCGTGGTGTGGGCTACCGAATGGAATAGGGAGTTTTATTCAGAGCTGAATTAGATAAAGTGGTAAAGAATACTTACTTTGGCGATTATTTGACCTGAATGTTACATGGTGTGAAGGAATAAGAGTATGGTATATATAATAGTTGTCATCCTTGTTTTAATTATACTAGGACTGATCATTTTCATTTTATTGCAAAAAAGGCGGCAGGAAAGACAGTTGCAGGAGCTTATAGAATATCTGACAAAAGTTCAGGACTTTTCTGAGCTTCCGGGGATGCGCGAGATAAATGAAGGACGAATGGGTATACTTCAGAGTGAGATATATAAGGTGGTTACTATTCTGAAGCAGGAATATTCTGCTGAACATAAGCAGAAAAAGTATATGTCGGATATGATGTCAGATATTTCTCATCAGTTCAAGACACCGCTTACAGCTATATCGCTTATGACTGAGCTTCTGATGAATCCGGAAGTGAGTGAGCAGCAGCGTCTTGAATATGCAGCAAGGATTGATTCCCAGGTAGGCAAGATGACCTGGCTTATAAAGAATCTTCTGACACTCTCACAGCTTGAGGCAGGAGTTCTGGAAATGAAATCTGAACAGATACCGCTTGCAGATATGATGTCTGAAATAGAGAGCAGTCTGGAGATTATGGCGGAGGCTTCAGAGGTGGAGCTTAAGCTTACGACTCCGGAGGCGCTTATCATCAAAGGAGATAAGCACTGGCTTAGAGAGGCATTAACCAACATTATCAAGAATAGTATAGAACATACTGCATCAGGCGGATATGTCAGGGTTACATCCGGTGATAACAATATATTTACCTGTATCACTATAACTGATAATGGAAAGGGTATAGCGCGGGAGCATCTGCCACATATATTTGAGAGATTCTATAAAGCTGATAATACTTCAAAAAACAGTGTTGGTATCGGACTTGCCATGGCGAAACAGATAATCAGTCTTCATGGTGGTACGATCGAAGTAGAAAGTGAAGTTAATAAGGGGACGACATTTACTATCAAGCTGTATCACTAGTGCTGATCAGTACTTTTTGACTATACACCAAAACCACCAGTAACAGTAGAATACGAGTAAAAATAATTTAAAATGAAGACTAAGTAATTATTATCAAATAAAGCGGTATGGAGATAATTCTATGCCGCTTTTTTATGTGGGTGAAATATTTTCTAATATAGCGAAAATGAAGGCTTTATTTTCGCTATTTCCTATTGATAAAAAAAGTATAATATGGTAACATTAATATGTTGTAGAAGTAAAAATACTACTAATTTGGATAACATATTTAAGAAGGGTAAGGTGAAACAGACATGCTACAAAAAAGAGTTGAAGGACTCTGGGACTGTGCTTACTGCGGAACAAAGGGGATAAAGGCAAGGTATGATACCTGCCAGGGATGCGGAAAGGCAAGGGGAATCGACACTGTCTTTTATCTGCCGGACGACCTTGAGGCAGCAACACTTACCAGGGAAGAAGAGGCAAAAACGACAAACGAACCAGACTGGCTGTGTGATTATTGCGATACCTACAACAGGTCGGATACGGATGTATGTAAGAAGTGCGGAGCGCAAAGGAAGCTATCAAAGAATACGTATGGCACTCTGCACAAGCTTACAGGCATGCTGTTTGGAAAAAAGAAAGAATAATAAGAGGAGAAGAAAATGGCAAAACAGCTGATTGCAGATCTTCATGGATGCGGAGAAATCATCGATGATCCAGAAAGAATAAGGGAAGCTGCACATACAGCAATCAAATATGTAGGGGCTGAAATTGTAGAAGAATGCATTCATGAATTTAGCCCTATAGGAGTTACCTATTTTGCAGTGATAACAACCTCACATTTCTCGGTACATACCTGGCCGGAATATGGATATGCAGCAATAGACATATTCTCGTGCACGGATACTGTGGTAGAGGGAATAGCAGAAAAGCTGAAGGAACTTTTTGAGGCTAAGGAAGTGACCTTAAGGACCATAGAGCGAGAAATCAATAAAGGAGAGTAAATTCAGGAGAAAAAAATGAATATACAAGTAGGAACCAAACTAAGGCTAGATGGCCTAGAAGGAAAAGTCATAGGTCTTATAGAATATGAAAATAGAATGGATCATGGTAACCGCTGGACTGAATACAGAGTCTCCACTAAAAAAGGGGAACGCTGGCTGTCAGTTGACGAGGTCTACAAGGAGTATTCGGTATCTTGGGCAGCTAACGATGTCAGGGGAAATATAGGACCTGAGTGGCACAAGGTAGATGAAGGAACTCAGGTGGTTGTACGAGCCCAGGGCGACGTAGATGTAGAACGCGGAGATTCAGCTAGATTTGTTGAATTTGAAGATAGTACAGAGGAATTAACTCTTTCAGTAGAAATATGGGATGATGGAACTGAATATTCAAAGGGCGAATACCTCGATTTAGAAGAAATAGAAATAATAGGTTATGAAAAGCCAAAAAGCGGAGCACCGGGCTGTGGATTAGCACTAATAGCATACGCCTTTGTATTTATACTCGTTGGAATAATCAGTACCGTAGGTGCTGCGTTAAATAAAAAGACAATAGCTAAGTTTGTGTCAAAGTCAAGTTTATATGAATACGTGACCTCGATAACGGGAAATGAAAAACAAAAGGCCGATGTATATGAATATTTTATAAATACAACGACAGATACCGTTGCAAAAAGCATTATAGACGGAATAGAAGGCGACACCCAGTCAGTTACTCAAAAGGATGAAGTGGAAGATTCAGAGATAGCGATAGTTACGGATAAAGAATATTGCCTGATTTATCATCCAGAGGATAATGCGGAAAAAGTATATGTTCAGGTATCGAAACGAAAATATAATTATACCTCGGATAATGCGCCTTATAAGAGCTCAGATTCAGATACGACCTGGTACAGAAGTCATTATTATAGCTCGAGCTATTCAGCCGACTCGTCGACATATCATTCACCATCGGCATATACATCCTATAGCGGTGATACGGTACATAACATAGGAAATGGTTACTTTGACAGCTATTCATCCTCAGTAAGACAGAGCAGCATAAATAGCAGAAATTCATCTAGTGGCGGCGTGAGCAGCGGAAAGTAGCTAATATAAGGAAATTGCATTTTAAAAAGAGTCTGCATTTAAAAAAGAGTCTGTATTTTAAAAAGAGTCTGAATTTTTAAAAAGACTCTGCATTTAAAAAAGAGTCAAAATATTAGAAAATAATATAAAAACATAGGAGGCCCAATATGGTAGCGGTTGAATTATTAGTATATCTTTTAGTAGGACTTGCAGTAATGATGATAGGATTTTTATTGATAGACCTTATTATACCACTTGATTTCCCAAAGGAAATACAAGAGGGAAATAAGGCGGTAGGCTGGGTAGCAGCAGGAATATATACAGGACTTGGCTTTATCATTCGTTCAGCAATCATTTCCTTTGAAGCATCAAAGGGTGCAGATCTCCTTCAGGGAGTAATCGAAACTTTAATCTATTCACTTGTTGGAATAATAGCCTTCGCAGTAGGCTACTTCGCAGTAGATATCGTAAATAAGAAGTTCAACTTCAACGTAGAGCTCAAGAACAAGAATGAGGCAGCAGGAATTATGATATTTGGAATATTTCTTGGAGTAGCTTTTGTTGTAAGCGGCGTTATCCAGTAGTGAAGTACTAATGTGCCTAGCTGCAGAAAGTGAATTTTGTGTAAATATATGTAAATTCAAGCGAGATGACCCTACCTCTCTTAAGGCGGTAGGGTCAAATTAGTTTTAAAACAAAATTGTTATATAGAAAAGAAGTAAAGAAGGAAATCAATATGAGTAAAAAGTATAGGCTTCTGATGCTGACAACATTAATAATATCAGGCTGTTCAATGTGCTATGAACTGATAATCAGTGCAGTAAGCTCTTACCTGTTAGGAAACAGTACGCTACAATATTCCATCACGATAGGACTTTACATGGCCTCGCTGGGAATAGGCTCGTACATATCAAAGTTTTTTACAAAAAACTTATTCAATGTATTTGTGACAATAGAACTTGGAATCGGTGTAATAGGCGGAATTAGCTCACTGATACTTTTCCTTGCAAATATTTATGTATCAAATTACGCGGTTGTCATGTACATAGAAATAATCATCATAGGAACCTTTGCAGGAGCGGAAATTCCTATAATGACAAGAATCATAGAGCAGGATGAAAATAATCTGAAGGTGACCTTGTCTTCAATATTCAGCTTTGACTATATTGGAGGATTATTAGGCTCCATAGCATTTCCACTCATATTGCTGCCAAAGCTCGGTTATTTTGCGACTTCATTTCTATGCGGACTTATGAATATAGTAGCAGCGATGCTCATAATGTTCAGATTCGGAGACAGAGTAAAGAAGATAACTATCTATAGAACTCTAGGAGCAGTGCTGGCAGGACTTATGTGTGTAGGAATGATATTTGCAGACAACATATCAGAGTCAATAGAAGGAGGCCTTTATAGAGATAAGGTAATAATGATAGAACAGACGCAGTATCAGAAGATAGTAATGACAAAGCATAAGGATGATGTAAGGCTCTATATAGATGGAAACTGTCAGTTCTCGACATCGGATGAATATCGCTATCATGAGGCACTAGTGCATGTACCGATGAATGAACTAGAGGAAAGAAAAAGCGTGCTCATTCTAGGCGGAGGAGACGGTCTGGCAGTGCGTGAGGTCTTAAAATATGATGAAATAGAAAAAATAGACTTAGTTGATCTAGATTCAGAGATGATAAGGATCTGCAGCACCAATAAGGATATCAGGGAAATAAATAAGGACAGTCTATTATCAGAAAAGCTGACTATTTATAATATGGACGCCTATGAATATCTTGAAAATAGCGAAGAAAAATATGATTTAATAATAGTAGACCTGCCAGATCCGAACTCAGAATCCTTGAATAAACTGTATTCAAATATTTTCTATAGAATGTGCGCAGGCTCGTTAACAGAAAAAGGAGTAATGGTGGTCCAGTCAACAAGCCCTTACTATGCAAAGGATGCCTTCTGGTGCATAAACAAGACGATACAGAGCGAAGGCTTTAATGTAAAAGCTTATCACCTGGAGGTGCCGGCCTTCGGTGACTGGGGCTTTAATATGGCAAGCCGCGGTGAGCTAACAGAGGAAATAAGCTTTGATGTAGAAACCAAATATCTTACAGAAGATAATGTCATAGCCCTCTTTAAATTCGGAAAGGATGAAGTATCAGAAAATGTAGCAATAAATCAGCTGACAAAGCCGGTGCTGATGGATTATTATAATAAAGCCGAAGCTGCCTGGGACTAAGAATCAATGTCTATTTAGTATTTGACAAAAGTGCAAAGAAATTTTATAATAGAAGGTGGGGAATTACGGAATGGCATCAGGCTTATGCCAATAAATAGCGGAAAAAGTAACATTACCGCTTGTTTATAAATTTAAGAAAAATTAAAAATAGCCAAAACAACTATTAAGGAAAAGGTATGGGCAGACTAGAAAAAGATTTAAATGGGGACGGATTTACTATCTATAATGATCAGGACGGGACATCTGAGCACTTTGACAAATCGCTTGACGGAGCGACTTTTATCGGAAATAAGGGAACGAAGATGAGCGCAGAGGATGCTGACTTTATGATAGCCGATTCATTCATGAGCAGCTTTGCAGACGGACTTGAGCCTTCTTCAGCAAAGGAAGAAACTAAAAGAGAAGAAGGAGAGCCTGAAAATGCAATAAAAGAAGTAAAAAAGTCATCAAAGAAAAAGAAGCCTGTAAAAGAGGAAGATGAAGAGGAAGAAGAGGATGACGAGGAAAAAGGGCGAATAAGGACCGGTGCGCATGAGAAAAAGAAGCGCAGCTGGAAAGCAATAGGCTTGTTTATGCTTTATCCGCTGTTTACCTTTGTAATGTTCAACTTTATACACAGCTTTTTGGCAAAAAATAATGCGGGGCTTTTTGGCAATGTTATAGTTGAAGACTATTTCAAGGGAATAGCCTTCATGATATGCGCTATTACGTTGTCGAACTCGATGTACAATTGTTTTGCGGACAATTTAGCTGGTACGCTTACAGAGCCAGCCATTACCTATGGATTGATTTTAGTGATAAAGAATTTCGGGGAGGTAGGAAAGCTATCAGAAACGGCAAAGACCGTTGTATCAATAACGATGATATTAGCAATAGGCTATCTGATATTCCACATATTCATTAGCTGTCTATATGGATCGCCTCTATTTGCCTTCCTATATCCTATAGTGAATCTCATAGTAGCCGGCGGCCTATATTCAAAAATAGCGCTTATTAGTGATAATTACATGTACTGGATATATGTAGAAATCGCAATCGCAGTACTTACAATAATAGTATTATTAGTAAAGAGGGAAATCAGAGAATTCGATGGTTATACGCATCTTGATAAGCTGTATAGCAGAAGCAAGTGGTATGACTTAACAAGAAAAGATAGAAAGCCAGATGAATTCAAAGCAGCTCTCAAAAAGCATATTATTTTTATAGTAGTGGGAATAATTGTACCAGTACTTATATATGTAGCAGGAAGAGTATTAGAGAATAAGCTCGGAAAGCCATATATTACACTAATAGCGACAATACTAGCACTTGTAGCAGCAAATGCGATCTTAAGAAAGCATATGTTCCCGGGCTTATTAGCAGCAGTGCTGACGCCTTTCATGGTGTCTCTTATGACAAAGGTAGCAGAAATAGAAAAGATAAACGGACTTATCTTAAAGAATAATGTGCTAAGCTTCATAATCGTAGCAATTATTTTCTTTGTGCTTATGATTTTCACCTATTTCTTAGATTCTCTTTTCTATGAGTATTACATAATACCGACCTTGCTATATATATTTATGCTCTTATTACCAGCATATCGTCAGTATGCCCATAAGTTCATTAAGACAGAGCTTATAGCAGGTATAATCGCCTTTGTAGTCATAACAGCAGTTGGAATATTTGTATATACAAGAAGCGGTCAGAAGAAAATGGCAGCAGCAGGTATAGTAAAGGAGCCTAAGGAGAAAGACAAAAAAATGAGCGGTGAAGTTGTTAGTATAAATGAAGTAAATGCTAGTGCGGACAGCAATCCAGATAATAAAGCATAATAAAAACATGGTTAAAGCGCAATTAAAGCGCAATTAAAGCACAATTAAAGCATAATTAAAACACAATTAAAGCCTTCCGGTAAATATCGGAAGGCTTTTTTGGTTATTGAAGTTAATCTTAAAATGTGGTACTATATAGTGTCGAAATAAAACTAGGGGGCTTATAGGAGGAATAAATGTTTTTAAGTTCAGTAAAAATGCAGATTACGTTATTGGCGATAATAATATATATAGCGCTAAATTACTTTATGGCAAGGCGAATGAAGACCGACTCGCATAAGGTGTATTCAGTGCTTTTAGTTGATGGAATCGTGTATATGATTTTTGACATTGTTACAGTATATACGGTAAATCATCTAGAAGCGGTGTCGCCTGTATTTAACAGATTAGCACATGACATCTATCTAGCAAGCATGACTTTGTTCCTTTATTTAGTTTATGTTTATTCACTTATAATGGTTAAAGGAACAAGTGCAAAAGTCTATAAAACAGCAAAAATCTGGGCGATATCGTGGATAATTATGGCGGTTCTGATATTTGTGCTTCCGCTAGATTATTTAGAAGGCGAGGTAACTAATTACTCAATGGGACCTGCCGCCTATATAGCCTATGTAGCAACAATTTTGTATTTTGTAATGGCCTGTGTATTGGTATTTAAAAATTACAGAAAAATAAATATTCAAAGAAGAAGACTGCTATATCTAGCCTATGGAGTGCAGTTCCTTGTTCTTGCAATAATGATGATTCAGCCGCAGTCTTTAATATCAAGCTGCGCAGTTACTTTCATAGTAATAGCATATTATCTCACCATAGAAAGTCCTGATATGCACCTTATAGAGCAACTAGAGCTTGAAAAGCAGTCGGCAGAAAAGGCAAATCGCGCAAAATCAGATTTCCTTGCGAAGATGAGCCACGAAATCAGAACTCCTATAAACGGAGTAATGGGAATGACAGAGCTTATTATCAGGGAAACTAAGGAAAAGGAGACTAAAAAACTTTCAAACGACATTTTAGTATCAGCAAATTCATTGCTTGAAATAATAAATGAAATCCTGGATTCCTCAAAAATCGAATCAGGAAAGATGCTTATAGATCCGGTAGAATATAGCATGAAATCCATCGTTACAGATGTTGAGAATATTACAAAGGTAAGGGCAAAGGAAAAGGATCTTGAGGTAGAATTTAAGGTAGATGAAAAGATACCTATGAAGCTTTGGGGAGATGATCTTAGAATAAAGGAAGTTCTCGCTAATCTGACAACCAATGCTGTAAAGTACACTCAGAAAGGAAGCGTGAAGGTCTTAGTCAGCTGTCATTCAATAAAAGATGGAAATGCAGAAATATACTTTGAAGTAAAGGATACCGGAATCGGAATAAAGCAGGAGGATATTCCTAGACTATATGCAGACTTTGAAAGAATAGAAGAAAAATCGACAAGATATGTACAGGGTACAGGTCTTGGACTTAGCATAACTATCCAGCTATTAAAGCTTATGGATAGTGAGCTTAAGGTTGAAAGCGAATATGGAAAGGGCTCGGTATTCTCCTTTATCTTAAAGCAGAAAATAGTTGATGGCGCTCCGATGGGAGATTATAAGAAGCTAGAAGAAAAAGAAGTAGACCTTCCAGTAGTGAATTATGAAGCGCCAAATGCAAGGCTTTTAGTAGTAGATGATAATGCTACCAACCTGAAGGTGTTCAGAGGCCTGCTTAAGCGCAGCAAAATACAGATTGAAACCGCAGAAAGCGCAGCAGAAGGTCTTAAGATACTTAAGGAAAACGATTTTGATATAATTTTCTTAGATCATATGATGCCGGAAATGGACGGAATAGCAATGTTCCATAAAATGCTAGAAACAGACAGGGAGCGTTTTGAGAAAATACCTGTAATCATGCTGACAGCTAATGCAATAGTAGGAGCAAGGGAAGAGTATCTATCAGAGGGCTTTACAGATTTCTTAACAAAGCCTATTCTTCCAGGAAGCCTTGATAAGATGCTGATAACCTACCTCCCAAAGGAGCTGATTGTAGATAAATCAGAGAAAAGTGAGGAAGGTACTGATAAAGGAAACAGTAATGTAAAGAGCAGCGGTAAGGAAAATAGAGGCGGTGAAGATAAAATCGCCGCTGAGCTAAAGAGTAGCGATAGGATAAAGAAGAGCGGCGAAGTAAAGAGTGGGGAAAATGATATAAAGAGCGGTGCAGTATCTGTAAAATATATAAATAAGGAAACCGGAATTAACTTCTGCGGCGGAAGCGAAGAACTCTATATGGAAATACTAGAGGAATATTTAAAGGAGGCAAATGAAAGAAAAGAAAAGCTGAATGAGTATTATGCCAATAAGAATTATTCAGATTATTTGATCCAGATACATGCCTTAAAATCAACCTCTCGTAACGTAGGAGCAGAAAAACTCTCAGATATGGCAAGAGAACTAGAAGGAGCGGTAAAGGCCTTAACAGAAGAAGAAGCAGTAAGTGAAAATAAGGCATTTCTTGAAAATAACCATGAAAGCTGCATGAAGGCCTTTGAAATCGTATTAGAAGAGATAAGAAAAATGATATAATAAAAGGCTTGAAGGCTTATTAAAACCAAAAGAGACGCTGCATGTAAATGCGGCGTCTAGTATCTGAAAATAGAAAATAGTAAAAAATGGAAGTAAGATGTGAGGATATATGAAAATAAAAGAAGTTAAATTTCTAGCAGAAGTAAAAGAAATAGCTGTAGATTGTAGTGTGGAGCTCTATCAGGACGCATCAATAAGACTTAGCAGAAAGAATAGTAAAATAGGTGTCTATGTTTCAAGCACTCCTTACAAGAAAAAGATGGAAGAGAAGGAAATAGAAGTCGATGGAGACTTTGAAGATGCTTTAAAGGAGCTTTTAGGACATGATTACGATTTTGTAGAAGGAGAAGATGGCCCGGGCTCTTACGAGGGAGCAGAAAACGAGGATATGGGCGATGAAGAAATCTGGAGCCTTGCATTACTCGATAAGAACGAGGAAGCCCTTGTTCTAGCAGAAGTTAACGGTATAATGGATGAGGACTTTGAATTTGTAAGAAATGTCTTAAAGAAGGTGACAGAAGAAGCAAAAATCCTTGATAAACTTGTTGAGCAGGAGTGATTATCAGAAATATTATTACGAGCAGAAACGTACTTAAGCGTTTCTGCTTTTTTGCAAGATAAAATGTTTATGTTGAATTTTTAATTTGGTTGTGAGATAATGAAAAAGTGATTTGGCTAGCTATTTTAGGAGAAAAAGTGATTTATAACGAAAGGGGACTATTATGTCAATAAAGTTGTATTCGCTTTCAGAGAAGGAAATTAAAAAAATAGGTGAAGCTTTTGCTGATTATAAGTATGCGAGTGATGAATATGGCATGGGATATTTATGCAAAGGAAGAGATAGCATAAGTGATTATATATCGCAGTATGC
>JAEEGF012136463.1_pt1 | contig 23282 bp, 30 predicted proteins | sample 9134171 | NCBI WGS metagenome assembly JAEEGF01 (sample SAMN16246542, study PRJNA631951) | gut metagenome | biome: gut microbiome; feature: rumen; material: AP-attached | host: Bos | place: Iran: Karaj | collected 2018-10
AAATAGCCCAATATACTTGATTTTTAAATTCAAATTGTGTTATTATAACTAAGTAAATGTTTTGGACCCTTAGCTCAGTTGGTTAGAGCAATCGGCTCATAACCGATCGGTCAAAGGTTCGAGTCCTTTAGGGTCCACCATTTATTTTTTGCGGGTATGGCGGAATTGGCAGACGCGCTGGTCTTAGGAACCAGTTCTTCGGAGTGCAGGTTCAACTCCTGTTACCCGCACCATTAAAGAATCCAGTTGAACTTTGGTTCAATTTACTAATAAAAATCAATTCTAGAAACGGAATTGATTTTTTTGTTGTGTGAAAGAAATGGATGATTTAATGGTAAAGATTATATAGAAGAATCTATATCAGAACTACTTGGAGATATATTTGAATATGATTCAGTTGTTAATGATATATATGAAGATAATGTTTTAGATGAAGATGACATTGAGGAATTAAATTTAAGCAAAAAAAAGATGATTATAAACGATAATCATCTTTTATTTATGCATGGGATTGTTACCTGGAGTTTCTCCAAAATCTTCTTTCTTTTCACTAGACCAAATTGTTTTTCTTGGAGCACCATAACCTTCTAAAACTTCAACAGCTTCTTCTGAAATATCCATCCATGTTTTCCATGGATAGCCAGTCATATTATCTAATCCTATTTTTTCTCCAGCTCTATATAATATTTCACAAGGATGGTAATCAACAGATAAAGAACAACGTCCATATTTTTGTAGTTCAACTAAAATGTCTTTTGCCAAACTGTCTTTAAAGATTTTCATTTCTTCTTCAGAATGACCCCTTTGTTTACCAGATAGCATCATCATTAGAACAGGATCAATGTCTCCACCATTATCTAATTTTGGTGATTGAACAGCATTTCCCCACCAATCAACAGCGGCACGAACATTTTCTGGATATTGAGAATCAGTAGTTGCTTTTACGCGCTTTGGAGGATTAAATCCAAAAACATCTTTGCATATTTCTCTGAATTCTTCAGCAAATTTTTCATCTGCTATCGCATCAACAACTTGTGGAATATATACCATTTGAGCTATAATTTGTTCCTTACGGTTATTTAAATATTCTGGTAATGGTTCATTTTGTCCAAATCCATTTCTACCTTTTTGTAAATCATCCATGATCAATGCTAAACACACTGATAACCCTGCAGGAACCAATGAATCATTTACAACTAAAGAAATATAATCTGTTAATGCATATACATCATCAGACATTCCAGGACATTTTTCTCTCGCTTCAGCAAATTTTTGTTTAACACCATTTAAAACATTTTTTTCTTCCATTTTTGACCACCTATATTTATATTATATCATGTGTTTAAAAAAAATTAGTTAATATTATTATATTTTATATCACCTTTTACGAAATGTATGTTCTATTATATATAGAACTGGTATTTGTTAGTTGTTCTTTTAGATATAAGTGTTCAAAATAGCCTCTTGTATCGCACCATCTTAGTAAATAAAAAGAACTTCAATCGAAGTTCTTTTTTAACTCACTAATTTGTGATTATTTAATTCACTTTTTATTTTCTTTAAGGATTTGTTTTCCTTCTTAGGAAAGTATGGTCTAATAGAATCTTTATCAATATTACATGCTCCTGTTGTTTCATAGATTCTCATTTTTTTAATTTTAGGATAACTTAAATCAAATATACTATTTACATCTTCTATTCTAACATATTGATCAGTTTTTACTTTTAAAAATATATATGTTCCACATTTTTGCATATTGTAATATAAGTCTGCAATTACTACTCTATCAGAATTCATAAATTCCACCTCGGAATACCATTATATCACTTAGTAAATTAAAATCAATACATAAAAAAATAACTACATAGTAGTTATTCCTAAAGATTCTAAGTTATCTTTAATTCCTGTAATACACATTTCTACGAAACTATTAATTGATTCTATATCAAATATATATTCTTTATCATATGTACTATTTTCAATTATGATACCCATCTTATCTCTTAATACATCTAATTTATCCATTGGAATCTCAGATATAATATCTTTGAATTTAGGTACATCTTCATAAAATAAATCTAATGATAAACCATATTCATCAATTATTTCTACATTTATATTTGTATAATCATTATAAATTAGATCTCCTAATTCATCTTCTGTTAGATATAATTTAGTTCCATCTAATTTAGTTAGTAGACTTCTCTTTTCATTAAATACACTTGGTATAAAATATTTAAACCAATAATAATCAGTTAACAAATGAATATAATATCCTAATACAAAATCATCTTTTAACATATCTTTATATTTGTATAAGAACTTATCTAAATTAGGTACATCAGTATCTTCTGAATCTTTAAAATGAGATGGAACTTTACTAGGTTCACCTACTTGCTTCCAAATGTCAGGAGCAATAGCACCAAACATAATTGATTTATAATCTTTATTTAATAGCTTATTCATTTCACTTGCTACCGCTAAATGTATTATTGCACTTGCCATATTATCACCATAGTAATTATAACATAAAAAAAGGAGATTACTTATCTCCCTTTTCAATAACTAGACACTTAATGAATAATCTTCAGATTCTTCTTCAGTTAATTCTTCTTCAGATTCTTCTTCATTTTCTTCAACTGTGCCTGTTTCAATTGACTCAACTGGAACATTAATAAACATTTCAGCATCTTCAATTTTGTAGTCTAATTCTTTAGAAACTTGATTTCTTAATTCTTTTAATATTCCTTTTACCATACAATCATCTTCAGAATATAGACCATCGATAAAATCGATAAATGAAATAGTATCTTCTAATACCTTTCTAGTAGCTTTTGAAAGTATTTGATCGAATTCTACAAATACGGTTTTAAAAGCTTTCTTTTTTTGATTTGTATTTTCCTCGAAAGTTAGCAATACAATAGCTAATATGTCGTCTTGCAATAATGTCTCCATGTAAATTCCCCTTCTTTAACAACATGGGTATATAATAACACGCGAAGATTTAAAGTCAATAAAAAAAATCTATATGAAATAGATTTTTTATTTTTGATCCATTGCTGAGAAAAGATTAATCATGAATTTATCTTTTTCAGAATTTTGTTTAGAAATCATTACACCTTTATAAGTATTTAATTCAGCTACATGACCTTCTAATAATATATCAGTTGGCATGATAGTTTCTAACATGACAACGTTTTGTTCTTTATATACAATATATCTTACTTTAACTTCTCCATGAACTTGAGTAAATAATAAATCTGAAGGTAACTTTAATTCATAAGTTTCAGTCTTATTTTCTTTATCGCTTGATTTTAATTCTCCAACAAATTTACCACTTCTAAGTGCTGGATAATACTCGAAGTTTAACTTTTTGTACGCAAGCATATTATACTTTTTTAACGCACGTTCTAACTTCTTATATTCATTTTCATTAATATAATCTAGAATATATCCTTTCATCGAAATATCCCCCTTTAATCCTTAACTACATATTAATTATATCATTTTACGCAATTTCTTGTCAAATTGCAGTAAATAATATCCTTCTATGTGACACATATTTTACCTCAAAATACATAGGTTTGTCAAAAAAAGGAAAACGTTTTTAACTCGTTTTCCCATGACTATTTTCTTTTTGATATTCATCTAAATTAAAACCTTGAATATTATATAAATTATCATATGAATCAAGATCATTTCCTTCATGTAATGAATCATCATATGAGCTAGTTACTAATGCTTTTTCATTTTCACTTAATGATTCTAATAATTCTTCATATGACTTGTTTCTTTCGACTTTAAGTCTTTCTTTTAACTCAATTAGTTTTTTATCAGTTACATTTCTAAAAGCCATGATTCTATGTAATGGACTAACTATTTTTGATAGATCATTAATATTATCTTCATATACTCTTCTTTCACCAGGACTTGTAGGTCTATAGTTTTTATATTTAGATATTGGATGTTTATCAACTTGTTCTTGTAATAGATTTATAGATTCATCTAATTTATCAATAGATAATTGCAATACAAATATATCTCTTAAGTCTGTTAATAATTTAATTCTGTCAGATATAACGTCCATGCTAAACGCTCCTTATTGATTATTCTTCACCTTGGACTTTAACTAAAACTTCTCTTGGTTTAGAACCATTTTGTGGTCCTATTATTCCACGAGCTTCTAGTTCATCAATTATTCTTGCTGCACGGTTATAACCAAGTCTAAATCTACGTTGTACTAAAGAAGCACTTATCTTTCCTGATTCAACAGCAAAATCAATTATTTCATTCATTAGTGGATCTTCATCATCTGATGCTCCTCCACCACCTGTAGATCCAGAAGCACTATCTGAAGAACCTTTAGCTACTGTTATAGATTCATCATATTGAGCAGCTTGTTGTTTAGATACATATTTAATAACTCTTTCAATTTCATCATCTGAAATGAAGTTACCTTGAATACGTATTGCAACATTTTGTCCCATAGGTTTATATAACATATCACCTTTACCTAATAGTTTTTCAGCACCTGATGAATCAAGAATTGTTCTTGAATCAATTTGAGATGCAACAGCAAATGAAATACGTGAAGGTATATTTGCTTTAACTACACCAGTAATAACGTCTGTAGATGGTCTTTGAGTTGCTACAATCAAATGAATACCAGCAGCTCTTGCCATTTGAGTTATTCTCATGATTGAATCTTCTACTTCTTTTGAAGCTACTAACATTAAGTCAGCTAATTCGTCAATTATAACTACCATATATGGCATTAATTGAATTGATTCATCTTCTGGATTTTTCTTCTTACGAGAACTCATAAGTTCATTATATCCAGTTATATTTTTTACTTTTTCATCTGCGAACATATCATATCTATGTTCCATTTCTTTAACTACATTTTGTAATGCTATACTTGCTTTCTTTGGATCAGATACAACTGGGCAAAGTAAATGAGGTATACCATTGTAGTTTGATAATTCTACTTTCTTAGGGTCAACTAAGATAAGTTTAACTTCATCTGGTTTCTTAGTAATAAGAAGTGATGCGATAAATGAGTTAATACATACAGATTTACCTGAACCAGTAGAACCAGCAACAAGTAAATGTGGTGTCTTAGATAAATCACATATTTGATTATTACCATATATATCTTTACCTAGAGATACAGGTAAATTCATACCTTCCATTTCTCTACGTTTAACTTCAATAACTTCTCTAATTGGAACACCTACTGGTTCAGCATTAGGTATTTCAATACCAACTGTTGATTTACCAGGAATTGGTGCTTCAATTCTTACATCTTTAGCAGCTAATGCTAAAGCAATTTCTTTTGATAAACCAGATATCTTAGACATCTTAGTTCCATTTTTAATTTGTAATTCAAATTGAGTAACAGATGGACCTTCATGAACTGCTACTACTTTACCAATTATTTGGAAATCAGCTAATACTCTTTGTAATGCCAATGTAGTGTTCTTAATAAAGTCATCTGAATTAGTTTTCTTTTCTTTTTTAAGTTTGTTTAATACTTCATCAAGTTTTGGTAATTGATAATTAGAATTAATCGAAATAGTTGGAACTTGTAAAACTGGAGGTTCTTCTTCAACTTTAGGAAGTTCTTCTTGTTTATGTTTTAATTCTTCTGTAGATTTAATAACAATCTTATTTGGATCAAACTCTTCTTCATCTTCTTCTGTTTGATCATATATCTTACCTTGACTAGCATTTTCTTTAGCTTCTTTACGAGCTTGTTTCTTTGCTATTCTTCTTTCTTTATTTTCTTCTCTTGATTCTTTAATCATTTTACTCAATGCATCTAATATATCTGAGAAATCAATATCAATAAATAACAATAATCCAATTAAACCAATTATTACATATATAACATATGACCCAACTGGACCTGCAAATGATGTAGTTAACCATGAGAAGAATATTCCTATTGCTCCTCCACCTGTTTGACTAATATTTGTATAAGCACTATCAGATATAACAACTAAATAGTTATCTGCAAATAATTTAAATGAATCACTTAAACTTTTACCATTTTCTAATAGTCTTATATTCATTAAACTTAAGAATGATATAACTAATAAATATAATCCTAATAATTTTCTATTAAAGAAATTAGGTACATTACCTTTAATTAACATATATATACCTAATATACTTAGTAAAATCATGAATATGTAAAAATGACTTCCATTTAAAAATATACCAATATTTTTAAAGAAATGTCCGATTGGCCCAAAGTCAAATAATCCAATTACACCAATTAAGATAAAAATTATTCCAGTTATTTCAACAGAAAATTTAAACTTAGCTGATGTTCTCCTTCTTCTTCTCTTCTTTGCCATCATAAACCACCTAGTTTAATTATACTCCAAATATGCAATATATTAAATTGAAAAGGCTTTATTTAACGTAAAATAGCATGTTACTTAACATGCTATCTTATCTTGTTTCTTTGGCATTTTTATTAACATTTTTACATTTTGCATTCTCTTAGTTCGAATAGTTTGTAACTTGTCTAATTGTTCATCAATTGTTCCTTTAAAATTTTCTAATGTTTCTATTCTATTATCTATTTCATCAAGTTCCATATTTTCAGTATCTACTGATGGTTCAAGACTCTTACAGTATTCAATATATGCTTGATAATCAGCCATTGTATATCCCATATAAAACCCTCCTTGTACTATATTTATAGTATGAATTTTATATTTTTGCTACTAAAAAAGACTAGATTATTATCTAGTCTATTTATTTATCTTTTCAATTTTAGTTTTACCACCCATATAAGGTTGTAAAACTTTTGGTATTAAAATTGATCCATCTTCTTGATAATTGTTTTCAACAACAGCAATTAATCCTCTTGGAGATGCTACAACAGTATTATTTAATGTATGAGCATAATAGTTTTCTTTTTCACCTTTAACTCTGATACCTAATCTTCTTGCTTGAGCATCTGTAAGGTTAGAACATGAACCTACTTCGAAATATTTTTGTTGTCTTGGAGACCAAGCTTCAATATCACATGATTTATATTTTAAATCAGCTAAGTCACCTGTACAGCATAATAATTGTCTAACAGGTACATCTAATGATCTGAAGTATTCAACAGTCATCTTCCACATCTTTTCATACCATTCATCAGATTGTTCTGGCTCACATACTACAACCATTTCTTGTTTTTCGAATTGGTGAACACGATAAACTCCTCTTTCTTCAAGTCCATGTGCTCCACCTTCTTTTCTAAAACATGGTGAATATGAAGTCATGGTATATGGTAAGTTTTCTTTCTTTAACATTTGATCTTTAAATTTACCAATCATAGAATGTTCTGATGTACCAATTAAGAATAAATCTTCGCCTTCAATTTTATACATCATTGCTTCCATTTCAGCAAATGACATAACTCCTGTAACAACATCAGATCTTATCATGAATGGTGGAACACAGTAAGTGAATCCATGATCAATCATGAAATCTCTAGCATATGAAATCATAGCTGAATGAAGTCTTGCTATATCTCCCATTAAATAATAGAAACCTTCACCAGAAGTTCTTCCTGATGAGTCTTTATCTAATCCATCTAAGTTATATAAAATATCCCCATGATATGGAATTTCATATGGAGGTACAACAGGATCTCCAAATTTTTGAGCTTCAACATTTTCAGTATCATCTTTACCAACTGGAACATCATCAGCAACTATATTTGGAATAACCATCATTTTTTCTTTGATAGTAGCTGCTAATTCTTCTTCCTTTTTAGTTAATGCATCAATTTCTTCTCCCATTTCAGAAACTTTTGCTTTAGCTTCATTAGCTTCATCGATCTTTTTATCTCTCATTAATGAACCAATTTCAGCACTGATTCTATTTTTTTCAGCTCTCATTTCATCCATCTTTAATTTAGTATCTCTATATTCAATATCTAAATTGTAGATTTCATCTACTAATGGTAATTTTTCATCTTGAAATTTCTTTTTAATATTTTCTTTTACTAAATCTCTATTTTCTCTTATTAATTTAATATCTATCATATCTATTCATTTCCTTCCTTAAATTCTTCAAATCTATATTTTTGTTTTATATTTGGATATTTTTCATGATCAACTTCAGACATGAACATATCTAATGGTCTTGCAGCAAATTCTTGACCTAATAAACAATCAACTTTATACAATGGTTTATATATCATCAATAATTCTTTAGTTTCAGTATGTGCTGAAGTACCGATTATTTCATATAAATACTTATTAGGATCATTTTTTAATTCTTCTTCCGAGACAGTTTCTCTTTTGAAGTGTCTAACTATAGTTCCAGGTTTAAATTTTCTTTCCATTTTTCTTACTCTCCACTTCTTCGCGTACTATTTTTTTATATTCTTTTTCAATATTTTTTATTCTTTCTTCCATTTCTTTTAAATCTTCTCTAGAAAATTGACTATCAAGTCTCATCCATTCTAATTGAAGTTTTAAATCTTTTAAATAATGAACAAGGTAATCTTTTTCAGACACTTTCTTTTCCATAATACCTCCTTAAGAATATAAAAAAAAGATGATACCTAAGGAGTGCATAATGCACGGTACCATCCTATTATTTATCTCTTTATTTTTAACGGAATTACCCGGGATGTTTTCATCCACTCATAGGTAGATTCATAAATATTTGTTAATTCGTTTTCACCATCCACGAACTCTCTAATAACTCCTATTTATTACTAGTCCTAATCAATGTATTCACATATACAATTATATCATTATTTGATTATAATTCAACTACTTTTTATAGTCTTCAATTGCTTTAATAATACCTTTATAAGGTAATGTTACACATGTTCTTCTATTAGCTTGTTTATATGTTTCATCGAATACTACTGCATCTTTAAAATCTTTTGCTTCATATTCTTCTTCATTTAACATCTTAGTAAAATTATTTATATAATCTAATGCTTCATCTATATCCATTCCTATTAAATTTTGAATCATTATAGAGGTAGATGCAGTAGATATTGCACATGCTTCTCCACTGAATTTAATATCTTCTATAACATTATCATTAAACTTAATAAATAAGTTAATATTGTCAATACAAGATTCATTATTAGAATTTACTTTAACGTATCCTTCTACATCTTCTTGAACTCTATTAACTGGATTTTGATAATGTTCTAATATTACTTCTCTTTTTGTACTAGAATCCATTTAAATCATCTCACTTATTATTTTATTTTTATCACTTAATAATTCTACTAATTTATCTATTTCTTCCTTAGTATTATAGAAATATAAACTAATTCTTAATGTGTTTCTAACTCCTATTAAATCTTTAAGAAGTTTGTCACAGTGATTTCCTGTTCTAACACATATATTATATTTATTTAAATAGTATCCAACATCTTGTGGGAATATATCATCTACAGTTATAGTAACTATTCCTGATTTAGTATTTGGATTAATTACTTTAATATGATTTATATTAGATAATTTAGATACTAAATAATCTTTAAGTTCACATTCATATTCATGTATTTTATCTAAACCAATAGATTCAATATATTGAATAGCAGCAGCTAATCCAATAGCACCTGCTATATGTGGAGTTCCTGCTTCATATTTAATTGGAGCTTCTTTTAGATATACTTCATCTACTGAATCAAATGATTCATTCATACCTCCACCAAATTCAACTGCATTAAATTCATCAATTAAAGATGGTTTTATATATAAAACACCTATTCCAGTAGGTCCACATAATTTATGTCCTGAGAATGCTAAAAAATCAACATCAGAATCTTTAACATCTACTTTTATATGAGGAACAGTTTGAGCTCCATCTTCTACTACTAAAATACCTTTAGAATGTGCTAACTCACATATTTCTTTAATAGGTCTTATATCACCCATTACATTTGTAATACCTGCTAAAGATATAACTTTAGTATTATCAGTTATAGATTCTTTAACTTTATCAAGTGATAAAGTTAAATCTTCATTTAATTCTATAAAACTAACTTTAATACCAATTTCTTTAGCTAAATTAAACCAAGGTAATACATTGGATGCATGTTCAGATTTAGTAATTAATACTTCATCGTCTTTATTTAAATGGTTCTTAAAATAACCATCTACTATCATGTTTAGAGAATCAGTTGTTCCTTTAGTAAAAACGATAGCTTTTTCTTCTGCATTTATAAATTTAGCTATAGTTAATCTTGCATTTGCATATGCTTGATCCGCTTTAAAAGATAAATCATATTCACCACGATGAATATTAACAGAATAGTTCTTATAATAATCTGTTATAGAATCTATTACTTTATTTGGCTTTAAAGTAGTAGCAGCATTATCAAAATAAACTAAATTATCATTTATTATAGGAAAATCTTCTCTATTCATGATTAACACCCTTTCAATGCAATTAATTATACAATTTTATTAAAAAAGATGCAATTCTATGCATCTTTTTTAGAAACTTTGGAATGTTTGTAAGATAGATAGTACTAATAGTGCCATAACTCCTGCACCAGTGAATACTAACATCTTCATTGTTTGTGATTCCATGTGATCTAGTCTGTTCTTATATCTTTCTTCACGTGCTTTTTGTTGTAATGAAGAAACGTTTTTAGAGAATGCTAATAATTGTTCTTGTTTATGTTCTTGTTTACCTAAACCTAAACGATATAATAAACGCATCATACGCATTGAATCTCTAACTGGGAAATCTTTTGCGAAATCCATATAAGGTTGTATTGAAGAATCACCAGCATTAATCTTTTCAATCATATCTCTTAAACCATCTTGGAAGATTTCAGGTGCATCACCTACAGATTTACCAAGTGCAACTGGAACTGTATAGTGTTGTACTAGAATTTCTAGGTTCTTTAAGTAATATGGTAATTGATTATCAATTAAATGTAAGTGTTTCTTATAATATGATTTTAATTGAACATAGTTCATTTTAAATGCACCTATCATTACTGCTACACATATAACAAGTGCTACTCCATTAAAGTTATTAATGAAGAAGATAGCTGCACCTAATCCACCATATAGTGCCATCTTTAATCTATTATTAAATAAAGCATCTATATCTACGGCATCACCATATCTTGCTTTACAATAGAAAGCAAAGTCATCTTCTTTTAATTTTTGGAAATATATAGCATTGTCATCTACGAATTTCATTACTGAAACTCCACCTATATGTTGCATAACATATAGAATAACAACTGCCATGATAAATATTTCTACATATACTTGACCTGTCATATTATTCAACCCCCGTATCTTCGTTATAGAATTTTTCACCACTTATAATGAAGTATGAGTTTATAGCTACAACTGCATGAAGCATGAATTGAACATATAATTTATCAATCATTGACTTATAACTATCTTTCATTAATACTTGAATTAACATTGGTAAGAAGTATAATGCAATACCAAATCCAAGGAACTTCTTATGAGATGCAGATCTATCCATCTTATCACGATATACACCTTCAACAAGTGTATCGATATCTGACATCATGTTTTCTAATGATTCACCAGTATCTTGTGCACCTTCTTTTGTGATTTGGTTGAATAATTGATGCATGTTCTTAACCATATAATATGGATATTTCTTATTAAACCATTCTATAGCTTCATCAATTGTACCATTTTGATATGACATATCAATCATTTTAGCTACATCTGATAAAACTGGATCTTCTAAGATACCTGAATCTCTACAACCTTCAAGTGATTTAACAAATGATTGAGTTGTATTAAATTCATTAATAACGTTTGAACAATAAGTTTGAATTTGTTCAAAGATAAATTCAGCAAATTCTCTATTTGCCTTTAAGAAATGTAAGTAAGGAATAAACATTATTGCTACTATTGCATAGAGTAATGCAAATGGAATACTATAAAAATACATCCATCCTATAACAGCAAATAATCCACCTATTAAAACTACTTCAGATGTATATTCTTTTACTGTATATGCATGTCCTAATTGTTTTGTTTTTTCTTGTACTTCAGCAAAACTATAAGGAGCATATTTATTGTATAATTTTGCGATTGTTTGACCTAAATGGTTAGCAGCACTTACACCATTTGAATTACCATCTTGAGATTGTTGTTGTCTATATGAAACAACAAATAATGGTACTACTACTAAAACCATTAATTCCATCCAGTATATTTGCATAGGATCATATTCCTTTCATATGTATTATTAAGCAGCAGCTTGAGTTGCTGCTTGAACAGCTTGTAAATTTTGAGTAGCTTGAATTGCACCAGCAGGTGCTTTCATCATTACTCCATCAACAACAGGTTTTGGAATAGCATTTTGTGCTTGTTGTAATGGATTAATTGGTTGTTGACCAGGTGCTGTTGGAACAGCAATTTTTTGTGGTTGTGGTACAGCAACTTGTTGAGGCGCAACTGGTTGTGGTACAGCAACTTGTTGAGGCGCAACTGGTTGTTGTGCTGGAACAACTTGTGGTTGTACTACTTGTTGTTGAACTGGTTGAGCAACAGCTTGTTGTACAGGTTGTTGTACGGGAGCTGGAGTTGGAACTGCTTGAGGAGCAGCTGTATTTCCACCTTGTGCTGTAACACCAGTTGAATCAGCTAACTTTTGTGCATCAGTCTTCTCTATTTGAGAAGCAGATGTTGCTGATGTCTTTTCATCATTCATTCCAAAAGGATCTGCTTCATTTGTTGGAGGTCTTAATTCCTCATCACTTGGTCCTTTTGTTTCTTCTTTCTTTTCTTCTACTGGAGCTGCTGGTTGTTGTTTAGCAGCTTCTTCTGCACCTTCGCCACCATTTTTAGCAGCATTTTGTGCAGCTTCAATATTTGTATCTTCAAATCCTTCGTTACTTGGTCCTAATCCGAATTCATCTTCAGCAACATCAACGTTACCGATAGCTAAATAATTTCTTAGGTACTTAGTAGGATTTCTTAATACTACCTTACCATCAAGAGATTTTTGATAAAGCAAATTACATTTTGCTTTATTATCTTCATCATCAACATAGAACTCACATACTTCAATAATTTCACGTTGGAATCTACCTAAACGTTTACTAAAGTAACCTTTAACGTAAATACCAATTTGAACATATCTATGGATAGATCCAACGAATTGTTCAATATCTTGTGAACTTTCAAGTAGTGAGTACATACGCATTGGGATAGCTGTTGCACGGTCGGCATGGATTGTTGACATTACGTGGTGACCTGATGAAATAGAGTTACGTACGGCCATAACTGCTTCACCAGAACGAACTTCGGCAAGTAGAATCCAAATTGGGTTTTGACGCATGCAGGCTACTAATGCTTCTGTATATGAAGCTATATTATTAGTCTTCATTGCTACTATATCTCTTTGTGGGAAAATCTTATCTAAGTGAAGTTCTAGTGTATCCTCTATAGATATGATTTTTTCATCTTCTTTAGTCTTACTAGCTAAATACTTAACAAGTTCGGTTTTACCTGAACCAGTTTCTCCTGCAACCATGATATTTGCATGACCATGAATACATTTAATTAAGAAATCATGTAATTTAGTAGTAATATATTGTTCATTTATTAATTTATCTTTATTTAATCTGATCTTAGCTGGTGTCTTACGAATAAGGCAAGCTATACCATTTGTAGCGATTGAATCATGTACGAAATTCATACGAAGTTCAGCAGATTCAGCATCGAGGAAAGGATGCGCCATGTTGAAGGTTTTACCCATAACATTGGAACATTGGAAAGCTAACTTTTCCATAAATGCATTATTAATATTTGGTCTATCAACTAAGAATATACCTCTAGTTAATGTCTTTAACCAAACTTGGCCACCATTTGAGTAAGAGATGTCGGTTACGTCATCATCTTCAAGAAATTCATTAAGTGGACCAAAATCCATTTGGTCAAATATTGAATTTAACATTTAACTCTCCCCTTTCTATTCCAAAGATTAAAAATAATTTTAATCTGGAATAATTGATATTGATTGATTTTCTATCATTGCTTGTAATGTTTGATTTGTTATTTCAGTTTCAGCAGGATTTTCTGAATATCCAGCATTTCTTGGAACTGGTATAAATTCACAGCCTAACATGTTTGCCTTTGTTAATAATTCGAATACTTCATTTGGAACTGAGAAGTATAAGTATTTAGGTTGTGGTTGTTCACCATCATCTGTATTTAAGAAAACGTCTAAACCTTTTTCATCAACAACTGCTAAAACTTGAATACTTTTAACGAATTGAGCATAAATAAGTTCACGAGGATCTTTTTCTCCTGTTTTCTTTTCATTTGCAAGTTCTACGCCAGCTTTTAAATATAAGTCTATGAAGTTTCCTGACATAATTGAATTACCATATGTTGAATGGAAATCTACTTTAAGTTTATAAACTGTATATCCATCTGGAATATTTGTTAACCATGTTTCTTCAGAAACAGTTTCGTTTGTTAATGCTTCATTATAAAAGAAACTGTTTTGGCTTATTGTATAACCTTTATTAACATATTTTCCTATTATTTTACCTTTATTTTGAACTAAGTTATCTCCATCATTAGAAATAAATGTACCGGATATGTCTACCTTTCCTATCATTTCTGCTGTAATTTCTGTTTTCTCTTTTATAGTTTTTTGAGAATATGGTAAGCTACTTGGTTTAACAGCAGCAGTTATCATATAACTATAAATTACATATATTACTATTATTAATACAATAATAAGTAAGAATGTTAATGTATTTGGATTTGAGAAGAATCTTTTAATATTTGTTTTTAATTTAGCCATGTCCATTTCAAATCACCATCCTTACACTTCATATACTCTACTAGTAATATATTGTCTTAAATAAGAACTTGATACTCTTGTATTTGCATCACTATTTTGTTTTGTATAGTTTGCATTGTGTAATACAGGAACAATTTTTATACCTAGTAATTGAGCATCATATAATAATAAATAGTTTTCTTCGTCTACAGCAAATAATAATTCAGCAGGTTGTCCATTAGCAATACCATGTTTAATAATGTTATTACCTTGGCTATCTTTTACTGCTAGAACTCTTATACTTTCAATAAATAAACCAAATATAACTTTTTTATCTTCACTATTATTTTTACTTGAGTTTGATTCGCCTTCTTCATCCTTACCATCATCAGCTTGTAAGTATAAGTCTATATAATCACCAGCAGATATTGAGTTTGAATAAGTTGATTCTTGGTCTACTGCTAATCCGTAGATTGTATAACCATCATCAATGTTAGCAAAACCAGCATCTGGCATTTGTTCAGCAGTTAATAACATGTCTGTATAAAATAAACTACCTGCAGGTATTGTTGTTTTATATGTTGAATATTTACCAATTACTTCTTCACTTGATTTTACTAAGTTACTTGCAACATTAACATAATCTGATGATACTTTGATATTACCTATCATCTTAGATGTAATAAATGTTCTTGAAGGAATTGATTCCTTTGCAAATGGAATTGTTGAAGGATCAATTGCTTTATTAATTCTGTAATTGTAACCTGCAACAAGTGTTCCTATACATATTAAAATACCTAACAATGTAACGGTATTTTTGTTCCCTAATAAACGTTTTAATTGAGAATTACCTTTTTTCGCAGTTTGTGCCATTTTATCACTCCTATGTGTTACCTTTAAAAGGACATATTTATCCTAACCACTTACCCTCTACTATGTTAATTATAGCACACCACTTTTATTTTTCAAACTGAAAAACTATTATTTGTGATAAAATATATACAGGTGATGTCTAATGACAAAAAATGGTAATGTTTTTATAAGATTTCTTTATTCTTTTTCAATATATATTGTTGCTTCTTTTATATATTTAGCAGTCAATTCATACTTTAAAGATACAGTAATTTCATATACTATTAGTACTGCTATTACTATCCTTATTTTGTATTCTATGTTTAGAAATAAAATAAAAAAAGATATTATTAATTTTAAAGATGATTTTAAGAATAATTTACCTCATATAATAGTAGTTCCTGCTATATTAATAGGATTAGAAATAATAGTTTCTTTAATATTAAGTAAACTTGGTATTTATTCTTCTAATCAACTAGCTGGTGAAGATATACTAAAGAATAGTAATTTCTTAATTATATTCTATACAGCTATACTTGCACCTGTGTTTGAAGAGATGGTATTTAGATTACCTTATCATTATAGTACTTCAAATAAAGTATTAACTTATATAGTTTATTCAGTTGTATTTGCTTTAACACATATAATGACAGTTGATAATTTATTATCACTTATATATATAATTCCATATTTATTATTATCATTTGGTATTGGTTATAACTTTTACAAAACAGATAATATATTTATGTCAACTTTAGTTCATATTATAAATAATTCTATAGCAGTTATGTTAATATTATTATAGGTGGATATATATGGAAGATATAAATGAGAAAAAAATATCTACTAAAACCAAATTATTAATTATAGGCGGTATTATATTATTTATAGTATTGTGTATTCTATGGGCCAGATTTATATCTACAAGAGGAATAGTTATTAATGAAGTTAAAGTTGATGCAACTACTCTTCCTGATGAATATGACGGATTAAAAATAGTACATTTTACAGATGTTCATTATGGAAGTACTGTTAATAAAAAAGAAATGGAACACATAGTAGAAACTATAAATAAACAAAATGCTGATATAGTTATTTTTACTGGTGATTTAGTAGAACAAGGTGTTCAATTAAATGAAAACGAAGTTAATGAATTAACTGATTTATTAAATAAGATTGATGCTAAAATAGAAAAATATGTTGTTAAAGGTAATCATGATTTTGATCATAATTACTTCGATAATATTATTCCTAAAACAAATTTTGTTTTATTAAATAATTCATATGATTATTTCTATAAAGATTCAAATATTCCAATTGTTATTGCAGGTTTAGATGACTATTGGAAAGGTAAACCGGATTATAAAAGCGCATTTAGTTTCTTACAAGATTTTGAAGAACAACCTTATACAATATTATTATTACATGAACCTGATCAAGTTGATGAGCTAGGTGAATATAAATTTAATATTGCATTTGCTGGTCACTCACACTTAGGTCAAGTAAGATTGCCATTCCTTGGTGCTTTATATACACCATATGGTGCTAGAAAATATACTGATTCACATTATTTAATCAATGGAAATGATTTATATATAGATGGTGGTCTAGGAACATCTACATTAAAACTTAGATTCTTCAATAAACCATCTATATCACTTTATAGATTTTATACAAAATAAAAAAAGAGCTATTAATTAGCTCTTTTTATCATGTCTTCTTTTTCATTTGTTATTAAATTTAATAAATCATGTTTACCAGCAATAGGTTCATTTATTTGAGAATAAGAATCTACAGTATAATTACTTGTAGTTGTAATTATATAAATTGGTCTATTATTTATTTCAGGAAAATCACCTGATAAGAAATACATACCATTGTCTTTAGTAAATCCAATCATATTTCCTAATACTGTGTTATATGATGCAATTGTAGGAAAACCAATATTTAATGTTAATCTATCCATTGATTTAGTTGTATATAGACAAACAACATCTAATTTGTCATCTTTTAAAAATTCATTTATTTCTTCTTCTGAAATTGGAACTATTTTAATTTTTGTACCTGGCACATAACTTTTCATAATATCACCTACTCAATCATTCCAAGAACTACTACGTTCTCTTCTGCCCTCTTATTTGCTACACCTTTATATGTTTCAGCAAATGTTTCTACATAATATCTAAAATCTGCTTCGTTATTATAAGCAATTACATTCTTTAATAGTTTTTGATATTTAGGATCATATCCTATAGCTTTTTGAGCTAATGCTAATATAGGTTTTCTAGATATTAAAGCTTCCTTTAATTCCATATTAAATCCTACATCAGGTTCAGTTAATTCTACTACAATAACATCACAGTTAGCTATCATATCTTTATAGTATTTATCTTTATTTTCTTCAGATCTAGAAAACATCAATGTATGATGTGATAATATATTACTTCTTAATACAGGTAAATATATTAAGTTATTATAATCACATTTACTAGAATGAATAAAATATATACTTAAACCTCTTGCCATATTCTTCACCTTATGTAAATTATAACATATTATTTGAGAAAATAAATAAAACATGTTAATATAATTTCGAAAGAAAGGAGTTAATTTACATGGACATTATTGGTGTTGTAGTTGAATATAATCCTTTTCATAATGGTCATTTATATCAAATAAATAAGATTAAAGAATTATATCCTAACTCTATTATAATTATATGTTTAAATGGTTATTTCTTAGAACGCGGAGAAATATCTATTGAAACTAAAGAAGAAAAAACAAGATTAGCACTTAAATATGGTGCAGATTTAGTTATAGAATTACCATTTGTATTCGGTTCTAATTCAGCTGATACATTTGCTGATGCATCAGTTAAACTATTAAATAACTTACATATAAATAAATTAGTATTTGGATCTGAGCTTAATGATGTTAATGTATTAACTTCTTTAGCTAAAAAACAATTAAATAAATCATTTGATAAAGATTTAAAAAAATATTTAGATGATGGTATTAACTATCCTACTGCTTTAAATAAAGCTCTAGGTTATAAAATAGATACACCTAATGATTTATTAGCAATATCATATATTAAATCTATATTAAATAATAAATTTGATATAGAACCTATATCTATTAAAAGAACTAATGATTATCATGATAATAGTTTATATGATGATATAGTATCTGCTTCTAATATAAGAGCAAGACTTGCTAATAAAGAAGATATATCAAGATATATACCTGAAGGTAACATAGTTAATATTAACTATGACCTGTATTTCAATCTATTAAAATATAAAATATTATCTGATAGTAATCTAGAAAAGTATTTAACTGTAGATGAAGGAATAGATAATAGATTAAAGAAAGTTATAAATGAATCTCATAGTATTGAAGAATTAATAGCTAAGACTAAATCTAAAAGATATACTAGAAATAGAATTATGAGAATGTTTATTCATATTCTTATAGGTTTAACTAAAGAAGATAAAGAACTATTAGTTAATCCTGAATATGTTAGATTATTAGGATTTAATAAAGAAGGCTCTATTTATTTAAATAGTATAAAGAAAGATTTAAACTTACCTATTATTACTAAATATAGAACTATAGATTCTAAAATAAAAGAATATGAAGATAAAGCTGCTAATATATATAAGATGTTAACTAATGAAGATGTATTAAAATTTGAAAATAATAATAAACCAATAAAAAAAGAAGATTAATAATCTTCTTTTTTTTAGAATGAATCAATGTTTATTCTAACTTTTTTGATATTCATGTTATAAGCAGCAGCTTGAATTAATACTCTTAATGCTGAAGCCATTTTACCACTTCTACCAATAACAGTACCCATATCTTCGTCTGAAACAAGTATTTCTAATTGAATTACTTCTTCATCACCTAAGAATTCTTGTACTTTAACCATTTCTGGATCTTTTACTAAAGACTTAACTAAGTTTTCAGTAAATGTAATTAAATTTTCATGCATATTTCAATTACCTTCTTATTATTTAGTCTTTTTTGATTCTTTATACTTAGCCCATACTCCAGTTGCAGTTAAAATGCTTTTAACTGTATCAGTTGGTTGAGCTCCTTTGTTTAACCATTCGATTGTTTCAGCTTCTTTAATAGTATATTTATTTTCAGCTAAATTTGGGTTATAAGTTCCAACCATGTCGATGAATCTTCCATCTCTTGGAGATCTAGAGTCAGCAACTATAATTCTGTAGAAAGGTTTTCTTTTAGCACCCATTCTTTTTAATCTTAATTTAACAGCCATGAATTACGCCTCCTTCTTTATTTCATTTAGTATATTATCATGTATAAAAAATAAAGTCAACCTTTTTTGGTTGACTTATTGTTTTTTAGTTGTAGTTGGTTCGTATGGAGTTACTTCTTTACCTTCGTATACTTCATCAATCATTTTTTTAACATGTTCTACTGCATCTTCATCTTGTAACATGACTGATGCATTAGCTCCACCTACTGCAAAACAAGGACGTGTTGCAGATGTACCATTTACACTTATATTTGAATATACAAAGTTTGGATTCTTCTTCATTTCCTTCTTAGCAAACTTATACATGTCTTCAGTAGACATATTAGTTATTACTCTACCTTCTAAAGATTTTATAATACTATTAATCTTAGTAATAGAATCTAAACTTAATGTTTTCTTAATGATTGCTTCTAACACTAACATTTGGTTAGATCCTCTTGTTTTATCTCCTTCAGCAAGAGTTTTTCTATGTCTAGCAAATGCAAGTGCTTGTTCTCCATTTAAATGTTGTTTACCTTTATTTAAACAAATAAGATCTTCTTCTTCAAAACTTCTCTTTGAGTTTTGTTCACAGAAAGATTTAGGAACATTTACTTCTATTCCACCTAATGAATTAACTATCTTCATGAATGAAGTAAAGTTAATTCTAACATAATAATCTATATTAACATCATATAGATTATTTAATGTTTTAACTGATTCTTCTACTCCATATATACCTGCATGAGTAAGTTTATCTTTCTTACCCTTACTTGCTAAGGTTATATAGTAATCTCTTGGTGTAGAAACCATCAATATTTGATTTGTATTAGGATTAATAGTTAATAATATATTAACATCTGATCTTGCGCTTGATGCAACATTACCTGATGTATCTATTCCACTTATATATACTGTAAATGTTTCTTTAGTAATATCTTTATCAGTTTTTAATGTTTGTACTGTATCAGTTACTTCTACAGTATATATTAACTTTAATTTTTGAGCTATTTCAGGATATTCTTCTAAAGCTATATCATAATAAGATTTATTCATAAATATTGCATCAGCATCTTTATTAGTTAATTTATCTAACAATTCTTTTAAACTATCTGATGATATATCAGTATATTTAAACTTCTTAGATAATTTATCTAAAGCATCATTTGTTGTTTTAGTTTCATTTGTATTTAAATAATATACATATCCATCTATTATATCTTCTGGTTCTTTATAGATAGAATCATCTAATACATATAATCCAAATGATTCAACTCTGAAACCTGTATCTGTAATAGTACTTAAGAAATTTAAGAATGTCATGCCATATACTAATACTAGTATTTCAAATATTTGTAATATAAATGCTAGTACAGTAAATATATTTTTTATCCATGATCTTAGTCTTCGTTTATTTAATATTTTTACAATTACAAATACAATTGCAAATACTACTATTCCAACTAAAGTTAGATATTTCCAATCAAAGAAATCGTTATATATAACAACTCCAAAAGTAAATACAGTTAATATAATTAGTATAAATGATACTAATTTATAAAATAGTAAATGTTGTTTATTTACTTTCTTCTTTTTAACTGGTTTAGTAGGTTCTTCTTTTACTTTTTTAACTACTTTATTACTTTTACTTCTCATGGCTCTTTCTGAATAATTATTCATATAATCACCTGCATATATTATTTTAACATAGATAATAATTATTATCTTTAATCTAGGAAATATTTAACGTTTATAGACATTTTTTTAACTATTCTAATTATCTAAATATACCTTCTGTATCTAGAATATCTGTTAACCTCATCTTTCCATCCAATGCTTACATTTTCAATTGTACACATTTTGTGTCCAACTCAATTGGGCCACCACTGGTTGCCCTTTTTGAAACAAATAATATTTTCTTATTATTTTAAGAGTTCTTGTAGAATATCCTTTACCTAATTCTTCAGACAGTCTTTTTGATAAAATCAATATTATTATATATCCATACTTTGCTTTAGTTTCTCCTCCTTGTGCTTCAATAATCATTTTCCCTATTCCATAGTATTTAGTTAAATCATATCTATTATTTGTATATTCAGATACCCTCTTATTTATCTCTATATTTATATACATAAAAAAAGAGCAATTATTGCCCTTTTTTAAATTTTATTTTTAACATCCCCATGAATCTTTGTTTAAATATAACAAGTGTTCTTAATATATTAACTGGATATACAAATTTTATTTTATTTTTCTTTAATACATCAATAGCCTCATCAAAACTCTTTTTATAAGATTTTAAAGAGCTAGTTGATGTTCCACCTGCTCTCATATATATAAGTGGTTCTTTAATATACGATAACTTAATACCTGCTTTCATGATTCTTACCATAAAATCATAATCAGCTGCTATTCTATATTTAGTATCATAATTACCATATTTATCATATATTTCTTTTTTTACATATAATGTTGGATGAGGTGGATACCAACCTAATTTATAACTCTTTTTACCTGCTATAAATATTCGATTTGGAACAGACATTGTTTCATAATCCATAATATATAAGTCTGAATAAGTTGCATCACATTTATCTTCTTTAAATCTTTTAACAATTTTTTTAAATGCATCTTTATCATGAATAATATCATCTGAGTTAATGATACCAATGATATCACCAGTAGCTCTTTTAATTCCTTTATTCATAGCATCATATAAGCCATTATCTTTTTCTGAAGAAATGCTTAGTTGTACCCCCCCATTTTCGAATTTTGGCTTATATTCCTTGATTATATCCATTGTTGAATCAGAACTTTTTCCATCTACAATTATATACTCTATATTTTTATATGTTTGAGCTAAAACAGAATCAAATGTATCTCTAATTGTTGCTTCTGAATTAAAGCAAACAGTAATCAAAGATATCTTCATCTTATCTTGCTCCAAATGCCATTACTATAATCCCAGCAATAATTAAACAAGCTCCTATTAAAGAAACAACATTGAATTGTTCTTTAAATACAATATATCCAATTAATAAAATTATTATTTGAACTATACCTGTTACTATTGGAACCATGATTGATAAATCATATTTAACTATTAATTTTTGCCATAGTAAGAAACTAACTAAATAAAAACAAAATCCTACAAATGTTTTCCATCCCATAGCTAGCGAAAAACCATCTTTTAATCCTAACTTTAGAGAATCTCCTCCAAGTTTCATAAATGTAATACCACCTGTAGTAAAGAATATATATATTAGTGTTAATAAATATTTCATTATTTTTTCTCCTTTTCACTCTTTAATAAACTAACTTCTTGAACCAAGTTTCTAATTTGTTCTTTTTGTTTAGTTACGATTATTGTTAA
>JAEEGF011158753.1_pt1 | contig 23279 bp, 28 predicted proteins | sample 9134171 | NCBI WGS metagenome assembly JAEEGF01 (sample SAMN16246542, study PRJNA631951) | gut metagenome | biome: gut microbiome; feature: rumen; material: AP-attached | host: Bos | place: Iran: Karaj | collected 2018-10
ACTGGTCATCCAGACTTGATTCAGGCTGCCGATGGCTCATGGTGGATAGTCTATTTGGGCTTCCGAGAGACGGTGGGCAAGATGCATCACCTGTTGGGTCGTGAGACCTGCCTGGCACCTGTCCGCTGGGACGAGAATGCTTGGCCTGTGGTAAATGGCAAAGGTTGGGTAGATGTGGATATGAGTGATTCTCCTACATTAAAACAAGTGCTTATGCCACAAGCTCCTAGCTATGTTGACTTCAAGCAAGGGAAGAAGTTGGGCTTTGAGTGGATTTACACCAATAATCCTGTGCAGGAGAATTATACCTACAGCAATAACCAACTGCTTTTGAAGGCTACCTCTATTAAGCTGGATGACCCCAACAAGACACCTACATTCGTAGCTCGCCGACAGACAGATGTGAATTGTACTGTTACTACTAGTATGGCATTGAAGAATGCCAAAGCCGGCGATAGAGCAGGTCTTACTGTCTATATGGAAAGTCGTGGTCACTACGATGTGGCATTGGTAGGTACAGCTGATGGTTCACAGGAGATAGAGTTAAGCTATCGCTTGGGTAGTTTGAAGCATGTTGCCAAGACGTTGAAGCTGAATACCAAGGGGGCTGTGCAGTTTAAGATTGATGTCACCAACGATTTCTATGCTTTCTCTTACAGTACTGATGGCAAGCAATTTGAGCCATTGGGCAAGATGGACAGTTTCTTCCTATCTACTGAGACTTTAGGAGGCTTTACAGGCATGCTATTTGGTTGGTTTGCTGAAGGCAACGAAGGCACTCAAGCCATTGCTGTTGTAGATTGGTTCGATTACAAGCCAGGACCAGAATACAAGTCGGTTCCTGCTTATTGATATGATGGTTTAAATGAGGAAAAGGGGGAGTAACTATAGAGTTACTCCCCCTTTAATCATTCTGTTTGCTTTCACTTTAAGCTTTCAGCATAGGCTTTGCCAGGTTGGATGCAAGGTCCTACAACCTCTCCAGTGCGCAGATATTGGAAGCGAGGCTCGAAGAGTATGGGTTTTAGCTTACTGTAATCTACCTTCTGCTTGTCGTCCAGGAATTCTTCTTTTACAAAGGTGTTCACTACCTTGCAAATCAGCAGGTGCATGCCATTATCTGTATAGGTGTCGAGTAGTTCGCACTCCATGGTGACAGGTGCCTCGTCAGGGATAGGAGCACCGAGCTCACCCTTGGTCCAGGGGAAGACCTTACTCTTATCTACCTTGCTACCACTGACGATGCCTACATAGTCTGCACGCTGCAACATAGTGTCATCGGTAAGACTGATGCTCAGTACCTTGTGCTCGTTAATGCCCTTGCAGGTTTCATGTGTAGGGGTGACACTCAGGGTGATGATGCTGGCATCGCCAATACCTACCCAAGCTACCTCAAACCAATTAGGCTTGCCGTTGACCATAGCGCCCACTACCACAATAGGGGTAGGGAAGGCAGCATTATATGATCCAATATTTTTCTTCATAATGATTGATTCTTAAAAAAGCAAAGGTTAACCTATGATGGGTCAACCTTTGCTTATGTACTGAAATAAGAATTATTTCTTTACCAGACCACTGTTGTTCAAGAAGTCAGCACTTGCCTTTACACGGTCGAACTGGATGCCACTGCGAGTATCCTCAATCTCTACGAAGAAGTACTTGTGACCATGACTATAGAATGCCTCAAAGATCTTCGGGAAGTTCATCATACCGCTATCACCCAAGATCAGACGATCCTTGATGTGCAGCATCTGGATACGGTTAGCATACTTGTTAATCCACTCTACAGGATCCTGACCACCCATAACTGTCCAGTAAACGTCAAGCTCGAAGATTACCTTGCTTGGGTCGGTGCTTTCGATGAAGATTTCCTCTACAGTCTTTGGCATTGGCTGACCCTCTGCAGGACGGAAGCCACGGATTGCGAAGCTGATAGGCTCAGTGCCACCGGGAACCAACTTGTTGAACTCATAGTTGTGGTTGTGATAACCGAACTGGATGCCAGCAGCCTTAGTGATTTCACCTGCTGCATTGAATACTTCACCTACGAACTGGGCGTCTTCAGCACTGTTGCAGTTAGGCAAACCAGGCTGAACCATGTACTTCAGACCCAGAGGCTGGTGGTCTTCAGTTGCTTTCTTCCAGAAGTCCTTGATTTGCTCAAAGTTGTCTTTTGAGTAGTCGCGTACAGGTGGGTTGAGGTGAGAGCTCACGATTTCGATACCTGCATCGTCAGCCATCTTCTTGAACTCAGCCATAGTAGCTTGACCAATTTTACCATCACGATAGCCAGCCAACTCGATATAGCTATAGCCACTGTCCTTGATTTTCTTCAAACCCTCTGCCAAACTTGGCTGTGAGAGCTCAGGACCCAGTGAATAAATCTGCAAACCCAGAGGGCCGCCACCCTTAGGAGCTGCTTCAGCCTTAGCACAATTGCTAAACAGAGCACCTACTGTGAGCAAGGATGCTCCTTTTAAAAAATCTCTTCTACTTACCATAATACTAATTGTTTAGATAGTTAATATTTTGTTTTACTTTAATATAATCTTAATCCTTTCAAATTTGCCATCATTGGGGGCAGGCTCAATGCCCATCAGGTGACAAAGCAGATTATAGATGTCCACATTTTCAAACTGACGGGCGATGTAGCCTTGCTTGAAAGCAGGACCTACGGCACGGAAAATGGCGTGCATATCCACATCTGTAGGGTCATAGCCATGAGCTCCCAAACCACCACGATCAGTATCTCTGAATTCCCATCCCAAATCAGGAGCTACGATGATATCGCCAAGGCGCTTACTTGTGCCATAGTGCAGATGAGCAGGAATTTCCTCTTTCTTCCAAACAGAGAGGTGAGGCAGGTCCTTCAGGGTATTATAAACCGTTTCACGATATTCGGGTTTCGTAAAGATTGAGGTAGGGATACCGATGAGCATTCTTTCATACCACTCAGATTGCAGGTAGTCATGTGGATTGATTACCCTGCTGGGATCCTCCAAGGCCATGCCGTGATCTGCTACCACGATGAGGTTGATTTTATCGGCAATAGGCAGCTTCTTCAAACCAGCCCATAGTTGCCCAACAGCATCATCAGCCATCTTCACAGCCTTACGAGTTTCCTCACTGTAGGGACCATAGGTATGTTCTGTGTGGTCGGGTTCATCGAAATAGACCATGATGAAATGAGGACGTTCCGGCTCAGGCAACTGCAAGAATTCCAAAGCTTTCTGCACACGTTCCTCATAAGATATCAATGGCCTCTTGCTATAATCATACCAATAAGAAGCATGACGACTATCATCTTTCAAATCACTACCCACCCAATAGATAGTAGCCGATTTCACCCCTTGACGCTCAGCAGTCAACCAAATTGGCTCACCTAAGAAAAAGCGAGAGTCTTTACCAGTTATTGGGTCGCCAGTAGCGAAAGTCAATTGCAAATCTGGATCCCAGAAAGAATTGTTCACTATGCCATTATGATCGGGATAAAGACCTGTTGCTATAGCATAGTGATTGGGGAAGGTTGAGGCAGGATAGGAGGGTTGCATATCCGACTGAATACCCTCTTTAGCGAGCTGATCCATGGTTGGAGCATCATACAAAATGGGCATATCCCAACGGAAACCATCGCACGACACAAGCACAGTATAGGTATCTTGTGCTTTGACAATCAGCGCTAACAAGCATGCAATCCAGATGGTAGCCAGTCTTTTCATAGTTCGATATAGATTGGGTTATCTGATTCTTGGTTGTTTGATGTTGGGTTTCTTGAGGGTTGATTGAACACCACCAGCACGTTGAACCAAGTCCTCGAAAATCTTGATCCATTGCGCCTCGCCTTGCTGGGCGAAATATTCGGGATGCCACTGCACAGCCAGGATATTGTACTGAGGGAAGCCCTCGATTGCCTCAATCACACCATCGGGTGCCGTGGCCACCACCTTGAAGCCTGGTGCAACATCCTTTACGGCTTGGTGATGGAATGAGTTTACAGCCAACTGATCCTGCTGCATGATTTCATACAAATGGGAATCTTTCACCACATTCACGTGGTGGATGGGTAGGGTACCACTGGAACGCTGACCGTGTTGAAGAACAGGACGGTTAGGGAATTGTGAAGGGAGATCTTGATAGAGTGTACCACCCATAGTAACATTGGTGAGCTGTTCACCTCTACAAATGCCCAGCACAGGCTTGTTTAGCTTCACAGCTGTCTGCAAGAGCCACATGTCACTGCGATCGCGTTCATAGTTCACACCACCCAATGCCCCAGCAGGTTCCTCACCATAGAAGAAAGGATAAACGTCCTCGCCACCGCTCAGGATGAGTCCGTCCACCTTGTTAATTACCTCAGCGGCAGCCAAAGAATCTCTGGTTAAAGGTATTAATATTGGTATGCCACCTGCGTTTACCACTGCATCGACATAGGTGAATCTCACACTGGCTGAGTTATCGCTCGCACTAAATCCCGTACTGATTCCTATTAAAGGCTTCTGCTGAGCCATCGCACCGATGCAGACAAAAGCCAACATCAGGCTACATAATGCTTTCTTCATCATATTATCTATTATTTTGACCTACAAAGATATGAAATCTTTTTGTCTTTTTTGGTTTTTCTGTCTTTTTTTTGTATCTTATGTATAAATTACCTTATTCCAGTTTAAAATAGACAAGCTTTTTTTTGTTCTGCTCTTGTTTTTTCGTAATTTTGTTCCCATAAATATAAAAAATAGATTTTATGGGAAAGAAAATCGTTACTTTGGGTGAGATTATGCTTAGGCTTTCTACGCTTGGCAATACCCGTTTTGTTCAGTCCGATGCTTTCGATGTTGTATATGGAGGGGGTGAAGCCAATGTGGCCGTCAGCTGTGCCAATTATGGACACGATGCTTTTTTTGTGACCAAATTACCTCAACATGAGATAGGACAAGCGGCTATTAACTCCTTACGCAAGTTTGGTGTCAAGACCGACTACATAGCTCGTGGTGGCGACCGTGTGGGCATCTATTACCTGGAGACAGGTGCTTCCATGCGCCCCAGTAAGGTAATATACGACCGTGCTCATTCTGCAATAGCAGAAGCTGATCCTTCGGATTTCGACTTCGATTTCATCATGCGTGGGGCCGATTGGTTCCATTGGTCAGGCATCACTCCTGCCATCAGCGATAAAGCTGCTTTGTTGGTGAAGCTGGCTTGTGAGGCAGCTAAACGCAACAACGTAACAGTTTCCTGTGACCTGAATTTCCGCAAGAAATTATGGACAAAGGAGAAGGCACAGAGTGTGATGAAACCCCTTATGCAATATGTGGATGTGTGTATTGGCAACGAAGAAGATGCCGAACTTTGCTTGGGTTTCAAGCCTCAGGCTGATGTGACTGGAGGAAAGACCGATGCAGCTGGTTATAAGGGTATCTTCGAGGCTATGGCCAAAGAGTTTGGCTTCAAATATGTGGCTTCAACTTTACGAGAGTCGTTCTCGGCCACGCATAATGGTTGGAAGGCGATGATCTATAATGGTCAGGAGTTTTATGAGTCCAAACGTTATGATATCAATCCCATCATCGATCGTGTAGGTGGTGGTGACTCGTTCTCTGGTGGTTTGATTCATGGTTTGCTCACCAAACCTACACAGGGTGAGGCACTTGAGTTTGCCGTAGCTGCTTCGGCGTTGAAGCACACTATTCCTGGTGATGTGAATATGGTAAGTATAGCTGAGGTAGAGGCTCTTGCTGGGGGCGATGCTTCTGGCAGAGTGCAGAGATAATGGATAAAGATAATAATAATAATTTAATATAATATTATGAAAAAAGTATTTGGACTCTTAGGTCTGGCATTGGCGTTGCTTACGTTCAACGGTCAATGGTCAACGGTCAACGCAAGAGAGGTTTCCTCTCTCAATCAAGAGTGGCAATTCAGAAAAGGAACCTTTGGCGTTTGGGGCGTCTATCCTAATATTTTTGTGCCGAAGGGTGAGAAGGTAGTAAACCTGCCTCATACCTATAATGACGAGGACTTTATGAACGATGGAGGTTACTATCGTGGTGAAGGTTCGTATATGAAAGAGATTGATGTGCCAGAGAGCTGGAAAGGCAAGCGCATCTTTGTTAAGTTCGAGGGAGCCGGTTCTGTTGCCAATGTGCAGGTAAACTGGGTGCAGGTGGGTGAGCATAAAGGAGCTTACAATGCCTTTACCTTTGAGCTGACCGACTATCTTACCTATGGTCAGAAGAATTATCTGTTGGTTACTTGCGACAACAGTCACCGTTTTGATGTGGCTACCCTCAGTGGCGACTTCAATGTTTATGGTGGTTTGTATCGCGATGCATGGCTCATCATTACTGATGATGTAGCTATTTCTCCCCTCTATTTCGGTTCTGATGGCTTACAGGTAACGCAAAAATTGCTGACGGCCGATCGTGGAGAAGTAAGTGCAGAGATTCGTCTTACCAGTAAAACGGGCTATCAGGATTGTGAAGTTGAGTTCCAATTGGTAGATGCTAATGGCCAAGTAGTGATTAGCAAAACAAGCAATATCATCAACAACGATAAAGTAACCATCAATGCAGGTGTCAATAATCCTCATCTTTGGGATGGTATGGCCGACCCATATTTATATAAAGTAGTTGCCATCTTAAAGAAAGGAGGCAAGGAGATAGACCGTGTTGAAGACCAGTTTGGTTTCCGCAATTTCTTTGTAGATGAGAACAAGGGTTTCTTCCTGAACGGCAAACACCTCAAGTTGCGTGGTGTATCTCGTCATCAGGACTGGGCAGGCATTGCTTCTGCATTGACGAAGGAGAACCACATTACCGACTTGAACATCATTCAGGAGATGGGTGTTAATGCCCTTCGCCTGGCTCACTACCCACAGGCTCATTTCATGTTTGAGGAGGCCGACCGTCGTGGTTTCGTGGTGTGGGAAGAGATTCCGTTCATCACAGGCTATAATGCATATAAGGGGTTTGAGGATAACCTGCGTTTGCAGCTCAAGGAAATGATTATCCAGAACTACAACCACCCAAGTATCATGTTCTGGGGTATCTTCAACGAGGTTCCTGGCGGTCACAATGCTATAGCTGCAGAATTGAGTGACATTGCTCATCAACTTGACCCTATACGCCTCACTACATCAGCTACTTGCTTTGAAGGCGATTTCAATTTTATTACTGATGTGATGGGATGGAACAAATACTTTGGCTGGTACGATGGCAAGATAGGTGATTTTGCTGCCTTCTTCGATAATTGGCACCAGACTTATCCCAATGCCAAGATTTCTATCAGCGAATATGGTGCAGGAGCCAGCATCAACCAGCATGTGGGCAAGTTTGATGAAGACAATAAGGAATACAACAATCCTCGTGGCAAACTCCATCCTGAGGAGAAACAAACTGTTTCTCACATGAAGCACATCAAGATGATAACGGAGCGCGACTATATTTGGGGCTCCTACGTTTGGAACATGTTCGACTTTGCTTCGTCAATGCGTACCGAGGGTGATACCAACAACATCAACGACAAGGGGTTGGTGACACACAATCGTCAGACACGCAAAGATGCTTTCTATCTTTACAAAGCAAACTGGAACAAGGCTGAACAGACCGTACATCTCTGCTCAAAGCGCTATGTAGATAGAAAAGAGGATGTGACAGATATCATTGTGTTTACCACAGCTCCAAACGTAAAACTTTATATCAATGGCAAGCTGGTGGGCACCCAGAAAACTGATGCCTATGCTACCGTTGTTTGGGAGAATGTGAAGCTCAACAAGGGGGTGAATCAGGTGGAAGTACGCACAGCTCACGGCAATGACTCTGCAACGTGGAATGTGCAATAATTGAATAATAAGATGGAGAATTTATTTGATATATCAGGCAAAGTAGTTGTCATCACAGGTGGCACAGGCGTTTTGGGTCATGCCATCTCATTCTATTTGGCAGAGCAAGGAGCCAAGGTGGTGATTATGGGTAGAAAAGCTGATGTGGGCAATGCGATGGTAGCCGACATCAAGGCAAAAGGAGGTGAGGCGATGTACCTCACTACCGATGTGATGAACCGTGAGAAGCTAGAGCAGAACCTGGTGGATATCATGACTGCTTATGGCAGGGTGGATGCCCTGTTGAATGCTGCTGGCGGCAACCTCTCAGGAGCTACAATCGGTCCTGACAGTACGTTCTTTGATTTGAATCCAGAAGATTTTCAGAAGGTACTCAACCTGAACCTGATGGGCACTGTTTTGCCTACGCAGGTATTTCTGAAACAGATGGCCGCTCAGGGTAAGGGCGCCATCGTCAACTTCTCGTCAATGTCGGCCTTCCGCCCTTTGACACGTGTGGCAGGCTATGGTGTTGCTAAGGCCGGTGTAAGCAATTTCACCGCTTTCATGGCTACCGAGGTGGCTAAGAAATTCAGTACGGGTATTCGTGTAAATGCCATTGCTCCAGGTTTCTTCCTGACGGAGCAAAACCGTACATTGCTCACCAACCCTGATGGTTCTTGGACCCAACGAGGACAAGACATTATTCATCAGACACCTATGGGACGCATGGGCAATCCCGAGGAGCTGTGTGGCACCATCCACTATCTTATTAGCGATGCCTCACAGTTTGTAACTGGCACCGTTGCCATTGTCGATGGCGGCTTTAACGTATTTACTATTTAAACATACAACTATGGTATTGTGTGAACAAACATTCCGTTGGTACGGTCCTAATGATCCTGTAAGCTTGAGCGACATCCGCCAAGCAGGTGCTACAGGCATCGTTACTGCGTTGCATCACATCTCCAATGGTGAGATATGGACAGTAGAGGAGATTATGAAACGCAAGCACATGATTGAGGATGCCGGACTGCGTTGGTCGGTAGTCGAGAGTGTGCCTGTACATGAGCATATCAAGACACAGACAGGCGATTACCTGCGTTACATCGAGAATTACAAGAAGAGCCTGCATAACTTAGGCTGGTGTGGCATTAAGGTGGTGACCTACAACTTTATGCCAGTGCTCGACTGGACTCGCACTGACTTGGCTTACGAAATGCCAGATGGTAGTCGTGCCCTGCGTTTCGAACGTGCAGCTTTCATTGCCTTCGACCTCTTCTTGCTGAAGCGTCCAGGTGCTGAAGCTGAATATACCGAAGCAGAGAAAACCAAGGCACAGGCTCGCTTTGAGCAGATGACCGACGAGGAGAAAAACCTGTTGGTGCGCAATATGATAGCAGGCTTGCCCGGCTCAGAGGAAAGCTTCACGTTGGAGCAGTTCCAGCAAGAGCTCGACAGATATAAAGATATCACCCCTGAACGCTTGCGAGCCAACCTGATCTATTTTCTGCAAGAGGTAACTCCTGCGGCAGAAGAAGCTGGTGTGAAGTTGGTAATTCATCCCGACGACCCACCATGCTCCATCCTTGGTTTGCCCCGTATCATGAGCAATGCATCTGATTTCCAAGCATTGGTGGATGCCGTTCCATCGCCAGCAAACGGCCTATGTTTGTGTTGTGGTTCGTTGGGTGTCAGTGCCGACAATGATTTGCCCGCCATGATGCGTCGTTTTGCCAATCGCATTCATTTCGTACACCTGCGCAGTACCAAGCGCGATGATGAAGGCAACTTCTACGAAGCTAACCACCTCGAGGGAGATGTACCAATGGTAGAGGTCATGAAAGCCTTCTTGGAGATTCAGCAACAACGTGGCGAGAGCATTGCTATGCGCCCTGATCATGGTCACCAGATGGCAGACGACCTTCACAAACGTACCAACCCAGGCTATTCGCTCATCGGTCGATTACGTGGCCTTGCTGAGCTTCGTGGTCTTGAACTGGGTATTGCCCAAGGGATGAAAGAAGTTTAATTTTCATATTCACTTTTTGGAGCAGCGAGGGCAGATCCAAGCTTGATTGAGTTTGCCGAGTCGTGACAAAATAGGACGTAGTCAAATGAAATAAATATGAGTAATTTTGATAAATTAGCAGTAATGCAAAAGATTGGTGCCACTAAGATGGTGCCAGTGTTCTATAACAAAGATGTTGAGATTGCCAAGCAAGTGGTCAAGGCATGCTACGACGGAGGAGTACGAGCTTTCGAGTTCACCAATCGTGGCGACTTTGCCCATGAGGTATTTGCCGAAGTGAGGAAATACACCCTCGAGGCTTGTCCTGAGTTGGCATTGGGAGTAGGCTCAGTCGTTGATGCCCCCACCGCATCGCTCTACATCCAGATGGGAGCCGACTTCGTTGTAGGACCATTATTCAATCCCGATGTAGCAAAAGTGTGCAACCGTCGTGGAGTGCCATACACCCCAGGTTGTGGCAGTGTCAGCGAGGTAGGCTTTGCCCAGGAAGCAGGATGTGACCTCATCAAGGTATTCCCAGGCGATGTGCTCGGTCCTAAGTTTGTGAAAGGTCTGTTAGCTCCTATGCCTTGGACAAAGCTCATGGTGACGGGTGGGGTAGAGCCCACTGCCGAAAACCTCTCCGCTTGGTTCAAAGCAGGTGTCTTCTGCGTAGGCATGGGCTCCAAGCTCTTCCCCAAAGACAAGATAGAAGCCCAAGACTGGCAATACATCACTGACAAATGTAAAGAAGCTTTGAGTTTTATAGAACGCTAAATAAAGGACATAAGCGGAGAGGCGTTAATTAATTTCGAGTTTTTGCGTTAAGAGAAAAAATCAACTTTTGCGAGCAGCGAGAGCAGAGTCAAGCATGCTTGAGCTATGCCGAGTCGAGACTAAATAGGAGGAACTCAATAAGAGTCGTGAAGCGCTCGTCTATTTTTTCTTAGCAAACACGAAGTAATTTTAGCCTCGGAGGTTCAGCCCTTGACTTTTCTTTTTTGGTTCTTTTTCTTTGCGTTATGGCAAAGAAAAAACAGGAATTAAATATTATGAAAACATTTCTTGATAAGAACTTTCTTTTAGAAAGCGAAACAGCTTGCAAACTCTACCACGAGCATGCAAAAGCGTTGCCCATTATCGACTACCACTGCCACCTCAATCCCAAGGAGATAGCCGAAGACCACCGTTTTCGTTCCATCACCGAACTATGGCTTGGAGGCGACCACTACAAGTGGAGAGCCCTGCGTGCCAATGGTGTAGATGAGTATTTCATCACAGGAGGAGCCTCCGACTGGGAGAAGTTCCAGAAGTGGGCAGAGACCATTCCTTACACCTTCCGCAATCCGCTTTATCACTGGACGCATTTGGAGCTTCGCACAGCTTTTGGTATTCAGAAACTCCTCAACCCTGATACAGCTAAAGAAATCTACGACCAGTGTAACGAGATACTGCAACAGCCAGATTTCTCTGCTCGTGGTCTCATGCGCAAGTATAATGTAGAAGCAGTATGTACCACCGATGACCCAATAGATACTCTTGAATACCATGAACAGATTGCTGCAAGTGGATTCGAAATCAAAGTGTTACCTGCTTGGCGTCCAGATAAGGCAATGGCCATCGACAACTCACAGACCTATCGCACCTACATCGAAAGTCTGGGTGAGGCCAGTGGTGTTGACATTTACAACTACACCGATCTGCTCGAAGCCCTCTACCTGCGTCATTTGTATTTTGCCCAGCATGGTTGCAAGTTGTCCGATCACGGAATAGACTGCTTCTATGCCGAGCCAGTAACCGAAGACGAGATGCAGAGCATCTTTGTCAAGGTCATGTCAGGAGACGAAGCAACCGAGGCAGAGAAGTTGAAGTTCAAGTCGGGTCTGCTTACCTACTTTGCCGAGCTCGATGCCGATAGCCAGTGGGTACAACAGTTCCATTATGGTCCTCAGCGCAACAACAACACCAAGATGTTCCAGCTGTTAGGTCCTGATGCAGGTTTTGACTCTATGGGTGAGTTCTCTACCGCCAAGAGCATGGCACAGTTCTTCGACCACCTCAATAGCGAAGGATGCCTAGCCAAGACCATAGTCTATAACCTCAATCCCAATGCCAACGCTATGGTAGCCACCATGATAGGCAACTTCCAAGACGGCAGTGTACCAGGCAAGATGCAATGGGGTAGTGGTTGGTGGTTCCTCGACCAGAAAGATGGCATAGAAAACCAGCTCAATATGCTCTCTTTGCAAGGCTTGCTCAGCAGGTTTGTGGGTATGTTGACCGACAGTCGTTCATTCCTCTCATATCCTCGTCATGAGTATTTCCGCAGAATCCTGTGCAACCTCGTAGGACGAGATGTAGAGAATGGTGAGTTACCAGCAGAAGAGATGCCCCGCATCGCCCAGATGATAGAAGATATCTGTTATTACAATGCTAAACGTTACTTTAATTTTTGAAATATGAAAAGGTTATTGATTTCAATTGCATGGTTGGCAGGAGTGGTTCTGTTTGTAGGTTGTGGCACCATTGCCATGAGCCCAGAGAAAGCTGCAGAGCGAGCAAACATGGTGTATAATGCATTGTCCGACCGCCATTTTAAGATAAGTGTCAACTTCATGTATCCGTTGAGAGGTTCCGCAAGAAGTCTTACACCCGATTATTCCGTGGAAGTTAGAAACGACTCGCTGATTTCACATCTGCCTTATTTTGGAGAAGCTCGCAACCTTCCTTATGGTGGAGGTCAGGGCTTGAATTTTGCAGCTCCCATCGATAGCTATTATGATTATCAGAAAAAGAACGATGAGTTTGTGATTGAAATAGGAGTAAGAAATTCAGAAGACATCTTTGTCTATACAATCAATATGTTTGATAATGGCAGGTCGTCTATCGATGTCAGGTCTCGTCTGCGCGATCCCATCTCTTATTCAGGAGAGTTGGATTTATGAAGGTCGTCTTTTAGCACCCACCACTGCGTGAAGTTCTCAAACTTCACCAGTGCTTTGTTGCCCTGTACCTTCACCACAGTGGCCCTCATATTCTTGTCTATGAAGGTGGCATAGCCAAACTTGAAGAAGGTAGAAAACATATCGAAGTTGCCATTACGGCTATACTCCGCCAGCTTGTCCAAAGTCTCTGGTACCACCGTCCCGTAGCAGTCCTGACTAATTGCCACCTGCTGTCCTGGTTGTACATTGTCATCCGCCCAACCCCTCAAGGTCATGGCCACCATTATCACCATCAGTATTACTATCCTCTTCATGCCTGCGAAGTTACAACATTATTTTTATACTCCAAGCATTAGTATGTCTTTTTATCTCTGGTTCATGCAATGAAAATTTGATGAAAACATATTTTATGGCAATCCTGCAGACAGTCTCTTAATCCATGAAACAGACAATCCCTCGAGAAGAGGGATTAAGGGTGAAATCATGCAGAAGCAATGCAAGTGCTATTAATCTTAATGTCCGAAGTAGGAAAGTGGGGAAGTGGGAAAATGGTGAAGTGGGAAAATGGTGAAGTGGGAAAATGGTGAAATGGTTATGTGGGAAAGCAGGAAAGAGGATAAGTTTGTAGGTAGGCTAGTGGAAAGTGGGGGGAGTGAAAAAGTATAAAACAAGCCCGATGAAGATATGATGTGACCCCGAAAAGTTGGACGATAAATTAAACGTTAATTTTTTATTTCTCTATAGTAGTGAGCTCGGTATTGTACTGGGCTCATTCCTTTTAACCTCAGTTTTATTCTTTTATTGTTATACCAATCAATATATCTTTTTAGTGCTCTCTGAAAATCCTCTATACTTTCAAACTTGTCAGCATATAAGAGTTCGTTCTTCATTAAGCCAAAAAAGTTCTCCATCATAGCATTATCCAGGCAGTTGCCTTTGCGTGACATGCTCTGAGTGATGTCATGGCCTTTAAGCATCCTCTGGTATATTCTATGTTGATAATGCCAGCCTTGATCCGAGTGCAGAGTGAGACCATCCAGTTGCGGATACTTCTTCAAAGCCTTCTTGAGCATAGATGTGACCATCTTCAAATTTGGACTGGTAGAAATGGTGTAAGATATGATACCTCCATCAAACATATCTAATATGGGTGACAAGTACAGCTTTCTGTCGTTTATGCATACTTGTGTAACATCAGTAGCCCATTTCTGATTGGGTCTGTTTGCGCAGAAATCACGTTCCAGCACATTGGGAGCAATCCTGCCTATCTCCCCTTTATAGGAGTGATAGTGCCGTTTCTTGGTCTTTGCCTTAAGTCCAATCTGGTTCATCAGCTTCTGCACTGTTTTGTGATTAATAATTATATCTTCATTGCGCAATTCCATACAGATTCTCCTGTACCCATAGCGCCCATGATTATTGTCATAAATTTGCTTTATACGTTCCCTGATTCCATCATATCCATCGCTGTCGTCCATATGCGACATATGGTAATAGAATACAGAACGAGCCATCTTTATTCTATGCAGCATAAACTGCAGAGGGTGTCCTTCACGCCTTAGTTCTTCGATGGCTCGTGCCCAATCTCTCGTAGTCGGGCATTCCTTTCCTCGACTAAGGCTCTCACTTTTTTTAGCAGAGCATTCTCTGTCTTGAGCTCTTGCACTTCCTTGCGAAGCCTTTCAAGCTCTGTGAGTGGCTTACTATTTTTCATTGGTCTGCCCATACATGGTGGTCTGCCTCGTTTTTTTGTGCTATTCAAAGCTGCCAAGCCCCCTGTCCTGTACTGCCGTAGCCATGTTGATATACATTGAGGGCTGGCCTCATATTTGAGCGAAGCTGCGCACAAAGATAGATTGTTTTCTTCAATATCAATAATGATTTTCTTTTTTAATGAAAAATCTGTCTTGATTCTTTGGTTCTGCTTCAGCCCTGCTGTCCCATACATTAGGTATTTTGCCCTTAGTACTTTAAGCCGATGGTGATTGATTCCATACTTATTACAGATTGAATCAATGGATTTACCCTCTTCCAGCAGACGCATGTATTTTAGTAAATCTGCATACCCATGTATCTTGTATTTTCTTGTTGACATAATAAACCCCGAAAGTTTTTGTCTAACTTTCGGGGTTCACTTCATATCTTCATCGGGCTTGTTTTATACTTTCCCACTTTGGACATTCAGGTTGGTAAAAGAGAACGGATGGTCTGGTGAATGGGCAATTAATTATGTTTCATAAGGTTTCTATATTTTTTACAAAAACTAAATTATATTCCAATATTTTTGGCTAAATTTGCAACAATAATAATCTTAAAATTTCACGAATATGAATGAAGAACAGAAAATCTATGCTGCACCTCAGTGTGAGGTAATTGAATTGGAGCTGCAGGGCATGATTGCTTCCAGCACCGATGGATTAACTTTGCCAGGATATGCCCCAGGCGAATTGCCAAAACCTTAAGTATTGAACCCTTTTAAATGAGTAAGAAGTATGAAAAAGACATTACGCACTTTAATGATGGGCATGATGGCACTCTTAGCTGGCAACGCCCTGACATCATGCAGCAACGATGACGAACCACAGGTGGCTCAACAAGAAGGACAGAAGGGCAATGTGGAGTTCACCCTCACACGCGGAGCAGATACGCGTATCACCTATGAAGCCACTTCCGAAGGTGGGCTGGACGCATTTTGGGGCGAAGGCGACAAGATGGTGATATTCTATAATGCATTAACTGATGAAGAAATCGTCGAGGTCTTTGATCTCGTCGAGGGAGCTGGTACAAAAACTGCCAGGTTCGCAAAGAGTGACAGCCAGCTGGCAGACAAGTCTGCTGATGGAATTGAAATTGTCTATCTTCCTAATTACGATGTTAATAAAAGTATAAGCGAAAATCTCTTCGATTTTTCCATACAAGATGGGACTCTCGAGGGATTGGGCAAATATGATCGTTTCACATTTAATGCTAAACTGACAGAAGGTAAGATTGAATTATTTGATAAAGATTTCTTCGAGCCTGTTATGCTCATCCTACATTTCCCTACCGACATAGATTTCGGTACAGGTACAGGAACCACCACCTCGGATTTTGTTTTCAGTGGAGGTGTTAATAAGCAAGTTCCCTATGATTCTCCTACCCTCGGTGATATCACTGTAAAAGGCGTGAGCCTTACAAATGGAAAGTTAGATGAGAATCTGTATGTTGCTGCTTGGTCTGTACCTCCCACATCTCTTTCAGTAGGTGGTAAAACCTTCTCACTGCCTGAAGTTTATAATTCTGGCAGCATCTATACCTTTGCACAAAAGAACCTGAAATTAGCCCCTTCAGTAGGCATGGTATTAGGTTCTGATGGCAAGTATTATTCCACAATCTCTGATGTGCCTACTGGCGTAAAAGCCGTAGCCATGATAGCCTACCTCAGCGACAATTCAGCAGATGCTCCCCATGGCCTTGCTATAGCGTTGGAGGATGCAAGCATCAATGTGATGGGAAATAAAGTAAAAGACACTGTGGATGAATGGGCAAGTAAAAATGCTGTGTCATTTGGCACTTGGCGTGTGCCTTCTGTTGATGACTTTAAATACATGTTTGAAGGCTGCGGTGGAGATAAATATAAAGAGGAATTAACTGAAGGAATGGCGTTTGACTCTGGTAGTTTCCGAGACAAATTGAAAGCTATCGATGAAAACGCCAAAGTGGAAAATGCAAGTTATTGGGCTAGTACTCCGTATGGAAATAACTTTACTTGGGACTATAACTTCCCCGCTAAAAAATTCTATACTAGTCAAACGGATGTGGTCAGCCATCATGTTAGAGCTTGCCTTGCCTTCTAATTCAATTTAGTTTAACAAACGCGCTATAAAATAACGAAGGGATGTACCAGTAGGTGCATCCCTTTTTGTTTATTATGTGGCGATAAGTTGATGGCACAACAAACAATTTTGTTGTTATATTTGTTTGTTTTTTTGTCAAATTATTGCTATTGATAATGGAAAAATGTATATTTGCGACGTATATACAATCATTGCAAGAGAATAATTAACATAAAAACAACTTTAAAAATTTCAGAGTTATGAAAAAGAAATTGTATGTTGCTCCGATGGCTGATGCCATCGAAATGGAATTGCAGGGCATGATTGCCTCTAGCGGCGATGTAGATGCTCCTATCTTTGGTCCAGGTTCTTTAACTGGTGGAGATTGAAAATAAAAGTTAAACTTAAAAAACTAGAAAAATGAAGTATACTAGTATTTTGGCAGGTGCATTGGGCCTCATGGCATTGGCAGCTTGCACCAATAACGATGAAGTAAAGATGGACCAGCCTGAGGTGGCTAAGGCTGTAACTATCAATGTGACCTACGGCAGAGGTGCCGACACTCGTGTGACTTTTGAAAAAGTGAACACTGTTGATGGCTTGCTGCTTAAAGGTGCTTGGGAGGCAAATGATAAGATTGCCGTGTTTGCAGGTTCAGATGGAGATGTGCTTGTTTTTAAAACTAATGGTACAGGCGAAACTGCTAACTTCTTTTTAGTAGGAGAAGGTGTGATTGAAGATGGAAAAGAATACACTGTTTCTTATCCCGATGTTTTCCGGACAGAAGGCTTTGATTTCAGTAATCAGACGGGACTCCTTAAAGACCTGGGTAAACATGCCTATGCAGCAGGTAGCGGTGTTGTATTTAAAGATGGCAAAGCTGAAGACACTATAGAACTTGAGCCTATCTGTGCAGTTTTATGTATCCCTCAAGGTACAGTTATCGAAGGCCTTGGTATGATAGAAGGTGATTATACTCAAGCGACCCTTACTATTTCAGGAGATCAAGTGATTAACAAATGGGATGCATCTGAATTAGAGTCTATGGGAGAACATGGCAGTATAAGTATTAATTCTGGCGAAGTTGCTCTGTTTACAGTAAGAGATACAGATAATGTTGTACGTACGGCTGTTGACATTTATATCGCTTTGCCAATACCTGGTGAACAAATGAGCTGTGCTTTAAAAATCGATGTTGCTGCTCCATCTACTGTTGGCACGCATGCGACTATTGATATTGTGGTACCTACAGGTGGATTACCTGTACTTAAACCAGGATATGTATATACCCTATCTTCTGAAAATCTGATGTTGGGTGGCGCTGTTGTATGATGATAGCATAAAGTGTTAAAACTATAAACAATGAAGGGATGTACCAATAGTGCATCCCCTTTTTATTATGCAGCTGCTCTGACAGCTATCAGCTATTCATCTGCTCGTTGTTCAAGTGTTTTTTTGTTACATTTCTTTGATTTTTTCTTAAGAATCTTTACATTTGCAAAGAGAATACCTTAAATTCTAATTCTTTTACATTAAAATTAATGTTTAATCTTTAAATACTTATTGCTTATGAAACAGATTTATGAGGCACCAGAGGTGCAAGTAATTAACATTGAGCTAGAGGGCATGATTGCCGCAAGTGTTGGTGCTCCTTCTTGGACTCCAGCTGATTTAAGTGGAGGTGAATAACCTTTAATACGCTAACCTTTTAAAAGTCTAATCATTTAAAAAGCAAGAAAGATGAAATATACAAGTTTTTTGGCAGGTGTTCTTGGCCTGATGGCATTGACAGCTTGCAACGATGAAGAAGTAATAGTAGAGCAACCCCAGGTGGGTCGTTCAATAACTGTGACTTTGGGCAAAGGAGCCGACACACGTTTATCATTCTCTGATTATAGTGAATCCGCAGGAATTAAAGGTTTTTGGACAGCTGGCGATCAGATTGGCTTGGCAACAGATGCTCCTGCTGGTATTACCTATCAAGCAGCAGGAAGCGGTGAAAAGTCTAGATTTGATTTAGTAGGAAGTACTATGCCTACAGTTGGCACACAATACAATGTTTGGTATCCTGCTACTTATCTGACAACTGGATTTGATTTAAGCAACCAGACAGGTCTATTTGAAGACTTGGTTAATTATACATTTGCTCATGGTCAAGTTACATTTTCAAGTACGGATGATGATATAGAAGTGACACTGACACCTGTCAGTTGCGCTTTCGTTATTCCTGCTGGCACAGTTTTCCCATATCTTAATGGCATAGAAGGTGATTTTTCTCAAGCTACTATCACTTTATTAGGAAATAATATAATGACTGGAATTACAATAGAACCTGCTGCCCCAGTAACAGGCAACATTACAATCGATGCTGGCTCAACAGCACTGTTTGAAGAAACTTCTGATGGTGTACAAACTGCTGTTGACATTTATATTGTAATACCAACTGGAGGTACTGCGAAAACATCAGCTTTACAATTGGATGTTGCTGCTCCATCTACGGTTGGTACTCATGTAACTTATAACATCGTTGATGGAGATGGTAATTCCGTTTCCGTAGCTGGTTCTGATGCAGGAAGTGTATTCAAGATTACTACTGAAAATCTGGAACTTGATGGTGCTATAGTATGATGATAGCATAACAAACACTATAAACGATAAAGGGGATGTACCGTTGGTGCATCCCTTAATTATTACATGTACCAAAAGTGCAATGGGCAATAGCCCCCTGAGCATCAGAAAATAACGCATTTAAACTTTTTAACACATGGAAAAGTGATAATCTTTGGCATTTTCTCTATTTATGTGATAAATATTAACCTTTAATTCATATCAATATGAAAGAAGAATTGAAAATCTATGTTGCACCTCAGTGCGAGGTAATTGAAATGGAACTGCAAGGCATGATAGCTGCTAGCGGTGGTGTTGATCCATTACATGGTTTTCCAAGTGGTGGTGAAGGTATAACTACTGGTTCTTAATTAACATTCAGGTCTAACGCTTAAAACTAAAAATCATGAAAACTAAATCATTATTAAGTATTGCTATGCTGAGCCTGCTTTTTGCAGCGTGCAGCAACGACATGAATGACGTTCAGGTTCCTGAACAGGGGAAAATACCTTTTGTAGCTACTATAGGACCAAAGGGCTTGGATGCTGGTATCACCCGTTCTACTTTGGTGGAGAATGAAGACGGTTCTCTTTCTAACGCTTGGGAGGTAAATGATCAAATCCATTTTGGCTATTTGATAAATAAAGATGCAACTGATGATGAGAAAGAAGATTCCAGTAACTGGGGAAAGTTTGTTGCTACTGTATCTAAAGTAAATGATGATGGTTCAGCTACTATTACTGCAGAAATAGACAAGACACTGACTGATGGTGAAGAGTTGTTATGTTGTATATCCTGCTTCTGCTGCAGATGGAGTTTACCGTCGGCTTAAACTTGACTTTATTAACAACCAGGACGGAAAGCTATCTAAGGACCGTGATGTTGAAACTGCAATTACTACCTTAAAGGTGGAAGGTGGTGTAGCATCATTTGCTGAAACTCTTTCGTTAAAACCAGAGTTAGATATTTATAAATTCACATTGAAAGATAATTTGGGAGAATCTCTGAGAGTTAAAAAGTTCAGTGTTAAGATGAGTAGTACTGAATCAGAAAAAGAAGTTACACTAGATCCTGCAACTGATGAGTTTTATGTTTCACTTCCAAAAATGAGTGGAACAGAAATGACTCTTAATGCAACTGGTGAAGACGATTTATATTATACTGCTACAGTAAGAGCTACTAGCAAAGTACATTCTGGTCAGTCTATTGTTGATTATCCTGCTATGTATTATACAGCTACGGTGACAATGGCACTTCCTCCAAAATGATGAAAGTACTTTATTAAGACTAGTTGAAGAATCATAGAATAAACAACAAAGGGATGTACCAATGGTGCATCCCTTTTTATATCCAACGCCCCTACTCGACGGATGGTCTGCTGAATTGCAAATAAAAATGTATTTTTCATTGGATTTCCATACTTTTTTACAGAAAACTATAACAGATTCCAATAATTTAGTTATATTTGCAACAGTATTAACCTTTAAAATTTTACGGTTATGGATGAAAAAAAGAAAAACTATGCTGCACCAGAGGTGCAAGTGATCGACATCGAGCTGCAGGGCATGATTGCTGCCAGCTTCATCATTCCAGGCGAAGTGCCAGGATCTGACTTGCCATAACAGAAAGGAGGAATAAGTATGAAAACAAGAAATCTTTTACTCGGAATGGCTTGCATGGCGGCTTTTACCGCTTGCAGTAATAATGAAGAACCAGTGATGCCTGCAGCGCAGACGCGCGTGGTAACCATCAATGTAGGCACTGGTGCAGACACTCGCTCTGCCTTGGCTGTCGATGGCGTAAGCTTGAAGCGTACATGGGCTTCTACAGACAAATTGAGCATACTCTTCTTGGGTGAAGATAATACTGCAGTACTAGAAAATTTTAATTTGAAGAGCGGTGCAGGCACCACTTCTGCAGTATTCGAAAAGAGTGACAGCAAATTGCCTGCCACTGGTACCACCAATGTCTTGGTTTGGGTTGATCCTTTGGATGCTGACTACGAGTCTTTTGATGTCAGTGTGCAAGATGGGACTCTCAGTGGTAGCTATGTGCAAGGTAGTTTAAGTTCTAATGACTGGCTGACGACAGAGACTACCGTAACAGACGGTGAATTCCCTGCCAGTGTCACCCTGGAGTCTAAGACTATCTTCCTTAAGATACCTGCAGGGACACAGTTGATTAATAATGCGACAGGGGATCAATCTTACTTAATGACTGTGTATAATGATAATATTGTTTCGAGATATAATTTCAGTATTTCAGACGAAGGCTTTAATTATAATCGTGGTACTGGTGGTTATGTTAACATCAGAAATCCTGCTCTTAAAGATGGTAAACTGGTAGATGACTGCTATATAGCAATGATGAAAAAGGGTGATATTACCAGCCTAACTATCAAGCTGAATGAATACACTGATGAATTTGAATTATACGCTACTGATAACGAAATAACGGTGAGAGAGTTCAAGACACCACTGGAGTTTGGTCATATCTACAATATCCAACAGAGTGATCTGACACTGAGTGAATAAGTCTAGCATCACAAAAACGATATTTATCTAAGACAAGTAAGCCCAATAAGATTACTGAAGTGAACCCCGAAAGTTAGACAAAAGAAACTTTTGAGGTTCACTTTTAAAAGTAGATAGAAGATAAAAGGTATTAATTTTGATTCGTAGAATCACAACATATAGTATATTGTCCTCTTTCTTCCACCACAGAGAAAACGGCTGTCATTGTAAAAAACTAATCTATCTGTGGCATTTCATACCATCTTGAATAGATAAGCGTGTATTCTTCTATATGATTATCCGCAAAACGAACAGGTATTTTCACCTCGACAGTTCCTTTCTTTCCCAATTCCTTTTTCAGTACTTTGTCTACACTGGCAGGAAATAGCGCGTAAGTTATATCTGGATGAATTTGATCCATGCTTGCTATTTCTCTTATGATAGAGCTACCATGAGGTGATACAGCCTCATCAGTTTTTGGGTTTCTCATAGAAAGTCTGGTGTCATCTCCAAAAATCACCTTACCCCCATTTAACCTTGCATTTTCCCACTCAATAAAGATTCTTTCATCCGTACCATTTTCACAAACGAAACTACTCAAAAAGCCTGGTGCCATACTTGTTAAAATACAACTAAAAGAAACAAGTTTTCCTTTTTCAGAATGGGTAGAAATGAGTTCCCAACTTGATTTCTGTACAGGTTTTACTTTTTTTGCTTCCACAGATGCACATACTGTAAGCAATACAAGCATAAAGAATAAAAATCTTCTCATTGTAAAAAGTAGGAGCTTATATGCCATTACCCATCGGCTCTATAATAAATCTTCTGTTTCATAGCCTGCACTCAAGTCATTGAAAAATGGCGCAAGTTTACTCCATACGCCTATGAGGTTCACCACAAACCCGAACATGATACGGAAAAGCCTACGCCAATACTGGTCCGGCTCCATCCATGTTCTGTTTGCTCTCATTGTTTGAGGTGGTGATTTCAAAGGCAATTGAGCTTATGTCTTGCAAAGATGGCATTTCGCCACTAAGCGTTGCAAAGGTAATTAAAAAACTTCAATTATCACAATTTTACTCTCCCAAAGATGAGTTTTTAGATAAAATTTGCTCAAATTACGCGCGAAACAATATTTTTATGCCTTGTTCTCAATAAAAATGTGTACCTTTGCAAGATAAGAAACGAGTATTCATATACAATGGAATTAAACACTCTGATAGCAGAATGTACTGCATACGATTTCAAGGTGATGCTTGAAGAAAAGAAGCCTAAGAGTTGGTTGAAGAGTGTAAGTGCTTTTGCCAATGGCTTGGGTGGTTCTCTTTTCTTTGGCATTGATAATGACGGGACCATCTCCGCTCTCACTGACACTCCCAATGTCGGAGACCATGACGGAGACATGTAGGAGACGAAACTCACTGAGCGTCAGCAGAAAATACTCAATCTTATCAAAGAGTCTCCGACAATAACAGGCCGAAAAATGTCGGAGATGTTGTCGGTGAGCCAACGCACCATCGAACGTGACCTTTCTGCTTTACAGAAGGTTGGAGTTCTGAAGCATGAAGGAAA
>JAEEGF012386885.1_pt1 | contig 23276 bp, 15 predicted proteins | sample 9134171 | NCBI WGS metagenome assembly JAEEGF01 (sample SAMN16246542, study PRJNA631951) | gut metagenome | biome: gut microbiome; feature: rumen; material: AP-attached | host: Bos | place: Iran: Karaj | collected 2018-10
AATCCGCCAGCATTGATTATAGGCATTTGTAATGCCGAAAACTACCGCGTATTATATTCATTAACAGAATCTTATCGGATGAAAAATCCTGATATTAAACGCGGTCGGATTTCAAATCCGCCCGAACGTGCGACCCACTGACCGAAGGGAGGTAATAAAAAATTATATGATCATTATATGGTAATTATATGTGAAAAAAGAAACGCGAATTGCCATGTAATTATTCATTAATTCTGACTGTTACACCTCTCCCCGACCCTCTCCAAAGGAGGGACACCTCTCCCCGACCCTCTCCAAAGGAGAGGGAGATTCCCTAATTCCCTGATTCCTTAGATAAATTATCATTAGAATGAATTCTCAAATTCTTTAATTCGAGACCTAAAAATTCATGAAGATTCGTGCAGTTTCGTGGTTTCTTTAACATATAATTGCCATATAATGGTTCACTAATTTTTCTTCTCTGTGCCTCTGTCTCTTTGTGTTGAAAATATTCGTGCCCTTTCATGAAGATTCGTGGTTTCTCTAACATATAATTGCCATATAATGGTTCATTAATTTTTCTTCTCTGTGCCTCTGTCTCTTTGTGTTGAAAATATTCGTGCCCTTTCGTGAAGATTCGTGGTTAATAAACTACCTTCACGACAATTTTTGAGGGTGCCAGAGGCATCTGTCGCAACATACCCCTGCTGTCGCAACGACATGACATGAAAAACCCTCAAAAATTTCCATTCCGGGAAATCCCGTCGTAACTTTGTATTGTCAAAAGCAGAGTAATAGTTTCATACGATAAGAATTTGATTCATAGTTTTAGGTTTAGGTTGATAATAGGTTAGTAAGTTAGTTTAAAAAACAAGAAGGGATCATAGAGATGATCGTGAAAATAACATTTTCACAAAGGGGCAGGAAACCGCATTCCTTGCCCCTTTTCCTTGTTTATCTCCACAGGCTTGACATATCGGATTTTTATCTATATTTGCACATGATGAAATCACAAAAGCAGACGATATGAAAAAGTTTTTCTTGACAACCCTGATGATGGTCATTACCTTCTCTGTGAATGCCCAAGCAGGAGCCTATATCTGTTACAACAGCGGCACACCCACCAATGTCGACCCTATTATTGACATCTATGGCGATGAAGAGGATGACCTTGAACTGGGGTTCGGAATAGCCGGTGAACAAGATAATGTCTTGCGTGAGACCCCTTCAGCCAAGGGCAAACCGATCAAAGTAAAACCATCCTACCTGTTTGAAGTCACGCTGCGCCCCCTTGAGATCCGTGGCAAATGGATAAAGGTCATCACTTCCGACAACCGCTACACGGGCTAGATGCCTATCGACAAGATATGTGACAATCCCCTTACCACCTGCCCGTAGAGGATTACCAACTCCCCACTCCTCCCCTGTCTGAGGGGAGGTGGCCTAAGGCCGGAGGAGTGCGAAGATGGGGCTGGGGGCGTTGAACTTGACTGAGGAATCACAAAGGGGCAGGAACCGCATTTCTTGCCCCTTCTACTTTTGGAGAAATTGCACTCCTCGCTGAGAGGTTGTTCGGTAATTCCGAACAACCAAATCAACTCCCATTCTCCGAGGTGCAATCATATCAAGGATTTCACTCTGCACCATCTATTTGCCTTTTTAGCGAACTATAAAGAAATCCTTTCAAATTACCTCCTCCCTCAATTGGTCGTCTGCAATATTTTATACTACTGAACAATCTAAGAACTCTTTCCACACTATCTTAAAAAGACCGGGGGCTTGCGAATAATTGCAGAAATCTCTTCTATCTAGTCCATGGATATTATAATTCTTCTAAACCTATAGATTTTAGATAATCGTATGTACAATCATAGAACTCTGGAGCACGTGTTCTGTCGGTCCGACTTCCTTCTGGAACAACAATCACCATACCAAGACGTGCTCGAGTAAGAAGTACGCGATATGCATTTTTCATATAGAAACGTTTTATTTCGTGCTTAAATTCGTCTTTTTTACTCCACTTTTGTTTCCCATCAAAGCAGAAATAATCCCAGCCTTTTACGTTAGGATTGTATCGAAAATCAGCATCCCACATGACTGCTGCATAATCTATTTCTAGTCCTTGAACAAAAAATTCATTGAGTGCCACCTCTAAATAGTCAGAAGAGCAAACATATTCGGGGGAATCTAGGAACCAATTAGGAGCTTTATCTAGATATTGACTTACTTTCTTTATCTCATAACCAAAAGGTCGCATACGCGCAGCTTCTGAAGACATAAGCATCCCCATACGAGTTAGCTCTTCTGGGTATTCACCAGAAGATTTCATTTCCTTTAGTTTCTCCTTAGCAATCTGAATGTTTCTTGTAAGATAAATCTTATACGTTGGGAATATTATTTTATAAAGATCTGCCGCTTTTTCAACTTCACAAGAAAGAAGAATATTGACAAAATCTGAAACATTCTTATTACGAATAGAACGCTGGCCTTCTGTCAAATGTAGTTTATTTCTCTCTTCGTCTGTGCATAAGCGTCCTTGTGACAATAGTTCGTCACAATAATCTTGAAGAGACTTGTTATCTGTATTTCTGCGTTGATATTCTTCGTCGATTAATTTATCTGACAAATAGATTTGCCAATCTTTATAAGGTTCAGTAGCAAGAACTTTCATCCATTCTCCGATACCGGCTTCGCCAGAATTAATCTCTTGTCCTCCGCCAACAAGACAAACAAAAACACCCCAGTCACGTTGGTTCATGTCCCAAAGAAGAAGACCTGGCTCTGAGAAAGGCCATGTTTCTTTATCTTGCCAAACTTTTTTACCAGATTGTCCAGTAGAAAGCATTTTTTCTCTTGTCCAGGCACGTTGTGCTTCATCAAAGATTATAACATGTTGCGACCCTTTATCCGCACCTTCACGAAGTGTATATGACTTATCTTCCCAATTCAACCTGTTTTTGATAATTTCTTGTTTGTATGCATATGCAGTACGAATAATGGCATCTACTGCGATTGAGTCTTTTTCTTTATCTCGTTCATTCTGAGAACACCCTTTTGTATGCTCGTATTTCTCTTTTATTTCATCTTTCAACTTTCCATTCTTATATTGCTCGTCTAAATCGCGACGAAGAGCTGTTGCAAGCACTTTTACTAGTGGGCCATTACCTGAAAGCATACTTGCTCCCTCATTTTGACAGCGAACAGAAAGCCCTAATCCAACCAGAGTTTTTCCTGCTCCAGGAACACCCGTCACAAATACGATAGATTTACTTCTTTTCTCTTTTGCCTGTCGAACAATTTCTAGTACATAATCTTCTGCCGCCAAACGTGTGTCAGGATCTGATTCGCCTGAATCAAGTCCACGCACATTATTGCGTTCCCACATTTCACATGCAGCTTTGATAATGGTTGGCGTAGCTTTATAGATGCCTTTCTCCCAGGAATCTTCCCATTTGTTATCTCCATGGTAGGGCAGAGCAAGATTCACCTGATTAACTGCTTCTGCTAAATTATCTCTGTTACATTTAATAGTGCCCCATACTGATATCTCCTCGTTCTTGTCTGTGTTAAAGCAATCAGATGGCGCATTCATTTCAACAAGAATTGGTATAATCCATTTTTCATTACTTGTGCTATGGAAGTACTTTAGCCTTAACGCATAGTTTCTGCATTGTTTAAGATCATTAAGTGCATAATAATTGTAAGAATCACCATCTTTATATTCTATGACGAATATCTTTCCTTTCGTTAAAAGCACAACATCTATTACAAAGTTTAGACTTGGGATACCAAATTCGAAGATAATCTGGCCTTCAATATTTAGGTCACGTAAAACTTTTTGGAGATGGTCAAATTCATGATCCCAAGTCTGAATTTGTTTGCTCTCGTCACGTAGTTTACCTGTAAATTCTTCCTTAGAAATTTCTAGAAACTTACTTACTTTATAAGAAACATGTTGTCCAGAAGTCATAATAACAATCTTAAAAGTCAAAAAATTAATAGTTAAACAACTCACTTTTTGAAATGCCTAAAGCATTGGCTATCTTGACAATTGTATTCAATGTAGGACTCTTTTCTCCACGTTCAATAGTGCCAATATAGGTTCTGTCAACACCACACTTAAATGCAAATTGTTCCTGAGAACAACCAGCATTTCTACGTAATACTGCAACTCGTTTGCCAAAGGCTATATTTTCTTCTGTTTTCATAGTTCAAAAGTAAAGAAATGCTATCTTTAGCACAACGGTCTAAAGATAGCATTTCTATTGTTCTTTATAATCTTAATTTTGCTGTTGAATTCAAATAGCACAAGGATTAACACCCCCCTCTGATACCCTGAAACCAGAGGGGGCCGGAAGCGAAATTCTGCCCATTCTACTTTTGGGGGAATTGCCACTCCTCGCAGAGTAGTTGTTCGGAATTCGAATAACTGAAACATCCCCAATTCTTTGAGGAACTATTATTTCAGATTGTATTGGTCAATCTTTCTCTGTACCTTCCGTTTGCTTTCTTGTCGAACATGAAAGAAATCCTTTCGGGTTACCGCTAAACCTCTTGTCGAACTTAGAAGGTAATCCTTCATTCTGCTTTCTTACAAAGTTTCATTGCCATCGTCTTTCCATTTTTAAAGCAATTTCATCCGGTATTGAAATACCAGATGCTTGTGAACTCCATCGGAATGTTGGCGACAACTCTTTAAGAACAGACATCTTAAGTGGTGAATCTTCTATATTCACCATCTTTTCAAATTTCACATAAATATGTTTCGACTTGTCCCCTACCAATGCCCTATTAATTTCCCAATGCGGGCTAACATATACGTTTGTCACGGCATAACCACTCGCAACAATTCCCCTAGGATTCTTGCCCAAACGAATTAAAAATACTCGGTCACCATCCTTTATACTCACATTGACACCTGTTGACCAACTTTCATAGACCTTGCCTACTTGATTGATTCTGTTAATCAAATCTTCAAAGCACCATTTAATTCGTTCCATGCATCCCTATTTGGGTTCCATGTAAGAAGCCAATATTTCATATTGATAAAAAATTATGGCATAATGTACCCTTTATCCTCTGCTTTACTAACAATCTTCACCAACCTCCGACATTGGGCTGTGCTGGGTAGATTGTTTCTTCCTATATACTCGGCAATTCCTTTTATAAAAGAACAGTCGCCATATGACAAAACAGACTCACGCATTAGGTCGTTATACACTCTCATCCAATATTTCTGTCCAAGATTGAACACCTCTACCGACGCATCAACATTCGCATTAAACTTATGGGCTTTTTTCGCAGCCTGTTCAACAGCCTTGGTCTCTGCTTTAGAGGCGAGTTTCTTTAGGAATTTATCACTCAACTCGTAAGGGTATTCTTGGAATTCTCTCCATACAGCAGCTGTTCTTGATATGGTGCGAACAAGACCACCGCCAGCTTTCTTTTCTAAATAATTATGGGTTACAAAAGCCAGTTTTATCAGTTCTTCCGCAAGTTCAGGATACAACATTTGCTTCTGCCAGATGCTTATCCAATCTATCTCTGTGTCTTTAGGTAGCATTTTTATGAGTTTGGCAATGGTGTATGGCACTATCTGAGCCTTGTTGCCACCTTTAGGATACCATGATGACTTACTGACAAGGCTGTCAAGCGAGTCAAACATTATAACAGAACATACACATTTTTTGTAGAATTCCTCATTGATGTCGTCCCGATGGTTCTCATACATATCCTCAACGAAGTCGGCAAAGCGCGAGAAGTTGATAGCCGAACTTTGGCACACTTGATGGGGATTCATAAGAACCGTATTATAGCATTTTGCCAATTTTTCCTTTTTGATAAGTTGATTCTTGGGATTCTTTTCCTTATAGCGTTCTTTCTGTGCTGGTGTCATCTTCATTTGGTCCACTTCCCACTTATTCTTAGTGCGTTCATAGTACCAAATAGTTTGATAGGGTTTACCATTCACAGGAGGAGCCATTACTTTATGAGACAACTGTTCCATTAGTATATGGAATGGATGGTTGGAGAAGAAATCTGCACCCGTAACGGCATTCTGACTGTTGGCGCACTGTGAAATTGTCTTTGTCATACGATTGTAAGACTCCACTTGCTCTTCCGACATATCATCATCTACATTCAACACTGTCAGCTTCATCGGGACAAATAGCGTATCCATACCCTTTTTTGCCTCTTTTTTGATAATGGCGTTGGCGAGAGATGCCGTGGTTTGACCACCATTGATAATCTGGAAGTCCTTAAAGGCGACAATTTTCGACCTATCCGCATTGAAACGAATAGAGCGAGCCACTATCGCAATACCATTATTGTAGGTGAAAAAATCTTCAGGATATTTTATAATCGTTTCACGAATGCCCTTGTTCACTTTTCCGCGAACACTGAGAAAAGCTCTGACATTGCCTTGAAGTAACTTACTGCCGTATTTTAGATAGATATCGGCAAGGAACTTCCCAGGGATGATACCAAGATATGCGTCATATTTACATTCTTTCCCCAATTCTGCTTTCAAATATTGGAAACCTTCACAACCAAAATCCTTAGTCTCAATTTCTATAACCTCACTGGAATTTGACACAAAATTTTGGAAGAATCGTTCCAATGTCCAAACATTTAGCTCGACAGGTCTGTCTAGAAAATCTGGCTGTGACAGATTCTTGACCTGCTTACTAAGTGTAGCGTTGGAAATGATTATAAACTTGAATCGCATGATTTCCGTAGTTATCATGCCTGTACTTATTTTTTTCTTAAACTCTTTTCCAATGATAAGTGCAGGGTCGGAATCATCACAGAATTTGGAAAGATTTCCATTTACTGTCTCATCAATGAAATTAAGCATGTGGGTATAGAGCTCTTCTATTCTTGTATTCGTCAATGTTGGAGCTACATCACGCTGATTAGTAAAATCACTTGCTATAAGCACAAGAGCACCATCTGCTTCATCGTAAGCATATGCATCGAAGGCCAGCAAGCGGTTTCTGCTACCACGCATTTCCACACTCATCGGTATTGGGTCATTCAGTTCACCTATCTCTTCGAGCTCGTTCAAAGTCTTTTCTATGAACATGCTTTCTGGGTCAGTCCCCTCATGTTCCGCCTCAAAGCGAATCTCGTCAATAAATTGTTTGCGGTATTCTTCGATATCCATATCTCACTTAATTTATTGTTTCTTTATATTGCTGTATCTCATTAAGCAGTATCTCGTACGTAACCTTAGTTACAGCTTCAGGTATCATAGTTCTGCTTATGCGTGGAAAATCATTAACAGACACATAATAAATAGAGAAGTCTCGTAGAGAGAACACCCATTGGTCATATTCTGGAGAAAAATCAAAACCATATAGATTTAGCTTGTCCATAAACAACTCCTTTTGGGTCGCTTTGTCTAATTGGGCAATTATTTCAGAAACCAGTTTGTTAAGCTTTATGCCATTAAAGTTTGGACTCATCTTTTCCAATACATAAACAGCCAGATGGCCGTCAACATCACAATCCAGTTGTTCTATAGACGATATTCTAACGGATTCCTTGCCAAAGTTAATGGTCTTAATTTCATACCATACATCATCAAAGGAAAAGTCTTTGTGGGCTTTTTCAATACCTGTCCAACTTTCAATAGCTTTATCAATGCCTTTCTCTGGAAAAAGCCTTGATTGCAAGAAAAGAAGTTCACCTATGAGTCCCATAATTTCTGTTTCTGTCAATTTTCCTTTGTCTGGTTTAAACAACTGGCGCCATGAGAAATAACGCGCTCTTAATGTCTTATATGCTGTTTCATCATCAATGATAGCTTTGGTTGATTCTAACATATCCTGACAGAAAATGCAAAAGTACTCCAGCAACTCACTATTATCAAGAGAAAAACGGAGGGTCAGTGCCGTTTCATCTTTGTATTGACCAACGTCTATTACATCAGAACTCGGTATTCTACTAGGTTTAAAAATCCCACGGAAATCAAAAGAGTAGCGAGCGTCATCATCCCTGCCTATATATAGGCTAATGTGTTTGTTCTCGCCAATACGAACGAAATGTCTGCTGGGGAAATCCTCAGAGAATAATCTATAGATGTCATTCTTCATTGTCGTCCTCCTCGGGTTCATCGCCCTCAATATTAAGCCGTTGATAAATTTTGTTTACTTTATATGAAACAGCCCTTCCTGCCTCTCTGACACCTGGGCAACCTATAGCAAATGCCAAGATTCGCTCTTCACCTAATTCCTCTCTGAATTGTTTCAGCTTCTCGGGTTCGGGGTCTTCTCCTTTTGGTTCATTAGGAATGATTTGCATCACTACGAGAATGGGGTTACGTGTAGGTAGATATTCAAAATAGGCCTTTACAGGTATATTCCTTTTTTGACCATCAACCCCCCATGCATCGCGGCATTTCTTTTCAGCACTTTCAATCTCTTCTTTGGATAAGGCAAACTTTCCTTCTGTTCCTCCTGAAAGGACACGCCGACGAGCACTTATTTGAATTACATTTTTATTGCTATGATAGATTGCACGATTCATACAATTTATCATTTCAAGTCCGTCAATGTTGTATTTCTTGTTGCTATCGCCACCTTCAAAGACTACATTCCATTTCTCGATTCCTATATTATTATCATTAGATAGAAACTCCAATATGTTGGCCTTGTCAAAGTTGGGATTGGCCATAGAACACTTGATTCCTTTTAGAAACTCAATAATGGTTGATTTGGGAACATCAGCAAAATACCGAGAGGATCCATCTCTTGAATCATTTACGTCTTTTGATTTTTTTTTATAATCAGCATAGCGTAATTCATATCTTTCTCTAAATAGTTCTGCAGCTAGGTCTTTCACCTGTTTTAAGTTTTGCCTATTATGGTCACTGTTATATGTTATGTATGGGGTATCATAAATGTTACCATAAAAAGAGTATTGCATAAATATGCTTGATGCTGACCGCATCTTATTGGAGGCTGTAATTTGCAGGTCGTCACAATTGTCTCTAACCTTGATGCCAAAGTCCTTGGGAGTGAGAAGTTGTTCCCTCATATTGCGAATATCATCCTTTAGTTCTTGGGAGGCATTGGCCACTTCTGCATACCAGTCTGCACTAATCTGACTCGTCCAAATTTGGAAAAGATCTTCATACCCTGGCCGATAACCAAACCAACGTCCCATTTGCATTAAAACATCGAATGTCGCAGTATTGCGATAAAAATAACTTACCATAAGGCCTTCTAGTGTAAGACCGCGCGAAAGGGCAAGACCGCCAACAGCAATAACCCTGAGTGATTTATTGGCTTTATAATCAAGCTTGCCACTTTGCTTGGAGCCATTGACTGTCATAACAAGTATTTTCTCTATTGCATTAAGTAGAGTTTTCTTTTGGACAACACTTACGAATGACACATCTTTGATGTCGTGAAAATGCTTTTCCCAAATCCTTTGAAGTTCCCTATACAAGGGTAAACTATGATTGGCTGAGTCCTTATCATAGAAATTGAAACGGATATCGTCGTATGTTTCATTATACAGTCTTTCAATATAAGCTGTTATTTTTGTTTGCACTTTTACAAAACGACTCATATTTACAAGCATGCTCCTTGGGGCTGACTTTTGCCCCCGAAGGTCTCTAATGGCATTGGCAAGGAAGAAACAAAGTACGGATTCTCGCAAAGAATCAGGCAATATACCATCCCATTCTTTCTTGTGCCTATAATAGAAAGGGCCAGCATTGAGTTTTTCTATATCATATTTTGAATCCTCCTTGTATTCTTCTGAAGTGTAATCTGGTTCTTCTATGTCCGTTATATAACGGAGGTTTTTGTGGTATATGCCATCAGAGTAGAATATTTTGCTTGCACCCACATAGTTGGATGGCGATTCCAATGCATAGATAAAATCCTTGGGAAACAAATCAGCATGCTTCATGCTGTCAATGGAATCAGGATCTATGAACACATTTGCGAATGGTGTAGCCGTGAAACCTACATATGTGGAATTCTTAAACAAATGGCATATTTGGCGAATCAACTTATTAGTCTGTGTTGGGTCTGTCTCGTCTTTTCTTGTATTGACGGATGCATTATCTGCTTCATCGTCTATTAGTAACATCGGAACATCGATATAACCCGTTACAGGGTCAATATTCTGTTCTTCAAGCCACTTTAGCAATTTCCTCAAAACTGAAACGTTTTTCTTGATGACAAATAGCACCAACGATTTATGAGAATTAAGCGACATCGTGATTTTGTCACAATTTCCCACGAAATCATTGACACATGAGGTAAATGACGTTGCCCTGATAGGCAATCCAACTCCTACGTTTTTCCTTATTTCTCTTTTGCCTTCCAATTTCAAAGTTGAACCAACAATTCCCTCATCTATGCGCTCTTGTGTTTGTTGGCGCAAGCTTTCCGTTATACCGGCCAACAGAATAACCACTTTATAACCAGCGTCGGCAGCCTTGCAAATCAATCCAATATAAGTAGCGGTTTTCCCAGACTGCACATCACCGATAACCAGACCACGAACAAAACGGGTTCCTTCAAATACCTCATTGGGATTCCCAAGACAATTTAATATGTCGGGTAGAGTTACATCTTCCAAAAGATTAATACTACGAGGGCTTATCGTCGTATGTTCCCGCATATAGTCTTTGTAACGGGGCCAAAAGAACGGATTAGTAATGGTCAAGTTAGAATACCAATTATGTTCATCGTCATAATTGTCGAAAATTGCGTGACCTCTTTCGTGAACAATCTTATGTTGATATTCAAGGTCTGTCCTTAATTTTTTCCTTGTATCCTCGTCTGGTTGAAAAGGCAAAAGGCTTATAGCTCTTTCTATATATGCATCAAGAGATTCTATTCTTATCTCTTTACCTTGTTCTTCGTCAGCCCTGATAAAATTGCTCGCGAAGGACTTCAATATTGAATATTGTTCTTCATTTATGTTCATCTTGCAAGTCTTTTGTCAATAGATCTTTTAGCTTAGGATAGTGGCAGAAAGGTTCTGATTTCATTAAATCCTCTATAATGGATTCAATACTGTCAGTTCTGAGAGATATAAGCGTCTTTGCCATTGCTACAGCCATTTGGAATACATCATCCAAACGAGAATCTGTTTCTTCAATAGTAATCGCTTCATTGCTCTTGTCAATGTACATCTGTTGAATAGGAATATTCTTCTCTATTTCAGTAACAAGCATGTCAAGATATGTGATGTCATCATCAGACATCTTTTCTTTTATGTATTGGTATAGTTTGCTTGCTCGATTTATTTGATAGAAAAAAGTGTTGTTACGTCCTTCTTTCCTCTCCCAAATATAATCAAGATTATCATTCACATTACGAGTTCTGCCACGATATGTCTGCTGGTTTACAGAGATTTCCAGTGCTTCCATGACAGTTTTCTTCATTTGGTTAAGAATCTTTTTGGGAATACTCGCATTCTGTTTCTTGATATCAATAGCCCAAATGTCATCAAGGCTATTGGGTATATCAACCCTAATACGGGCGTTCTTCGTTAATTCAGCACGTTTGTTCATTCCAAACCATGTGCCCCATATAATGAGCCTCTTATTTCGATAGACATAAAAGCCCTGTTTTGCCCTAAGGTTTTCTATGCCTCCTATTAATTTCTTGTCTTTCTCTCTGAGATCTGTTGCAAAGGGAAGAATGTAAGGCTTGATCCTAATAAGTCTTTCAATTCCTTCGCTATCAGGTATGGCTATTGTTCTTTCCTTTTTTCTTGTTGTCTTGGGATGTCGTTCAAGAAATGGGTCTAATGGTACGATGGAAAAATTATTAATCTGTATTTCCAATTTAGTGTTGTCTGTCGCAGAAAGGTATCTGTGAAAAATAAGGGCCAAGGACTGCTCAACCGTGGTTCTTAATTCAACTAATGTTTCATATACTTGACCTCCGCTTGATTTTGCTAGTACATCAAAATCATCCCAAACAACCAATGTTCCTGCTTTTTGTTTGAAGTATAATTCGATGTACGGGACTGATTCTATTTCTTTCTTATTCAATTCTTGTATTATCCAGTCCTGTTTCTCTAATATGTATGAATAATCCCATCGATATCCGTGGCTCTCCGTGCCATCAAAGCTTATAACTGTCAAGCGACGACATTGAGATAATGATGCGGATTTCATTCCCATGCCAAATCGCCCCAAATCATCATCAGCCCTTTGTTCCTCTGAAGCAATACTGCCGTAGCGCATGGCTTCAAGCAACTCGTCATTCGACATTCCTTCGCCATTGTCCAAGATACCTACAGCCAAATTTGCGAGAGGGTTTGTAGGGAAAAGGACCTGTACTTTCGATGCGTGTGCACTAATACTATTATCAATTACATCAGCAATGGCAGATTCAAAGGAATATCCCATGGAGCGTAATGACCCCATGAGAGTAGCTGCTTTTGGAAGTAGTTGCTTACTTCTACTCATGTTCCTTAGTCTGTTTAATTATTTGTCTGAAAACAGCTTTAGCTAGTAGCGGTGGAACAGCATTGCCTATCTGCTGTTGTATATGCATCAATGAACCCTCAAAAATGAAAGTGTCAGGGAAACTTTGTAGTCTTGCTGCTTCACGAACTGATATGCCACGGTCTTCATAGGGGTGAATCAACATGCTCTTCCGATAATTGGAAATAACAACAGAAGGCTGGTTTGCCCTGAGACGTTTGTAGATACCACTATGGCATCGACCTTTGTCTGCATAGTTCTGCATTAGGAAATCGGGAATGGCACGCCAATTCTGTCCTTGACCGATATATTTGTAACGCTCAATAACCAGATCGTTGTTTCGGGAAACATAATTTTGACGTGCTTTGTCTGAACCATTCCTCATCAATTGTGCATATTCACTAGCTTCTTCTAATGTTTTAGTGTATGAAGCTTCTTCCAACATTTCGCCATTCTGCAAAGAAGGTAAATCTCCTATTGCCTCTTCAACAGTGACAATAGAATTAAGTTTCTTGGGGAATTTGAAATCTATTCCTAATCTATTCCCAACCAAAAAGAAACGGTTGCGTTTCTGGGGTACTCCATAATCTGATGCCCACAAAATGGAAGATGATATGTTATCGTACCCATCAATGGCACGAAAGCAATCTTCAATCATGGATTGCGTCTTCCCCTCGTTAATGTTTGTTATACCCCATACATTTTCCAAAACAAACCACGCAGGTCTGATTTCCTGAACAAAACGGACGAACTCTAAGAATAAATAATTCTTGGAGTTTTCCATATTTCGTGTCCTTGTATTGGACATTGAAAAGCCTTGACAAGGCGGACCTCCCATTATAACAAACACAGGTTTGTTGTCTTTGATTAAATTCTTGGGATCTATTTCTTGTATATCGTTTTGCAGTACTTCCGCTCCCTTATGATTACGCAAGAATGTTTGGGCTGCGCTCTTGTTGATTTCGATGGCTGTGCTTATTCTAATACCAGCCATCTCTGCTCCAAGGCTCAGTCCTCCCGCTCCTGAAAATATATCTATTCCATACCGCATAAGCAATTTGTCATATCATTTCGAAAAGATAAAATTATGATTTTTTTATTCCTTAAAAAGAAATTTGTTCTTTATTTAGTATTTTTCAATTGTGAATAATACATTTTCTTTTAAAGGGCACAAAAAAGCCCCCTTTTCGTTTGAAAAGAGGGCGCAGATGTTGACTGGTGCTATACCATGGCTTAGGACGGCCTACGTCAGACAACAATCGAACAGTCCACGCCCCTTGTAAGAGCGTGAACATCCGTTGCCTTGCCTGACTGACGTGTTTCCTGAGGTCCTAATTCTGGTATATCAGCCTAATCAAGGATGTTCAATACTCGGTTTCGTTTATGGTTTGTTTATTCTCATTAATTGTGTTTAGGAATGATGTTTTTTGTTCTTAGTTATTTACCCCGCCCCTAACCCCGCCCCTGAAGGGGTGGGGAACTGCTGGCGCGAGATGGCGTCAGAACGGATTTCTCCATTCTAATCACAAAGGTAGTGCATTTTTGCAAGAATAGTGAAAAGAAGGGGGGAAAAAGTTTAAAAATTGAAGATTGAAAATTGAAAATTGAAAATTATTGCTGTTGGGGGTTGGCAGTTGGTAGTTGGCAGTTGGCGGTTGGCGGTTGGCAGTTGGTGGTTGGAGGTTGGCGGTTGGCGGTTGGTAGTTGGCCGAGCGACAAATCCGCCCGAACGTGCGATACTGAGAATAAAAAATTAATGGTCTTTATATGGTAATTATATGTGAAAAAAGAAACGCGAATTATGCATGTAATTATTCATTAATTATGACCGGGACACCTCTCCCCGACCCTCTCCAAAGGAGAGGGACACCTCTCCCTGACCCCCTCCAAAGGAGGGACACCTCTCCCCGACCCTCTCCAAAGGAGAGGGAGATTCCCTAATTCCTTGATTCCTTTGACAAATTATCATTAGAATGAATTCTATAATTACCTCCCTTCGGTCAGTGGGTCTTCGACAAATCTCTAAAATTCGGGACAAAAAAACTTCGTGAGCGACAGATTTTGAGGGCGTCAGAGGGATCTGTCGCAGGATGGGGATGGTGTCGCAACGAGATGGGGAGAAAAAGCGGGAATTATTTTCATGGCGGGAAATCCCGTCGTAACTTTGTAGTGTCAAAAGCAGAATAGTAGATTCATACGAAAAGATATAGATTCATAGTTTTGGTTTTTGGTTGATAATAGGTTAGTAAGTTAGTGAATTGGTTGAAAAACAAGATGAGATCATAGCGATGATCGGTGAGACAACAATTTCTCAAGAAAGGGGCAGGAATCGCATTCCTCGCCCCTTTTCCTTTTTCTCAACACAGAGACACGGAGATACAGAGAATAACGTTGGCGTTGGTCTATTCTTCGTCGAGGGAGAAGGTGATGCGGCCTGTCTTGTCTATGAAACCTATTTTATTCTGGTATTTGCCTTTACCATAGACGACGGCAAGGCCTTCTGAATATATGATGTCGGAACCAGCGTATACCAGGTCACTGTTCACCTCGAAGAGGCGTTTGCCAGTCTTGTCGATGATAAAGCATGACTTGCCATTCGTTATCTTTGCCACTCCATCGTTGAACTTGTGACCATACCATCCTTCCGGCAATGTGATCACCATCTTGCCTGAATGGTCGATATAGCCGCTTTGACGGTTTTCACCCGTTGTCGTGACAGCAGCCAGCCCGTCGCTGAAATCGCCATCCCGACTGAAGACGCCGGGAAAGGCCAGTTTGCCGGTCTTGTCAATATAACTGAACCACTCATGCTCACCATCTACCACGACGGCACAGAGCCCTTCATGGAAGTCATTGCCATTTCGCTCGGATGGGTTATCGTACTTATAAGGTATGACGAGTTCGCCCTTCGTATTGATATAGCCAATATAGCCGTTTTCGTCGCAGACCAGGGCCATACCGTCGCTGAAATCGAGGGCGAAATCGTACTTATAAGGTATGACCACCTTGCCTTCGTTATTGACGAAGCCATGCTTTCCATCCTTGAATTTCACATGCAGCGCATCGGGGTCTACCTGATCCTCTGGGCGCTCCACCTTGCGGCCCTGCAGGTCGAAGTAAATCCGCCCGTCGTCCTTATCGGCAAAGGCTACGCCATTCTCGAACCCTGACAGGTAAGTGCAGCCCTCAATGGCCTTGGCGATGGCTTTGAGATCAAACGGTTCTTCTACCACTGCGGTATCTGCAGCAACGGCTGCCATACTATCCGTACCGACGGATGTGCTTGCATTTGCCTGATTCTGTTTGCTGTTGCACGAGGTCATCGTGACGGCACAAAACAACAGCATGATCCATATTTTCTTCATAACTTTGGCTCCTTGGTTAGTCGTTTGAATCATTCCAAATGCAAATATACGAATAATATTTCAACACAGAGATACGGAGATACAGAGAATTAAAAAATATCCTTAAATCCGCGCTGCGCTGCCTCTCGGAACTCTTTGAGAAAATGGTCGCTGGCGTGCCTCATTTCACGCTCAATCTCCATGGTGCATGGAAATTGCTTCAGGGAAAGACCCACGAGTTCAAGGTGTATGGCCACACTTCATATATCGGAAAAAAACTGAATTACGATGATGTTGAAGAAGAAGATTTCTTCGTGGATCCGAAGATGCTATTCGACCTTGGTGTCAAGTATGGTTACAAACATAATTTCCAGATATCCTTGGACTGCGAAAACATCTTCAATACAGACCATTACATCTGCGGACCCAATTACCAGCATGCCCCGCATTTCCTGCGGGGACGGTCGTTGATGGCATCATTTTCCTGTCAATTCTGAGGAAGTGGGTGTGCAGGCTAATGCCTGCCCCCTACTTCCTGAACAAATCCTTCTCCTTGAGAAACACCACCTGTCCGTATTTTTCTAATTCCTTGAGGTTGAGTTTCTTCTTGTTGCCGACGATGCCCCATACGCGGTGGCCGGCATCATTCTTGATGTTGTTCTCAAAGAATTTCTTGACATCCTCCATGGTGGCGGCATTGTAGAGCTCGGCCATGCCCGTGTCCTTGTCTTCCGTGTAACCTTTTCTGCGGTGTGCTGCTATCTTTTCGCCAATCTCGCGGAACGATGGATATTCGTTGTTGATGTTGTTGATGAGATTCTGCCTTGAAATCTTGAAGTTCTTCTCTATCAGTGGCATTTCGTGTAGCAGTGAGTCCACCAATGTGATGGCGCTCATTGTCTTGTCGCCTTGTGTGCCTACGTAACTGATGATGCCGAGTGGGGCGTTTGGCTTCGTTTTCAATGATAGGTTATACAGATTGCTTGCGGTGGTATATGCCATCGACCTGAATTCCCTCACTTCCTGGAACAGCACCGACGACATTCCTCCCCCGAAATATTCTTCGAAGAGATATGCTGGCACGCGCGCTTCCTTTGAGGGCATCGCCTTCAGCCTGTCGTAGGCGAAGAAGAGAGTCTGGCGCGACTTGGGCATGTCATAGACATATACTGTCGGCCTGTCGTATCCCATGAATTCGCTGGAATAGTCCACGTATGCAGCCTTGCTGCGCTCCACGGGCAATGTCTTGCGCACCACAGCCTCCACTTCGCGGCTGTCGAGTGTGCCGCTATAGATGATGTCACAGGCGTAGCCGTACACTTGGTCGAAGATGCTGATGAGTTCCTCGCCGGTCATTTTCTTTGCTTCCTTGTAGGTCAAGCGGTTCAGGTCGGACGACTGGCCACCCAATGTGACCTTTTTCAGCATCGACTTCAACACGTCGGTGTTCTCCTCGGTGAGGGATTTCTCAGACGATTTCAAAGCGTCTTTTATAGTCTTGAGTATCTTGTCGTTGCTCTTGGGATGGAGCAGGAGATGGTTCACCAATTGCATGGTGGCGTCGAAATTCTTGTCCACGCCAGTCACTTCGATTGATGTCGTGCTATTCGTGCTGGAGAAGTCCAAGTCAGCACCTAAAAGTTGGAGGGCAGATGCAAACTCCTGATGGGTGAGGGAGTCGGTGCCAATCTCCGACATGAACCCGGAAGCAATCTCCAGGCGGTTGTCTGCCTTCGTGCCACGGTTGTAGTTGATGGTCAGTTTGAAGAGGTCGTTCACGGGGTTCTTTGTCGTGTATAGCATTGCCTGACCGCCAAGCGAGGTGGTGGTGGCATCATTATCCAAGTCCAGGAGGCGAGGGGCGATGGCCTTTACTGGCATGGATGTCAGTCGCTTGGCATATTCCGACTCTGCGGCTTTGTTCTTAGGCACCACAGGGATGTAGCCCGGTTGTGACATCTTGTCTTTCTCCACACTGCCATATTTCTTCTTGAAACGTATGAAGGGGGCGTCGTAATACCGCTTAGCGGCAGCTATCACGTCGTCTCTTGTCACGTTGTCTATGTCATTCACCTTGTCTACATAGTCCTTCCAGTCATGTCCGCTGCTCATTGTCATGACCATTTTTTGGAAACGGCTGTCCAATTCCTCCAATTCCAGGATGGCCTCTCTTTGGTTTTCTTGCTTTATTGCTTGAAACATCTTGTCGCTGAAGTTGCCGTTTATCACTTGCTGAATCTCTTTCAGGCAGGCTTGCTCAGCCTTTTCAGTCTTGGAGAGCGGTTTGGGAATCAGTATCATCATTGTCACCCCTGCGTCGTTCAATGCGGTGGCTGACATGACAGCCATCAAGAATCTCCCCTCATTGGCAAGAGAGTCGAGCTTGCCGGCTTTCCCGTTGGATAGAATCTTTGTTGCAATATCCACTGCATTGGCATCCTTCTCATATTCTGTTGGCGACTTGAAGACGAGCAGGTCAAGATTGATCAGAGGGATGGGAAGACGCATCTCCACGGTGCGCTCCTGGAGAATGTCGGGCAAGGGTGACTTTACGCGTGTTGGCTTCACCCCTTGTGGAATTCGGCCGAAGGTGCGTTCCAGCAGCGGCATGATGTTTTCCGCATCGATGTCACCAGCCAAAATCAGACCCATGTTGCTCCCTACATAGTATTTGTTGTAGAAGTTCTTCATGTCGGAGAGCTTGGGATTTTTCAGGTTCTCGGTGCTTCCTATCACCGGGTAGGCATAGCCGTTGGTGCCAAACAGCTCTTTGAACACAATCTTGCGCATGGCATCGCTGGTTTTGTCGTCGTTCATGTTCTTCTCCTCGTATACGGTCTCCAATTCTCCTTGGAACATGCGGAACACCGGGTTTATCAAGCGGTCGCTGTTGAGGATGCACCACTGCTCCATATACTGTGGCATGAACTTGTTGTGGTAGAATGTGAAGTCGTACGATGTGCCGGCGTTCAATTTGCTGCCGCCAAACTGTGAAATCAAGTTGTTGAACTCGTTGGGGATGGCATATTCTCCAGCTTTCAGGCTCAGGCGGTTGATGTCTTTCTGGATGGCTGCGCGCATTGCTTCGTCCTTAGTGCTTGCGAGGCGGTCATAGGCTGCCGAGATGGAGTCAAGCCATGGCTTCTCCTGTTTGTAGTCAATGGTGCCTATCTCCTCTGTGCCCTTGAACATGACATGCTCGAAGTAGTGTGCGATGCCCGTGTTTGGGCAGTCTTTTGCTCCGGCATTCACCACCACGGCGCCATATACTTGTGGCACTGAGTGGTCTTCGTTGAGCCATACTGTCATGCCGTTGCTCAGTTTCATCTCTTTCACTTCAAGAGCCTTTGGCATTTGTGCCATCATCTGGCAGGTGCATGTCAGCAGCAGTGCCACTGCCATCATCTTCAAAGAAATCTTCCTCATAAACCTTAAATCCGCAGTTTTTTATTTAATATTTTTTATAAGTTCCTGAGCAACAAAAAGTTGCTCAGGATTTTGCAATGTCAGGGATTTCACTTATCTTTGTGAGTGGAAAACAAAAGATATGAAACTGACATTATGGTAACAAAGGTACAAATTAAATCTGAAGAATTCACTCCATTCGGTGGGATTTTTTTCGTCATCAATCTTTTCAAGCATCGTGTCATGCCCCATGTAGACGCTTTTCTTGGGCTTCGTAGCAGTCTGGTTGGCTACCAGTACAGCGAAGCCTTTATGGGGAGGGGGGGGATTGTGCGCCACAGAGCCACCTGAAGTGCGCCAGAAGGCTACAAAACGCCAAAAATGAGCAAAAACTGCCAGAACGGAGGTAAATGTCGCCATGCAAAATTTCCCCAAAATCCTAACTGCGGATTTTAGGAAAATGGGGAATTATATGGCAATTATATGTTAAAAAAACACGAAATACACGGATAATATTTCAACACAGAGACACGGAGATACAGAGAGATTTGTCGAAGACCCACTGACCGAAGGGAGGTAATAAAAAATTAATGGGGAATTATATGGTAATTATATGTTAAAGGAACCACGAAATACACGAATAATATTTCAACACAGAGACACGGAGATACAGAGAATAAAGGGAAATGATATGGCATAACTCTTCAGCGAATATGTTTTAGAGTCGCCTTCGGCGAGAACCAACGGTCGACGTGCGAAGCGGAAGTCAAATCTTCCAAATCTTTACAAATCAAACATATTTCTATTGTGAAAAATAAAAAGATTTGACAGATTTGAATTGATTTGTAGGATTTCTGCCCGAAAGGGCACTCCTTGATACTATTCGCTGAACAGATACTATATGGCAATTATATGTTAAAGAAACCACGAAATGCACAAAATGCACGAATAATATTTCAACACAGAGACACGGAGAATAACGTTGGCGGGTGGCTGTTGGCCGTTGCCGTTGGCGGTTGGCCACAAAAAAATGGAGGATTAATCCTCCATTCCGCCGAAACTGTTGTTGTTCTGCATTTCGTCGTCATCACGCTGGTCGCCGTCGCGCTGGTCGCCGTCGCGCTGCTGCTTCCGCTTCATGTTGCCGAAATTCCACGTGAGGGTGAAGTTGACGGTGCGGCTCTGGCGCCAGTTCTTCTGGTGGCGCGTGAAGGTCTCGCTGTTGGTCTCGTTCTCCCATTTGCGTGAGTTGAGCACGTCGCGGCAGTTGATGGCGAGGGTGAACATCTTGTTGAAGAAGTTCTTCCTGATGCCCAGGTTGATGCCGTAGTTGGGCTTGCGGTATCCCTGTGAGATGACCTGCTTGGAACGGTAGTTGAAGGTGGTCTGCACCGAGATGTCGTAGGGCAGCCTGAGGCTAGCCTGCATGCGGGCGTTCCACGTGAAGTTGTGGTTCTCCTCGCCCGTCACCGTCTGTCCGTCGATGACGTATGTGAAGCCATCCAGTTTGTAGTAATAGAAATTGGCGGTTGTCGAGAGGTCGAGGATCTTGAAGAGTTTGTTCTTCGCCGTGATCTCCAGTCCGCTGCTCTTGCTGCTCGCCACGTTCTCCGAGGTGCTGTACATCCTGCCGTCGACCCTGCTCTGCCACACGATGCGCTGCATCACGTCGGAGGTGGGGCGGTAGTAGGCGCTCACCAGCAGCGAGTGGGCCGTCCATGTGCGGAGGTAGTTGAGCGAGAAGAGGTTGGAGTATTCGGGTGTCAGCAGCGGGTTGCCGAAGGAGATCATCGATGCGTCGCTGGTGTTGCGGAACGAGTTGAGTTGTCCGCCCCATGGCCTGCGCAGACGACGGGTGTAGTTGAGTTGCAACTGGTCGTTGTCGGTGATCTGATATGACAGGAACACGCTGGGGAAGAGTTGGAAATAGTCCTTCTTAAAGGGTTTCTCCCGCTTGGATGCGTCATGCTCCTGTTCCCAGGTGTAACTCTCGGTGTTCACCTTCCAGTATTCTCCGCGCAGACCCGCCATGATGCCCAACCGGCCCAGTTTCCAGTTGAGGGTGGCATAGAGGGCGTGGATGTCGTTGTCGTAGATGAAGCGGTTGAAATATGCCTTGTCCTCCACGAGGAAGCGGCCGTCCCATGTGGTGCTGTCGGCATAACTCTCCTGCGGGGTGTTCTCGTGCGACAGCCGTGCGTTGTATCCCGCCTCCAACTTCAGGTTCTCCGTGATGGGGTTCTCGTAGTCGAGCCTGATCTCCCAGTTGCGGTTGCGCATGTTCATCGGCCTTGAGAGGTAATCATACGCGGAGGGGCGGATGGGGTCGTAATAGACCGTGGAGTCCTGGTGGATATTGTCGTTGTCGCCGCCCCAATGGCCGTACTCCACGATGAGGTCGAGGAAATGGCGGTCGCTGCCGAAGAGGTGGCGGTAGTTGAACTCCACATTGCGCATCCCCATGTCACCGTGTGAGAAGGAGCGGCGCATCATCATGTAGGAGTCGTTGGGCGCCCCGATGACGCCATAGTGATAGGGGGTGGTGTTCCAGTTCTTGTTGCCGCCCTTCATGAACATGCCTGCCAGGGTGAAGTCGTCGTTCTTGGAGGCATGAAGGGTGACACCGGCGCGCATGAAGAGGTTGTTGCCCTGCCCCTCTGACTCTCCGAAGGCATTCTGGTAGGTATTGTTGGTGAGATAGTTGGTGTGGCTCTCCGACCCTCCCTCGTTGCGGCGGTGACGGAAACCGACATTGGCGTAGGCATCCAGGAGCGGACTGTTGTAGTTGAAGTTGACGCTCGTATTGGCACCGCCACGGGTGTTGGCACCTGCCTGCACCGAACCGTAATAGCCTGCCTTGCGGTCTTTCTTGAGCACGATGTTGATGATGCCGGCGCTGCCCTCGGCGGAGTATTTGGCTGAGGGGTTGTCGATGACCTCGATGCGCTCGATGCTCTCTGCGGGCAACTGCTGCAGGATCTCGGCGCGGTTGTCGGCGGTGAGGCCGCTGGCCTTGCCGTTGATCCACACCTCCACACTGGTGTTGCCACGGAGCGACACATTGCCGTCGTTGTCGACCTCCACGGAGGGGATGTTCTCCAGCACGTCGCTGGCCGACCCGCCTGCGTTGGCGATGTCCTGCGTCACGTCAAACGACTTGCGGTCCACCTCCAGTTTCATGATGGCGCGCTGTCCGGTGACGGTCACCTCCTTGAGTTGGTGGGTGTCCTCAGAGATATACAGGGCGTTGAAATGATGTGTGGGGCGGGCTGCCGTGAGAGAGAAAGTTCGCTTCAGTGTCTTGTAGCCCACGAAGGTGACTACGAGGTCGTAGTTGCCGTTTGCCAGTCCTTCGATGTTGAAGTTGCCTTGCTCATCGGTGATGGCTCCTTTCACCATCTTGGTCTCGCCGGCGCGGTTGATGACTACATTTACAAATCCCAGTGGTTCATCATTGGCTTTATCGAGTATTTTTCCCTTTACTTGTCCTTGCGCAAAAACGCATGCTGCCAGAACCATGAGCAGCATCAATATATACAATCGCTTCATAACTTTGTTTAGACGAAATGCAACGGGAATGGTTTAAAAGAGAAATGCCACATTCTTCCAAAAAAGCAACCACGGATTTCACGAATCGACTCGGATTTTCTCAACACAGAGACACGGAGATACAGAGAATAACTTTGGCCGTTGGCTGTTGGCCGTTGGCGGGTGGCGGTTCTGGTGGATTTGCAATCCGCCAGCATTGATTATAGGCATTTGTAATGCCGACAACTACCGCGTATTATATTCATTATCAAAATCTTATCGGATTATAAATCCTAATATTAAGCGCGGTCGGATTACAAATCCGCCCGAACGTGCGGCCGTTGGCGGTTCTGGCGGATTTGTAATCTGCCAGTATTGATTATAGGCATTTGCAATGCCGACTACTACCGCGTATTTCGCGTTCTGGCGGATTTGCCGCTCGGCTTCGCCGCTTTTTCCCGAAGGGTCTAAAGAATCTGCCAGTATTGATTATAGGCATTTGTAATGCCGACAACTACCGCGTATTATATTCATTATCAGAATTTTATCGGATT
>JAEEGF010153397.1_pt1 | contig 23275 bp, 17 predicted proteins | sample 9134171 | NCBI WGS metagenome assembly JAEEGF01 (sample SAMN16246542, study PRJNA631951) | gut metagenome | biome: gut microbiome; feature: rumen; material: AP-attached | host: Bos | place: Iran: Karaj | collected 2018-10
TGGAAGCTATTTCCTTAAGGATGGTACATCTTTATTTGTTAGCTATAATGGAGTTGCATTAACCAGCAAAGAATACAGCATTAAGTATTATCAGGGAGAAACTGAGCTTAGTAAGAATTCACCTCTTTCTTTCGATGGTAATGATGCAACAATTACTGTAGTTATTTCTCCTAAACCAGGTAAAAGTAACTATACAGTAAAAGCTGGCACAATAATCTCTACGCAGTACAAGGTAGTAAAGAACTCTGATCTGATTGATATTTCTTCCGCAAAAGTAAAGATAGTTCAAAAAAATAATCAATCAAAGAATGCTAAAATATATTATACAGGTAAGGCTATCAGATTCGACGGTGACCAGACAGGATCTCAGGATGCATATCTTAAAGTAGAAATTGGCGCCGGAAACAACAAAATCACTTTGATTGAAAAAGGCAAAAAAGATTCTAAGCAGGTAAGCGACTACTTTGATATTGCATACATTAACAATGTTAAGAAAGGAAAAGCTACAATTATCCTCACACCAAAAGATTCCAGTAAATATGTAGGATCTGCAAAGGGAAATTTCGCTATTAATACTTCTAAGATAAAATAACTTACACCACGGAGGTATATCATGAATGCTGTTACCGGATATTTGTTATGCTATGGATATGTCGGCTTTGTTATAGTAATCAGCATTTTAGCAAGAAAACTTAGAATAGTAGGAGAGGAAGGTGCCAGAAAACTAATCCATGTGCTTCTCTGTGCGACCTGGGTATTTGGAATACTTTTTAGTAACAGAATACATAGTGTAATCATTCCGATTACATTTATAATTATCAATTTTCTGATTACCAGATTTCAAATTGTTCCAGGAGTATATCGTGAAAAAGACGATAGTTACGGCTCAGTTTTTTACGTGGTTAGTCTGGCACTGATGAATCTCGCTATTATATATGACGAAAAATTCTTAGTCCCTGCCGGAATTGGCGCATTTTGCCTGGCTTTCGGTGATGGATTTGCCGCGATTTTTGGCGGCATTCAGACTAAATATAATATAAAGCTAAAGAAAAACAGATCATTATTTGGTTCTCTTGGCTGCTTTGTATTTTCTTTTATCGGAATATGGCTTGTATGCAATATAATACACGCAGATGTTCCAATTCCCTGGATGCTGGTATTTGCCATGATTTCAACCATAATGGAATTTATCGGCGGAAGATTTGACAACCTGACAATTCCCCTTGGAGTATTCGTGTTGGCAAGTATTGTCATGTCGATTTGAAGTAGTTCCGGCAGTAATGCAGATCTTACAAACAGCAAATACATTGGAACCTGGATGACTACAAGATACTCACTGGCTTTTAAATTGCCTGTTCCCATGGGATTTCTACTATTTAACCTGCGGCAACTATTTGATAAACATGTGTTTTGCGAATAGTTGTATCTCTTAATCAAAAAAAGAGCTGACAGAGTTTGTTAGTCCCTATCAGCTCTTGATCCATATTCCGATTTTTCTATCTATTGATATGTTTTGGAATTATTTCCAGACACAGAACCTTGGGGAAGCATTCACTTCTATTTTTCCAATTTAAAAAAAATAGCTGTTACATTAGAAATGATAACTTCTATGATTCCTTCACATCACAGGTACATTTTTACTTATCCAGAAGTGTCTTACTGTAAAGGTAACACACCAGATTGACCTCTTTTTTATCAAGTTTCAGCCTGATTGTTTTTTCCCTCGACCTCTCAAAGCCTCTGTGCTCATAGAATTGATACGTACATATGAACCAGCCATTCCACCTTTTTTTACATAAATATATTTGTTGAGTAAATCTGAACAAAATGTGGCGTTAATTACCAACCAGTTCTTTCAGGCCAGCTATAGTTTCATCTATGTATTCGTCTGTATATCCCGATTCCTTAGCCTTTTCCAGCCATTCCAAGCCTTTGGCATTATCTTTATCCACACCATATCCCATTATATACATATAGCTTATTTGAGCCATGGAATAAGGATTACCAGCATCTGAGGATTTTTGATACCATTCCATTGCCTTGGTATAATCTTGCTCTACTCCCACGCCCGAAGAATAAATATCACCTAGATATTGCATAGCCGTTGCGTCGTTTCCTTCATCTGCAGCTTTTTCAAACCACTCTATTGCTTTTGAGTAATCTTGTTCCACTCCATCGCCATTAAAGTACATTGCGCCAATGTTGGTCATAGCGGCTGAATCTCCAGCATCTGCGGCTTTTTGATACCATTCTGCTGCTTTGTTATAGTCCTGATCTACACTCTCCGCATTATCGTACATAACTCCGAGTCTGTTCATAGCATCTGCGTTACCAGCATCGGCAGCCTTTTGATACCATTCTAATGCTTTGGCGTAATCTTGCTCTACTCCGATACCATCGTGATATAGTCTGCCTATGTTACGGAAAGCCCATGTATTACCCAAATCAGCCGCTTTTTGATACAACTCAAATGCTTTGGAATAATCCTGCTCGACCCCCACACCATCATCAAACATAACACCAAGTTTATTCATAGCGTTAGCGTTTTCGGCATCAGCAGCCTTTTGGAACAATTCATATGCCTTGTTGTAATCCTGCTCTACGCCGGCACCATCATAATACATCGTGCCCATATTATACATTGCCCATGCACTTCCGCCCTCTGATGCTTTTTCATACCATTCAAGAGCCTTTGAATAATCCTGCTCTACACCAGCACCATTGTAGTACAGGGAACCAAGTTCATTCATAGCACCTGCGTTTCCAGCATCTGCCAAAATCTTGTTTGCATTAAATGCTTTCCCATACCATTCTTTTGCAGCGTCTTCCTGGCCTTCACTACTGTACATATCACCAATATACCCAAGATAATCTGCCTTCCAGGTATTTGAGAGATCATATGCTTTTTGATAATACTCAGCCGCTTTTTCTATGTCTTTGTCAGCTCCGCCCTGGGCAAAGCGATAGATTGTAGCAATAGAAGAATTTGCATACGCAACCCACTCCGGTTCCTGTCCGGTTGCGGCCTTTTCAAAATATTCGATAGCTTTCGCTCCATCAGCTTCATATTTTCCGTAAGCACTCTGATAAAAGTCTCCAAAGCCGTTATTAGCTTCCAGACAACCATTTGATATGGCCTGATTAAACAATTCTTCTGCTTTGTCATAGTCTGCTTCGACTCCCAGACCATGCTGATACATAAATCCTAAAGCGTATCTGGCAAGTTCGCTTCCACGCTCAATGGCATTTTCATAGGATGTTATTGCTTTCTCATAATCATTTTTGTTTCTTTGTATCTCTCCAAGATAATACCATGCCTCCGCCTTATCAGCTGTCTCGATTACTTCTCTAAATAGTTCCTCCGCCTTTTCGTTATCTTTTTCCTTCCCGTTAAAGGCATACCAATAGTCACGCCCCTCTTCGACCTTGGCATTAATACCAGCAATACACTTTTCTGCGGCTGCTATTTTTCTTTTCGCTGCTATAATATTTCCAGCAAACAAGCCTATAACAAGTGCTACCACGCAGCAAACAGCGATTATTATATATGACTTAATATTTTTATTTTCCTTGTTATCCATAGGATCTCCCTTTATTATTCAATAGAATTATCAATGCTTATAGCTATAACTGAAACTAATAGTTTCTTCTATGTTGTCCCTAAAGCTTATGGCCACGTAGTAAGTGCCCTCATTAAAAGAATAGGTATAATGCGTGTGTTTTCCCTTATCATTTTCATATGTACTTATAGTCAAAGAACACTTTCCAAGACTCGTATCGACAATATATCTTTCATAGTCTTTTCCTGCCGCAGACTCGTCCTTTAGTCCTTTTTCAAGCATCTCATCCGTGTGCATGACCTTATTCATATCTTCGTAAGTTCCGCCCAGGTATGGTGCACTTATGTATTTTGATATTTCGCTTATTTCTTCATCAGAAAGGCCATGCTCATAATTTCCTACATCAAAGTGATCGTTCCTTGAGTTGTTTTCAAACTCAGAGGCAAAATATAAGTTGTAATAATCAGAATAATTATCCTTATCCTCCCATGAGCCTGCGATACTCATGCTAATTCTGTTAGCATCCTTCTCATCAAGTTCGTTTGTAACATATTTCTCCCCATCCCAGAAAAGAGATGGATTAGAACCATCATCAGCTTTATAACTTGCAAAGCAAGAAGCTTTTTTACCCTTCCATTCAATAGGGGCATCGTCAATTTTAAATCCACCGTCTGTGTACTCTACAGTCTTTTTCTCGATACCAAAACTGTTAAGAAGCTTATCGTAATCAGTTTCAGTTAATTTCATTCCATTCACAGAAATATCATCAAAGGTCCAGTCTAATACAATGTCTGCATTGGGGTTTACTTGCAAAGACGAATCTTTTTTCTCTTTATCTGTCGTACTTGTGGTTGTTTCAGCTGAAACCTCAGCTGAGGCTGATCCTCCGTCAGTTTTTTCTGTGGCCTGAACGCTTGTATCCGCTTTCTCAATCTCTTTGGAATTGTTATCTTTCCCTTCAACTACAGCCAAAGCCTGTTCATAGCTTTCAATTTTTACTGTAGATACATTTGGAATAAGCATGCCCAGACCAAATGCAGCTACTGTGGCTATTGTGCCCACAATTTTCATGTTCATTTTTTATCTCCCTTCCCATATAAAACAACCGCTTTGAGCGGCATTTTTCACATAAAAACCGTGAGAGAAAGTTACATAGCATCCATCTCACGGCTCAAATTCGTTTTTGAATTAAACATATATACTATACCAGTATACCTGTTAATTAATTATATTCTATAGAAACAGTGAAAAGAAATTGAGCTATTTAATCTTTTGAACCGATATAATTCATCCTCAGTGGAAAAGAATTTCAAAAAATGAATAAAACTCCGCTGAAATAAAAAATACCATCACTTCCGATGAAAATTGGTCACGATAACTTTTTCAAACTTATCGTGAGTCGTTCCTTAGATTTCGAACTTAACGGGGATGATTTTTTAAGTTGCTCATTTTAAGCCACTTTTAGACATAAAAAATGACCTGAATTTAATCTTTTTCAGGTCATTTCGTGATTTATAGCCAAAAAGGTCTCGTTAACTTTTTCATTTAAGCATCAGGCTCTAGGCTCTGGAATTAGGAAAATATTGAGAAGAAATCTTCATCACAAACTTCCCACCAGGTATTACCACAAATTTCACAACGATATTCTTCCTGCTTTATAAGCCAAAGAATTTTCCTCTTTTCACCTGTTTTAATGCAACGGCCTTTAGATGGTTTATGACATCGATCACATTGTACTGAACTAGGATCAGAACAACCTGCAGAAACTTTTTCCAAATCTTTATCATCGAGTAACTGCTTATTCTGGATTTTTTTATCTGCCATAGTTGATTCCTCCTTTAATTTATTATTTATACGAATGAATTCGATTTATGGCAATCACAGAACTAGTACGGTTCATATATAGAATCAACAATTTTAAACTAAATTATATATAATCCTTATATTTTTATTTTAATCTTACAAAATGAGTTTGCTAAATTAAAATATCATAAACTCGTTATCGATAAGCAAATCAAAAATTAGACCAAGCCCCTTTATGCTCGCCATATTCGGGTTTTACGATAAAGTCTGTGACCCAGAACTCCTTTCCGGAATCAGTGACAAGTTCATAGAAAATCACCGGTGAATCCATGCTTGTGGGATAATCACGCCACCCGGTAACATCATCAAGGGATGCCCCTGAATCGCTGAAAACACCATCGTGCTGACCAATATACTTGGCAGTTTTATCGTATGTACGAGCCCTCTCAAGGGCTTTTTTTATGTAATACTCTTCAATACTCTCCCATTTAAGATCTGCAATTGAAAGATTTCCCAGAGTGTCATTCTTACCCTGGCATCCATTTTAAGACCTCTGATCTGGGGAGTATTATATTTTTCTTCATGTTAAAATCCCATCGTATCTTCTTCGATAACGCCGTAGTAGTCAGACCTCTGCATATCGTCAAGTTCGCTCTCCATATTGAGCACCTGCCTGAACTGCGTTTCGTAGAGTTCTTTGTACACGCCGCCAAGGGCAAGCAGTTCCTCGTGGCTGCCCTGTTCAGCGATGATTCCATCTTTTACCACAAGAATGGAATCTGCCTTAAGAATTGTTGAAAGTCTGTGGGCGATAACGATGCTGGTTCGGCCCTTCATCAGCATCTCTAGAGCATCCTGAATTGCAGTCTCGGATATGGAATCCAGAGCGCTGGTTGCCTCATCGAGGATGAGAATCTTGGGATTTTTGAGGATAACGCGGGCAATGGAAAGACGCTGTTTTTCTCCGCCGGAGAGTTTTAGCCCTCGGTTACCAACAATAGTGTCATAGCCATTTGGCTGATTAACGATGAAATCGTGGATATTGGCGCTTTTGCAGGCAGTGATCAGTTCTTCCTCTGTAGCATCCTCTTTTGCATAGAGAAGGTTGTCTCTGATGGTTCCGTTGAAAAGATATGTCTCCTGGGTCACTACGCCCACGTTGGATCTAAGAAAAGATAAATCAAAATCTCTAACGTCGGTGCCACCAATTCGCACAGCACCTGAGTTTACGTCGTAGAGCCTTGGAATCAGGTTAACAACCGTGGATTTGCCGGAGCCGGAAGGGCCAACTATAGCGTACATCTGGCCTCCGGGCACAGTGAAGTTCACATCCTTCAAGATCTGCACCTCAGGACTATAGGCAAAAGACACATGATCATAAACGATATCCTTCATGGTAATATCGGTCTTTGCACAGTTTTCAGGGCTTACGATATTACTCTTCATATCGAAGTATTCAAAAATTCTGGTGAAAAGCGCAAGGCTCCTTGTGAAGTCCACCTGCAGATGAAGAAGCTCCTGAACAGGTCTGTAAAGCCTGTTGATGAGGGCAACCATGGCTGTGATGGTACCGACTGTCAGTCCTTCATCCATTTTAGAAATAATGAGATATCCGCCGGCAAAATATATCAGCAGCGGTCCTACCTGAGTGAACATTCCCATAACAACTCTGAACCAGCTGCCGCTTCGCTGTTCTTTGAGATTCAGGGCTGTGAGCTCAGAATTCACCTTAACAAACTTCTCGTATTCCCGCTCTTCTCTTGTAAAAAGTTTAACCAGAACAGAGCCGCTGACGCTAAGGGATTCGTTGATGAGCTGGTTCATCTCATCATTTTTTTCCTGGGAATCGCTCCTAATCTTCCACTGATTCTTGCCCACTCTCTGGGTTGGAAGTATGAGCAGCGGAATGATAATGATGCCCACAATGGCCAACTGCCAGCTCATGGTAAACAGCGCCACCAGCGTCGACAACTGTTGCCGCGTTGGACACGATATTAGACAGCGTGCCTGAAATAACAGAGCTGACGCCGCTAATATCTGTATTCATTCTGGTGATGATGTCACCCTGTTTTTCCGTGGTGAAAAAAGAATGAGGCATGTACTGCAGATGATGATACATCTGATTTTTCATGTCAAAGATAATGCGCTGGGAAATCCAGGCATTGATATAAGACTCCAGCACTCCCACTATCTGGGACGCCGCCAGAGTAGCAAAGGCCATGAGAAGGAGCCTGATCAGCAGCTCCATGTCCTTGTTTATAAGGGCCTCGTCCACGATCTTTCCGGTAATGATCGATGGCAAAAGACCTACCACAGCGCTCAACAATATTGCCACAAAGACAAAGCAAAACTGAAGTCTGTATGGCTTCAAATAAGATAGTATGCGCTTAATTAGTTTTCCGTCTACTTTTGGAAGATTGGCTTTTTCCTCTTCTGTGAGAAATCCCCTTGGCCCAAATCCTCCTCTACCCCCAGGTCCCGGCATTTGTCTACCTCCTCCATGTAAAACAATGCTGTATGGGGTTAATGTATCACATTTTTCTTCGTACTTTCAACTACTTTATAGGATCAGCAAGTAAGAAACGTACTGTAACAAGCACATGATTTAATATATATCCTTTATCTTCTCAAACACAACATTCGCAAATCTTCTGTGTGATTCCACATCCATATGCTCGTTATCTACAGGACTGGCCTTAACATAATCAGCAGCAGCCAGAAAATTGACGTTACGCTCTTTTGCTACAGCTTTGTATACGTCCTTAAGCTGCCTGCTGACAACAACGGATTTTTTACTAAATGCCGGATCTTTATCAGGCTTCCAGACATCTTCCCCGAGAGCTATAGGAGAAACAAGAAGAATCTTATCCTCACTAACATAGTTACCAAGAATATCAAGGCAGCTGGAAATTCCCTTTCCAATTGTGTCTGCAGAAAGATCGTAGCAGCTCTTGCAGTCGTTGGTTCCCAACATCAGGATTACAAAATCAACGGGATAATTGCTCTCAAGAAGCTCAGGGATTGCACTAATTCCCTTTCTTCCCGGTCTATCTGCGTCTTCGTAAACTGTGGTTCTGCCGCAAAGACCTTCCTCTACAACTTTTACATCATCTAACTTATCCAACTTATCCTGTAATAAACTTGTCCATCTTACGCCGCGAGGATATCTCTCGTAAGGAGATGTTCCGGGGATCAAGCCCCAAGTATTAGAATCGCCAAAAGCAAGTATCTTTTTCATATTGCTCTTTTCCTTTCTAATACCATTTTATTTCCGGAAAGTGCCTGTGTAAAAAAGATAAAGCTTATCGTCAGGTATAAGTTTAGCTTTATGAGTAGTCATGTGTGTGGGCTAAAGCATAGCTTTTATAAACTTAGATCTTGATTGGTTTTTGCATTTTTTCATTTATTTTATTCTTCTCTTCCTCTTTATTTCTATTTTTCATATATACTCTATGATCTTCTATACTTCTTTTTGCCCTAGCTTGCATATCATCAAATGAAACCTTTTTAGTATTTGATGCCTCATGCGTAATGTTGCTGTTGCGTGCCATATAATTGAATAATCCTACGTTTGTAAGTGAAAGAGCTGCAAATGCAATTTCATAACGCTCTTGTCCCAAATCAGTTCCGCGGGCTTTGAATGTCTTATCATCAAGATAATGATATGATGAAGCAAGAATATTTTCATTTAAATGAGAAATCTTAGCCTCATAAATTCTTTCCAAATCTTCATCATCAATATCATCTTCATCTTCTGACATCTCTTCATACAAATTATGTGCTTCTTCCAGGGCTCGCTTAAACTGTTTAAACTTATCACTATCTTTGTGGTACCAGTGATCTGCATCTACCACCTGATAATAAAGGTTATTAAGTTTTTTAAGATTATCCATAGTTAGATGTCTATCATCAGGCTTTAACCATTTATCCTTAAATTTATTTACATCGGATGCAATTTGAGTCTTTGTCTTCTTTTCATCTTCGCTAATTTTCTTTTCCTCTTCTTCAGAAAATTTAAATTTTGAATTATCCACTTTTGTCAAACAGTTTCCGAAATTGGCAACAACCGAAGGATTTGTAACCCCTTCAAGTCCAGATTTCATGATTTCTGCGTTAAAAATAGTCATTATATCTTTAGGGCCATTTTTATCATTTGGATCACTTTTAACTTTGATATACTGATTTTTAATCTCAGGCCTTATAAGTTTTTCATTAGCAAATGCTTCAGCCATAAACTCACGAATAAGCTGTGCTTTAATATAGTTAGGATCTGTTCTTTGAAGTTGAGCTTTAGCATTTTGATCCATGCCTGTTAATAAATCATTGTTTTTGCTTGTTGAAATAACATTTTGTACATACTTTTTATCTAGCTCTCCTACCTCATCAGCCAAAGTTTTCATTCTCTTGGAAAATAAATCATGATCAAATTTACCATCAGCCGTTAATGGTCTAAAAAAGTTTGTGAAACATTTTTTAAATAATACTTTTTCTTTATTTGTATAACAATTAACATCCTTACCATCAATCTTAAGCTTATCATCGATCATACCATTGATCAGAAAATTGACCTTATCTTTATCCTCCTTAAGACCAAGAAAATACTGTCTGCTTCGCTCATAATGGTCACTTCTGAGCTGCTGATTAATTATTTTGGGATAGTTATTTATGGTATTATCATCTTTCCAGTTCAAGTCCGCAGATTCTCTTACGATCGTTTTACTAAAGTCTTTATTATGTTGTAACTCTCCATCAAAAACATTATAAAACAAAGGATTTTTTCCTGCTAAAATATTAGGAGAATCTGTTGAAAGATCAAAGCCGATTTCAGCAATTTTCTTTTCTTCAGGTGTCATTAAAAGAAATGCATTATCTTTGGCTTTTTTCAATGCATTATCCAATATTTCCATGTTTTTAAGAGAGCTCTCACTACTTACAATAGAATTATCTATTAAAGTATCATAAACCTCTTTAAGAGCCTGATATTTTATGGCTTCAGGAGTATTTTTGGCAAGAAAAGCAGCCTGTATTTCTTTTTTTGCTATCTCTTCTTTATTATCCGAATTTTCCAAATCAAAAAGATCATCATCTTCAACAAGCCCATCAAGTATTTGCTTATATTTTTTTCCAAGGTTGATCTGTGACTCAACAAGCATTTTGGCGTATCTATCACAGATTTCCTGGGCTTTTACTTCGTCAAAAGGCAAATTCCCATTCTCATTCATATTTTGGTTTTGCTTTGGAGGATTGAATAATTCTACAGTTTTATTTTTAATAAAAACTTTCTCTTCATCATCAATTTCATCTTGGGCTATTATCATACCAGAAAGAAAATCTATTTTAAGCCCAGTGGTTTTCAATTTATCAAAATAATTAGATAACTGCTGTGTTCTTGGCATAATCTTTCCTCCTCATCAAAAAACTCCTAGGTGATTGATATTATAGTAATATTTTATCGCCTAGGAGATTATTATATATAAAATAAAGATAAACAATCTGTTATTATTTTATTCAATTTAAGGGCCTTAGCCTCACCTTCATGGCAATCTGCCTTGGAGTTTCCATTTCATCGAACTTAACCAGGTAGCTTTCCTCCTCAAGATTCACTTCCAGGATAGTTCCGGCCCCCAGAATAGCGTGTTCAACTCTCTGACCCTTCTCCAGGAGATTAAGCTTATTAGCGCCCTTTAAGTGCCTGGAGTCGTTTTCGATAAACTTCCTGACAGCAGTCATCATCTCTTCTGAAGGTGTTTCCGTGAACTCCAGGAGATTTCTGTCAACGTCCATGATAAATCTGGACGGATATCTGGGAATTCCTTCAAAAGTCTGGCCTCCGGCCTCTGATAAAAAGAGCCTCTTCTTAGCTCTGGTCATGGCAACAAAGGCAAGCCGTCTCTCTTCCTCCATGCCCTCTAAAGAGTGAATCTTCCTGGATGGGAAAATCCCTTCATTCATCCCACACAGGAAAACGTAAGGAAACTCAAGACCCTTGGCGGCATGCACCGTCATAAGCTTCACCTTGTCACTTCCCTCAACATCAGAATCTGCATTTGTAAAAAGAGCTATGTGTCTGAGATAGTCCTCCAGTCCTACCTCCTCGCCGCAGGTAGTCTCGTATTCAAAGATAGATTGTTTGAGTTCTGCCAGATTGTCAAGCCTGTCCTGCGCTCCCTCCGTGCGAAGCATAAGCTCATAACCTGTATCCTCCAGCACTTTGGTCAAAAGCTCAGACACAGGAATTCCCTCGTAGCTACCAGCATATTTCTCTATAACCTGAATTAATTCTTTTGCCTTGGTGCCCTTAATAACTTCATTTTCAAGGTTTTCACAAAGAGCCGCATAAAGAGAACAACCGTTTTCCCTGGAATACTGCTCAAGAAAAGCCATTCTGCGCTTTCCAAGATTTCTCTTGGGCACATTGACAATTCGCCTAAAAGAAATATCATCCTTGTAAAGTATCATCCTTAAATAGCACAGCGCATCCTTAATTTCCATACGCCCATAGAACTGAACGCCGGAGTAAATGGTATAGGGAATCTTCTCCTTGATAAGCCCTGTCTCAATGGTCCTTGTGACATAATGTGCCCTGTAAAGCACAGCCATATCCTTATAGGGAACCCCCATCCCCCTTAAAACCAGCATCTGGCCGGTAATCCAGTCAGCCTCATCCGAAGTATTTGGGGCAAGATGGCACAGCACACTTTCGCCCCTCTCATTCATGGCCACCAATTCCTTCTTAAGCCTCTGAGTATTCTTGTCGATGAGACTATTACAAGCCGCCAAAATCTGCGGTGTGGACCTGTAATTATCATTCATATAAATGGTCTTAACTCCTGGATGAACCTTATCAAAATTCAGCAAATAGCCTACACTGGCCCCTCTCCAGGTATAAATTGTCTGGTCAGGATCCCCCACAATAAAAAGATTCTTATGATAAGCAGCCAGTACATCCATAAGCTCATACTGTAAGCCGTCAATATCCTGAAACTCATCAACCATGATATATTCCAATCTCTTTTGCCACTTGATCTTAATATCCTCATGCTCGCTGAACATAAAAAGAGTAAACTTGATCAAATCGTTATAATCAAGACCAAAGCACTTCTTTTCCTGATAAAGATAGCCATAGAATAAGATATCATCCACAGTTTCAGCCCTGTCATACTTCTCCTTAAGGGCATCCACAGACATATTCAGCATATCCAGGTAATACTCGGGCTCAGTCTTGCACTTGCGGATCTCGAACATATCCCTGGCGGCGCTGAAAGTCTTATCCCTCAGAGACAGTCCCCGCTCCTCATAAATGATCTTAAGAATGTCATCTATATCCGAATTATCCAGCACCAGAAAACTCTTGGGATATTGAAGCGCATGGGAATCCTCCTGCAACACAGAAACGCAGAATCCGTGGAATGTATTGATATATCCGGTGTCATTATCCCCTGTTAAAAGATGAATCCTTTGCCTCATCTCATTGGCTGATTTGTTAGTAAATGTAACGCAAAGTATATGTCCCGGCATAATCCCCAGCCCGTTCACAAGATAAGCAAATCTATAGGACAGGGCCCTTGTTTTACCACTTCCTGCCCCGGCCACAACTCTTATATATCCTTCCGTGCTGGTAACAGCCTCTTTCTGCGCCTCATTAAGTTTGTCAAATAATTCCTGCATAAGCACTCCCAATCTAAATACCACAAACATATATTCGGGTATATTATACCAAACCTACGTTTGTTTGTGCTACATAAAAATAAAGGCGTGTGTGGGCTATGGGGGCGTGTGTGGGCTATGGGGACGGAGGTAGTGGCCCATTTTGAGCCAAAATGGGCCACTACCTCCGTCCCCATGGCCCACCCCCGACCCCATGGCCCACTCATCCCACAACAAAAAAGGAGAATACAATGGCAGAGACATTAAAGAAACGAAGCGAAGTACCCGAAAACCTCAAGTGGGACACCTCCCTCATTTTCAAGACCAAGGAGGATATGCTCAAGGCACTTCATGAAAGCACAGAATTAAGCCTAGAAATTGAAAAGAAATATAAGGGCAACCTCACAAACGGCCAGATCATCAATGAGTGCCTGGCTGATTACGAGAAAGTCCTGATAAATATAGGCTACGTGTCAGAATATACAAGCCTCAACGTATCTGTGGATTTTACAGATGCAGAGAACAAGAAGCTGGACAGCATTGTGACTTCAGAATATATGGAGTCCATCAGCAGACTCTCATTTATTGAGAGTGAGATTGCGGATGCACCGGAGGAAGTCATAAAAGACGCCCTTTCAACAGCTACCATCGCAAAGAACTTCTTAGAAGACATTCTCAGGGAGAAGCCTCACCGCCTCAGCGCAGAGACAGAGGCTGCATTTGCGGCTCTTTCAGAGACCTTTAATGCACCTTACGACATGTACGAGCAGACCAAGCTTGCGGATATGCAGTTCCCTGATTTTGAAGTAAATGGTGAAAAGCATCCTCTTGGCTATTCTCTTTTTGAAGATAACTATGAGTATGAAAAGGATACAGAAGTAAGAAGAGCTGCCTTCAAGGCATTTTCATCTAAGCTCAGGGACTATATGTATACCACAGCCGCTGAGTATGGAACTTTGGTGCGCTCTGAGAAGATACGCTCCAAGCTCAGAAAATATGACAGCGTAATTGATTATCTTTTGTTTGGTCAAAAAGTGACCAGAGAAATGTATGACCGCCAGATCGACCTTATTATGGAGAAACTGGCGCCGCACATGAGAAGATACGCAAGACTATTAAAAGAGGCCAACCATCTTGATAAGATGACCTATGCCGATCTTAAGATCGCGCTGGATCCTGACTATGACCCCAAGGTTACCATAGAGCAGTCCAAGGAATACATTTTGGATGGACTCTCAATCATGGGACCTGAGTATAAGGAACTTTTGGAAAAAGCTTACAGGGAGAGATGGATTGATTTTGCTCAGAATGTGGGTAAATCCACCGGTGGTTTCTGTGCAAGTCCTTACAGAAAGGGCTCTTTTATCCTGCTTTCCTGGAATGAGCGCATGAGCGATGTGTTCACACTGGCCCATGAGCTGGGACATGCAGGACACTTTGCAGCCTGCGGTGCGGCACAGAGCTACTTTGATACAAATGTATCCAACTACGTTGTTGAAGCGCCTTCCACCATCAATGAGCTGCTGATGGCAGAATACCTCAAAGAAAAAAGCGGAGACGACAAGCGTTTCCGCAGATGGGTTCTCTCTTCACAGATTTCCAATACCTATTATCACAACTTTGTGACACACCTGCTGGAAGCTGCATACCAGAGAGAGGTTTATAAGCTGGCCGACAAGGGAGAAGCTGTTCCTGCTGAGACTCTTAATGAAATCTTCAGGGGTGTGCTGCAGAAATTCTGGGGAGATGAGGTTGAGCTCACTGAGGGGTGCGAGCTTACCTGGATGCGCCAGCCCCACTATTATATGGGACTTTACTCCTACAGCTACAGCGCCAGCCTGACTATTTCAACTCAGGTCATGAAGCGCATTAGAAAAGAGGGAGCCCCTGCTGTGGAGGATTGGAAAAAGACTCTTGCAGCAGGAAGCAGTGTCGACCCTGTGGGCTTTGCCAGAATGGCAGGTGTGGATATTACCTCTGACGCAGCCCTCCTTGATACTATCGAGTATATTGGAAGTATTATTTCTGAAATTGAAGAACTGTCTAAGTGAGGCTTTTTTATTCAATAGGAAATTCCTTTGGATTTCCTATTGAATAAAAAACGCTCCGCTAAGGATGCGACTGGTGCGCAGATGAATTTTGCAAGCTAAAGCTTGCGCGCACCAGCGCGCAAAGAGTCGCGAGCGACTCTTTGTTCTGGAATTATGGGGGAGATTGGGTTAAGTGTCACTCTGTGTACTTTTCTCGCCACCATTCTTAAATTTTCCATTCGGTGCCTGGCCGGGCTGGAAGTCGGAAGGAGCGTTAGACGGATCGAAGCCCTCAGGAGCTTGGCTCGGATCGAAGCCCTCAGGAAGCTGGCTTGGATCGAAGTCTTCGGGAGCTTCGCCGCTTGGAACCTGACCGCTCTGGTTCTGACCGCCACGGCCGCCCTGGCCGCCTTGACCGCCGCGACCGCCGAATCCTCCAAAGCCTCCGCCACCCATCATCATGGAATTGGAGATTTCTGTGATTTCTTCGCCGTTAACAGTTACAGTTCCACCATTTAGTTCTGCGTTTTTATCATAGTCGAAGGCGAACTGCGCTGTGATATCGATGGTTCCGCCATTTATAATGAGATCGCCATTTGCATCAAGAGCATCTGTGTCTCCGCTGCCCATATTGATGGCTAGATTTCCGCCATTGATCATGATGACAACGTCGTAAGCAGTGCTCTTACTTGTTGCATTGATTCCATCGTCGCTGGCTGAGATATTGATGGTTCCGTCATTTATCTGTACATAGGTGCCTTCAAGACCTTCTGCGGCATTTATATCAAGAGTTCCGCCGTCTATCTGAAGGACTGTGGTTGCCTGAATTCCATCTTCAGTTGCTTTTATATTAAATGTACCACCGCTTATATATACATATCCAACAGTGTCATCATCGCTGTTTTCACTGTGAAGACCATCTTTTTTCGAGGTGATATTGTAGGTGCCGTCAGAAATCCTGATGGAGTCATTGGCCTCTATGGCATCCTCTGTGGAGGTGATGGTGTAGGTACCTCCTGTGAATTTCAGATCGTCCTTTCCTGTGATACCGTTGGCTGTGGAACTAATGGTCAGCGTGCCTGTGCCGTTAAGTACCAGATCATCCTTGGAATAGATAACTGCATCTGTGTTGGTGGTTCCATCTGCTGAGAAGGTTCCGTTTACTGTAAGAGTATTGTCTGAATCAGTGGTGGTGATGAAGACCTTGTCAGCATTTTTTACATAAATTGCAGGGGAGTTGCTGTTGGTGATGCTTACGCCGTCAAGCACCAACTGAACCTTGGCGCTATCCGCATCAACTATAATGGAGCTCTGGGTAGCGGTGCCTGTTATCACGTAGACGCCTTCTTCTGTGATGTTTACATCTTCGTTACTGGCAAGTGTGATGTAAGCAGCATCTGTCAGGTCGGGATTTTGCTCCAGATCTCTTTCGGTAAAAATTTCTGTCGTATCGATCAGGGTAGAAGTACTGGCTATAGTGCCGGCAGAAGAAAGATAGTCTTCTGTATTTGAGCTGCCGGAGGATGTGGTCACTTCATTTCCTGTATTATTATTTTTTACAAGAGTATCGGCTGTCTCCTGAGATACTTCACTGTCCATTGACTGGCTAAGAGCAGAGCCTACAGTCTCCGCACCACACCCTGACATTACCAGTGCCGCACTAAGTAAAGCGGTTGCAAGGATTCGATTCTTTTTGTATAAAAACTTCGCTATTATCTTTTTCATATTAGGGTTCTCACTTTCTTAAACATATTCTGTTTATCGCTTCCATGTCATCATTATTACCCCTTAACCTAAAATCAACCTAAAGAGAATTAAAAAGTCACAATAGTAGCAAAATCTGTGGATATTTCTTGCGAATACAATAAAACGTTAGGAAAAAAATAAAATAAAGCTTATTTTTACGCCTAATATCTGAAATTTGAATCTACACGGGTAGCCGATTTTTTTTTCTTACCCATTTTTCTGGGAAAAAGAGAAAGCATAGGTAAGAAATGGATTTCAAAAGTTGATTGAAGTCAAAAAAAACTCGACTTTTGCATTGATTTTACCCCTGTCATCGAGAAAACTCCTTTTTGTGGGTAGGCACGTTTTGATTTTAGTCCATGTTTTAGATCATTCTTACCCACTGAATAAGAAAACATGTGATATCAGGGTAAAGAAAAAAAGAGGCTACCTGCGGATGCAGATTTTTTAGATATAAGGGGTAATAAAATGACGTATAAGCGATAAAACCATATCGATATACTGCAGAGCGCTGATTTATGAGCAGAGAAGGAGAATATCTGCTCATATCTGTGGAATATCGAAGCGTGCCTATTTCGCATTTACTACAGTTTCTTATCTAAATGACACATTTACCACAGTTTCTTATCTAAATGACACATTTATTACATTTTCTTATCTAAATGACATTGACTGTGACTGGTACTTAATCCCACTTAATCCCACAATACTGCGAATGCAACAATTTAAAAGGAAAATATGATATGATGAAATTAACAACATACATAAGGAGGACCGGATATGCAGGAAAAGATGAAAAGAATCAGTCGTGGAATGGCAATAAGGATGGGACTTACGATGAGCTTTTTTCTTTCACTTACGGGAACGCTTTCGTCCGGTCATTTCACCGTGATGGGATTTGTTGTAAGCTTTATTGTCAGTACTGTTGTCAGCATTTTGATAGGATTGGTGGTCCCCGTGGGGAAGATATCAAATGATGCCTGCAGCAAAGTGGGATTTAGATCCGGAACCTTGGGCCACAGACTTTTTGCAAGTTTCATTTCCAACACGATTTACACACCACTTATGACACTTATAATGGTAGTTCTGGCATACAACGGCGCCATGAGGGCCTCCGGAGGGCAGGAGCAGATTCCTTTTCTGCCAATGCTTCTTAAGTCCCTTCTGATCTCATATGTGGTAGGATATGTTCTGGTATGTATTTTCATGCCATTATTTACAAAGAAGTTAATGCAAAAAGAGGGAATAAATGAGCCAAATCAGTGAAGAAATCAGAAAGATAATGGAGAAGGGGGACATACAACGAATCATCATAAGTAAGCCCTCCTCCAAGACTTCTGAATTCAAGAAGATAGATATAAATCATAAAGTAAAGAATTATCAGATTGCAAAATACACAGAGAAGCAGGTTTTTCATGAGAATGTCCCCGGTGACAAGCTGGCGGAGAGGTGCGAACTCATCACTACAGATGCGGGCTTCAGACAGCTTAACATCTGGACTTTGGAAAAAGAATTCACATTTCTTTTGTCCAAAAAAGGTGACTTGAAGGTGTCCGGAAGACTTCTTAAGGAAGGCGAAAAGACAAAGTCAGAGGCCACTCACAACCGGACCAAGAATTACATTATCGAAGAGGGGCAGCAGGTGGAGCCCCTTGTGGATATGGGAGTTTTCACTAAGGATGGTAAGGTTGTAAAGTCCATGTACGATAAGTTCAGACAGATCAACCGCTTTCTGGAGATTCTGGATGATGAGATTTCGGGACTTAAGACTGACAGCCTCAACGTCATTGATTTTGGCTGCGGAAAGTCCTACCTGACTTTTGTGGTTTATTATTATCTGACACAGATTCGCGGGATAAAGGCTAACATCATCGGCCTGGACCTGAAGGCAGATGTCATAAAGAAGTGCAATCAGGCCGCAGCGAAGTACGGCTATGAGAATCTTAAGTTTGAGCTGGGAGATATCAACGGCTACAGCGCACCCTTTGATGTGGATATGGTGATAACGCTCCATGCCTGTGACACAGCCACAGACTATGCCCTTTACAACGCTGTCTGCTGGAATGCGAAGATGATCTTTTCTGTGCCCTGCTGTCAGCATGAGCTCAACAAAAAGATCCATTCGGACAATCTGGCTCTTTTGACCAGATACGGAATCATCAAGGAGAGATTTGCAGCCCTGGCTACAGATGCCATCCGCGGAAATATTCTGGAGTATATGGGCTACAAGACGCAGCTTCTGGAGTTCATCGATTTTGCCCACACTCCCAAGAATATCCTTATCAGGGCGGTTAAAAGACCTGTGTCTCCCAAGGGCAGCAGAGATAAGGCTCTCAAGGAAGTTCAGCAGTTGATGGAAGAGTTTGGCACAGACCAGACCCTCTACAATCTGCTTATTGTGGACCATGAATAGTGGACTGCTTGCGGAACTGCAGGGGCGTCATGCCGAACTTGCTCTTAAAGGCATTGGTCATGTTTCCGGGGTAGGAAAAGCCGCACTCCAGGGAAATGTCCGTCACGGATTTATCGGTGGTAAGAAGCTTGTACTGAACATGCTTTAACCTGGTGTTACACAGATAGTCCGAAAAGGCCATTCCAAGCTGAGCATTGAACAGTCTTGAAAAATAGGAAACAGAGTAGCCGGAGACGCTGGCTACATCTTCGATTTTGATATTTTCCTTATAGTTTTTTTCCATAAAATATACCGCATCCATAATTGGTTCGGTCAAAGGGGCATTGTGCATTGATGAATACTGTTCATCCACAATGCCTTTTTCGTATATTGCCAGCAGGAGGTTAAAGAACATGTTCTGAACCTTGAACCTGCTGTAGGCGTCTTCCTCAAAGTTTGCGTCAGCTTCTTCATAGGCTGCCAGCAGTTCTTTTGCCCGTAAGAAGATATACTCCTGGTCCTTTGCAGAAAATGATTTCGGAGGATATTCGTACAGGGAGTTGATCACATGACTTCCAATGGCCTCATTCAGGGGTTCCACAAACTTGGGAGAGAACTTTATGAGAATGCTCTCGTATTCCCGCTGGGACACAGGAACTGTGCGGTGATAGACCAGTGGTGCCATGCAACTCACATTTCCGGGGTGGATGGTGAAGGTCATGGTGGGCGTGATGATGCGTCTGTCGCCATTTATCAGAAAAAGAATGCTATAGTGATCCGCGGCAACTTCCATGGAGGGCATTTCGTAGTCCGAAGGAAGATGCCGGAGGGAAATCTGAAATTGTCTGCCTTTAGGAAGTGGGATGGCCATGATTGCCTCCTTTTGATTTGAAATTTATATAAATATTCTGATATTCCTTTGGGGAAATACCGTATTCTTTTTTGAAGGCTTTAAAAAAGCTGGAATAGTCCCTGAAACCAAAGGCTTCATAGGTCCCTGTTATACTCTTTCCGCCTACGATGGCCTCTCGGCACTCCTCCAGCCGCTTTTTTATGATGTACTGATGGAGGGAGATTCCCAGAGAATCCTTGAAAAGATGGGCCACATAATATTTGCTGACAAAAAAGGTGCCCGCAATATCCTCAAGGCTCAAGGGCTCCTCAAGGTGCTCCTCAATGTAGGATATGATGTTCTGAAAAAGAGTGAGCTCGTCGCTTCCGACCTTTATGTGTTCCTCTTCATAGATGATCCTGTTTATGGTGAGAATCAGGTCGCAGAGGCAGATATGGCGGGAGGCATCGCTTCCGTAGCGCTCAGCCATGGTCTCCTCCAGAAGCCGCAGGAACTTGGACTCAACCTGGTGGAAGTGAGCCGGTGAAAAATGATAAATGTATTTCTTAAAGGCCTCGGCCCGCTGCATCACGTACATGTAATCAATTGATTCGTTCAGCAGGTGGTTGCAGCAGTCCCTGCTTATCCAGAAAACAAAACGTCTGTAGCTCTTTTCAGACTCGTGCATGAGTGCGTGGTGAGACACCCCCGGCGGCATTATCATGAGATCTCCTGGAGTCATGTCGCACTTTACAGAGCTTCCGGTTGGAGAAAAAATCTCCATGGTAACTTCCCCCTCCAGGAAAAGATAGAACTCATAGTAGTCGTGCTTGTGAGGCGGCAGAGTCGCAAAGTGACTGTCTGAGTAGTAGTAGACCTCAAAGTCCGAGGAGAGCATGTACTGTCTTGAATTAAAGGATGAGCGCAGCTTGTTTTTCATACTTATTATTCTAGTCTGACCCAACAAGATTTGCAATGTGGGAAAATGGCCATTCAAGCGCAAGCGGGCTGTGACGAAAAAGGCGGAGTCGCAAGAATAGGAGAGATATTAGCAAGATTCAGAGATTGATATTGGGGGCTTTAAGATATAATGAGGTATAGACGATTTTTTGATGGAGGAGGCCGAAACTATGAACCCCATAACAAAGCTTGATTACCCGGATCCCGATGTGATCAGGGTGGGAAATACTTACTATATGGTCAGCACCACCATGTACTTCATGCCGGGCTGCGAGATACTGCGCTCCTATGACCTGGTGAACTGGGAGCATGCGACTTACGTCTACGACAGGCTGGACAGCACTCCTGCGCAGTGCCTTCAGGGAAAAGAAAACATATACGGCCAGGGCATGTGGGCAGCCAGCCTCAGGTTCCATAACGGCACTTTCTATCTTTGCTTTGTGGCCAACGACACCCACAAGACCTACATTTATCAGTCAAAAGATATCAATGGTCCCTGGAAGAAATATAATCTTGAGGGATTCTACCACGACAATTCCATTTTGTTTGATGATGACGGCAAAGTTTATATCATCTACGGAAATAAGAATATCTATATTAAGGAGCTTGAACTTAAGGACGAACTTTCAGATAAGAATACACATTCCACTGAGAAGCTGATCTTATCTGACTCCGACGATGTTTACCTGGGTTATGAGGGCGCACATTTTTACAAGATAAATGGCAAATACTACATCTTCGTGATCCATATGCCCAAGTCCACCGCAAGGCGCACAGAGAGCTGCTTTGTGGCTGACAGTCCCTATGGTCCTTATAAGGGAAAAGACGTTATGGATGACACCAGGGACTACCGCGGCTCCGGCGTTGCTCAGGGCGGCATAGTGCAGTCTCCGGGCGGAAAGTGGTACAGCATTCTCTTCCAGGACAGCGGCGCAGTGGGAAGAATTCCTGTACTGATGCCGGTTTTCTGGGATGATAAGGATTTCCCTGTATTCGGCGTTGATGGCAAGATTCCGGATTCTTTTAAAATAGAGGATCTGAATCCGGGATATGAATATGAACCCCTTGTGGGAAGCGATGACTTTAAGAAGGACTATTCATCAGATATTTCCAGTAGCTTTGGCTTTAGGCCCCGCTGGCAGTTTAACCACGAACCCGACCTTTCTCTTATAGAAAGAGATTATGATAAAGGTACTGTGACAATAAAGACTGACAAGCTCTCATCTAACCTGGTTCAGGCTAAGAACACTCTGACTCAGAGAACTCTTTTCCCGGGCTGCGACTGTTCAGTAACAGTGGATGCAAGCAGCTTAAAGGATGGAGATTACGCAGGGCTTTGCATTCTTGAGAGTAGTTACGGCCTTGTGGCAGTGACCCGAAGAGACGGTGACTTATACCTTGTCATGGGAAAAAGAGAAATCACAGAGGGCGGCTTCTGGGGCGAAAGACACGACGATGCGCCCTTTGATGAGATTGAGAGTATCAAGCTGGACAGCCCTGTGGTAACATTATGTTTATCAATAACATATGACAGCAAGAGCTGCAAAGCCGGGCATTTGATCGAGCTTTCCGAGAATGACGATGCTGCTGCATTTGGATATAAGACTTCTGATGGCAGCTACAAGCAGATCGGTGCAGAGCACAAACTTCAGTTTAAGCTGGACCACTTCACCGGAGCCAGATTCGGACTCTTTGTTTACAGCACCGGGGAAGTTGGCGGAAGCGCAGCATTTTCTGACTTCAAATACTAAGGAGAAGACACATGGGATCACTTGAAGACGCAAGAGAAGTTTTTTCTAAAGACCTTTATGCCACGGAACTCTCCGGGGCAGTCATAGATGAAATCGGTGAGAACTACGCAAAGTGCAGCATGAAACTCACCGAAAAGCATAAGAACGCCTACGGCGGCATCATGGGCGGCGCAATCTACACTCTGGCTGACTTCGCCTTCGCCGTTGCCTCCAACTACGGCAAAGAGCAAGCCACCGTGAGCCTTGTTGGCACCGCCAGCTTCATGTCTTCCACCAAAGGAAGCAAACTCTTCGCAGAAGCTCATCTCCTCAAGGACGGCAACCGCAACAGCTTCTTCGAAGTAAACGTCACCGACGACCTCGGCAAACTCATCGCCGTAGTCTCCTTCACCGGGGCGCACGTGCCATTTAAATAAGCCGCGGGGGCGGTACTTTTGACTGGTTGTGGGCTATGAAGTCGTGGGTTTGGGCCATGGGGTCGGGGGTGGAGGTCCATTTTCTGAAAATGGACCTCCACCTCCGACCCCATGGCCCAAAACCACGACACATAGCCC
>JAEEGF010814117.1_pt1 | contig 23275 bp, 21 predicted proteins | sample 9134171 | NCBI WGS metagenome assembly JAEEGF01 (sample SAMN16246542, study PRJNA631951) | gut metagenome | biome: gut microbiome; feature: rumen; material: AP-attached | host: Bos | place: Iran: Karaj | collected 2018-10
ACACATTTTTCCGCAATCAAGGGGGAAGTCGCATTTTTTTTGCGCTTCTCCTTTGAAAGTTTAAAGGCTTACGCGCTCCTTTTTCTGTTATTTGACCAAAGTGTTGCATTTATTAGTTGAACTTAAGGAATTGTAAAAAAAATTAAAGATAAATGAAAACATCAATTATTAAAATGAGCATCATGCTTATATGCATGACATTAGGATTCGCCAACGTGGCGAAAGGGCAAATCTACAGTAGCGAGGATTGTTTCTATACAGAAGCAGGACGTAGTAGTGTCGAATATGTAGTGAAATTTCGAGGCTCAAAGAAAACGGTATGGCTGAAAAGAGTTAGCCATGATAATGTTCGCAAAAACTTAGCAAAGTCTTCAAACTACTATGAGAACGAGGTCTGGTATGAGGATAAAGATGGAGTTTGGATGTATGAATACGTGCCATCAATGTCGACTTCTCAGAGAGAGGTATATAAAAGAGTTGAAAAGATAGCCATATGGAGCCAAGAATGTGCCAACTTAAGAGGTTTCGGTCAAACAGATGTATGTGAATCCTTCGGTTTTATGGGGGGAGCTCCCAGAGGGTGCGGTAGACATGGATATCGTGATGGGGACACATATTATGTGGCTTTTTCAAAGGATAAATCGTCTTTTATCGAGTGGTATGTTGATGCCGATGATGTGGACAAGGAAGTAAAAGGGAAGTATACATACACTCAAGTTCCAAAGAAAGATTTATTGCCTAAAGCTGCCAATTATGATTTCCTCAATGAATAAGAATGTACTCTTTATCGTGCTGATATTGTTTGGTATGGCAGTTTCGGCACAGGATGTGCGGTACTACAAGTTGGTGCATACAAAGATAGATGGTGTGTCCAACAAGAATGTATCGGGTGGACAGTTTATCACCTTTGTCAGCGACATCTGCTTTGAGTCGAACAGCAAGGGTGTAGGTGTTGACCACGGAACACTGACTCGCAACAACAACTACAGCAACGCACAATATACCACCTATCAAGGGTCGAGCTACTGGGGTTCGGCCACTACGTTCAAGTTCAATGCTGACAAGAGCGTACTGAATGTGATATTGGACAATGGCGACATATACGTCTACAAACGTACCTCTCCGCCAGCGGGTGTAACAACATGCTCTCTTATCCGAAAGAAGCAGAGCGGTGGTGGAGCTACCACAGGAGGTTATTATCCCCCAATAATATATCCACCAGTGCAACAATATCCCCAAGGGCAGTATCAGCAACAGCAGTACCAGCAACCCCAAACACCCACCCAGACCCGTACACAACAACAGCAGCCAACTAGAACAAAATGCGTACCCTGCGACGGAACAGGTGAGATAATAAAGGAGGATGGTTTTTCTCTCGGCCTGGGTACAAAGTATTGCGACAAATGCAAAAAGGCTGTTTCGAGCGACCATTATCACGCCCCATGTCCTTACTGTCATGGGAATGGTTACCAGTAGCTTTTAAAGTCCCTGAAAGGGGACATAAAAACACAGGCAGGGGTGTAAACCCCTGCTGTGCATATACACCCCGAAGGGGTGACAGAATCGCAACGAACCTATTCTGTCACCCCTTCGGGGTTTTATCTGTGCTTGCCGTTTTTGCGGGGGTTGACACCCCCGCCTGAGATATGTGTCCCTTTCAGGGACTCTTATAACGAGATTATAGCCTATCTACCAACGACGATGTCTGTAGTTCCTGACTCATTAATGCAACGCAGGTTACAGTAACGTGGGTTGCAATATCCAATATGCAAATATACAGATATTTCTAGATATGACAAAATTATTTTTCGCTTAGTAATTCAGGCCGAATGCCCAGAGGGGGATGATGTTCTTGTGGGCATACTCAATGTCGTCTTTCACAACATATCCGTTCTCGATGTCGGCAATCTGCCGTTGGGTCTTCTTCTTCCCACCAACCTCGAAGGTGCAGTCGCCTATCGTGAAGTCCGACACCTCAGAGCTGAAGACTTTGTTGCGCACCTTCATCTGGTTGAAGAAGAATGTCTCCCGCAAGTTGCCTGTGTCTACCTGTCCCCCACTGAGGGCATACATCAGGTTGGTGTTGTCAAGATATATCTTCTCTGTCTTTGCCAAAAGATTCATCCCTTTGTCGGGCGCAATAAGGCTTTGTATCATGCCTGATTTCTCAAGATAGTAAAGATAATCTTTCAAGTCGCTCCGATTGACCGTTAAGTCACGAGCCAAATCGCTATAGTTTGGCTTGAAAGGTGATATTTGAGAAATAATCTGCATCAACTGTTTCAGTTTGCGCATCACGCCGACACTCAAGCCGGCAAACTGCGGAATGTCGGTCTCAATGCTTTGGTCAACCACGGCATTGAGACGCTCCAGATAGTCCCCCTCTTTGCAAAATGGGTAATAACCACGCATCAGATACTCCTTAAAGAGTGGCAGCGGACGATGCTGGTCGTAAGGGAATGTTATCTTTCCGGCAAGCAGCTGCTCCAAAGTCAGTTCGGGTACCTCTATACCCTTCACCATGTGCAGCCACTCGCGGAAAGACATCCCATACATATAGTTTTTCAACTGACGACGAGAGTGGTCTGCACCGCCCTTCTCGAGGTCAAGTATGGATGACCCGGTATAGACTATGTTTAAGCCAGGAATCTGGTCATAGATATTCTTGATTTCCGTAGACCAGTTGGCATACTTGTGTACCTCGTCAACATAGAGATACCTGCCGCCCTCTTTATAAAAAGTCTCGGCCAAGTCCAGCAATGTGTGGTGAGCAAAATAGATGTCGTCGGCAAATACCACCAACGATGTGTCCCGCTGGTCGGATAACTTAATGTGCTGAAACAGCAGTGTCGTCTTTCCCACCCCTCGTGCACCAAGTATTGCGTTCAAACGAGACTCCCACCGAATGGTTTTTTGTGGGTAACGGACAAAGTCTAATTTTGTATTATCAATTTGATTATAATACCGTTGTAGCAGTTTATCCATAGTATTGCTATTTTATTTCGCGCTACAAAGATACGAAATTGTATGAAATAAGGTACAATTTATTTAAATAATTGTACCTTATTTATATCAATTTTAGCATAAGATTGAACTTTATTGGGGTCAACTTTTTTTCAGGTTAAGACACTTCTTCGAGGAGGCCAGTTTCGCTGTCGATGATGAAGCCACGGACGGTGATGTCGGATGGCACTAGAGGATGGGTGCGGATGGTCTCGACGGTGCGACGTACGGATTCGTGGGTATCATTGAAGCCTTCGAGCCAATGGCTGAGGTCAATGCCGCACTTGCGGATGGTGTCGAGCGTTTGGTCGGTGATGCCACGGGCAAGCATTTGGTCGTGGAAATGGTCGTAGCTCATGTGGCAGGCTCCGCAATGGGAGTGTGCCACTACCATGATGTTGGTAACGCCTAGTTCGTAGATGGCGACGATGAGGCTGCGCATGGCTGAGTCGAAGGCGGAGATGACCAGCCCACCAGCGTTCTTGATTATCTTGGCATCGCCGTTTTTAAGTCCTAATGCAGCTGGGAGCAGTTCGGTGAGGCGAGTGTCCATGCAGGAAAGAACCGCCAGCTTCTTATCAGGGTATTTGTCGGTGACATATTGTTCGTAGCCTTTGTTGGCGACAAATGTCTTGTTGTATTCTATTATTTGATCTATCATTTTGAAATTGAAAAGTAAAATTTTGACTTTACATACCCCACCGCTATCGCGGCATCCCTCTAAAGAGGGGACGGCTAACGCAGTCACTTGCTTATCTATAGAAAAAGCCGTGGCGCTGTTGCTGCCACGGCTTTTTCTATATGTAAGCAAGCCGGCTTAGGCTTTGCCCAAGATGTCGTATGGGACGGTATCGACATTGCCGGGAACGCTGGGTTCAACGATGGTGCCAAAGTTCTGCTCATACTTTTGGATGTTGTCGGCCAGCGCGTTCAACAGCCGCTTGGCATGAATGGGATTCATGATGATGCGCGAGCGGACGTTGGCATTGGGTGTGCCGGGCAGCATTTGGGCGAAGTCGAGAATGATTTCGCTAGGGCTGTGAGAGATGATGGCGAGGTTGCTGTAGGTGCCCTTTGCCACATCGGGAGCCATATCGAGCTTGAGGTCTTTCACCGGGCCGTTGTTGTGATTGTTTGCCATAGTTGTAGAGGTTTATTTGTTAGCTGCTTCCATTTCGTCGATATTGCCCACGATAAGGTTCTCATAATCGCGTATACCCGTACCAGCGGGGATGAGGTGACCGACGATGACGTTCTCCTTCATGCCCTCAAGGAAGTCGCGCTTGGCGTTGATAGCAGCTTCTGTGAGCACCTTGGTGGTCTCCTGGAAGGAGGCCGCGGAGATGAAGCTCTTGGTCTGCAACGAGGCGCGAGTGATACCCTGAAGAATCTGCTTGGCTGTGGCGGGCTTAGCATCGCGTGCGGTGATAAGCGTCTTGTCCTGACGGCGCAAGATGGAGTTCTCGTCGCGCAGACGGCGGGCAGTGATAATCTGACCGTTCTCGAGGTTCTCGCAGTCGCCCTTATCCTCAACTACCTTCATACCGAAGATTTCGTCGTTGGTCTCGTGGAAGTCGATCTTGTTGACTAGTTCGCCCTCGAGGTAACGGGTGTCGCCCGGGTCTTCGATTTCGACCTTACGCATCATCTGACGCACAATGACCTCGAAATGCTTGTCGTTGATTTTCACACCCTGGAGACGGTAAACTTCCTGAACTTCATTGACGATGTACTCCTGAACCTTCATGGGACCCTTGATGGCAAGGATGTCAGCAGGAGTGATAGCACCGTCGGAAAGCGGAGTACCGGCCTTGACGTAGTCGCTGTCCTGTGCGAGAATCTGCTTGGAAGTGGGGATGAGGTAGGTGATACGCTCGCCCGTCTTGCTAGTGATGGTAATCTGACGGTTGTTGCGCTTGAGCTTCTTGTCGATGCTGACGATACCGTCGATTTCGGCCACCACGGCAGGATCTGAGGGGTTACGGGCCTCAAACAGCTCGGTGACACGGGGCAGACCGCCGGTGATATCACCAGCCTTACCGAAGCTACGCGGAATCTTGACCATGATGTCACCAGCCTTGAGTTGTTGCCCCTTGTCGACGCCGATGTGGGCACCCACAGGAAGGTCATAGACCTTGAGGACATTGCCCTCGTCGTCGATGATGTTAAGGGTGGGGTTCTTGGTTTTCTGGCGCGACTCGATGACTACCTTATCCTGCAGACCAGTCTGAGCATCGCTCTCAACACGGAAGGTAACATTCTCGATGACGTTCTCGAAGGCTACACGACCAGCCACATCGGAGATGATGACGGCGTTGTAGGGATCCCACTCAGCAATGAAGTCGTTCTTTGCCAAGTGGTCGCCCGACATCTTATAGAGTTTGGCACCGTAAGGCAGGAGTGCTGAAAAGAGGGTGACGTTGGTGTTCTCATCAACGATGCGCATCTCGGCAGAACGGCCCATAACGACATGGTAGCTGTTGCCCTCGGCATCGGTGTAGGGGATGGCACGGAGCTCATCGATTTCGAGACGACCTTCATGCTTTGCCACCAGGCTGGAGCTAGTACCGATGTTGCCACCAGCCACACCACCAACGTGGAAGGTACGCAGGGTCAGCTGTGTACCAGGCTCACCGATGGCCTGTGCCGCGATGACACCAACGGCCTCGCCCTTCTGAACCATCTTGCCAGTGGCAAGGTTGCGACCATAGCACTTGGCGCAGACACCATGCTTGGCCTCACAGGTAAGAACGGAACGGATTTCAACCTCCTCGATGGGAGACTCCTCTATAATCTTGCAAATATCCTCGGTGAGCTCCTCACCAGCACGGACAATGAGTTCGCCCGTGTGAGGATGGTAGATGTCGTGCACAGAGGTACGACCCAGCAATTTCTCACCCAGAGAGACCACAATGTCCTCACCTTTCTTCAAAGCGGTGGTGGGCAAACCACGCAGGGTACCACAGTCCTCCATGTTGATAATGACATCGTGTGCTACATCGACCAGTCGGCGGGTAAGATAACCAGCGTCAGCGGTCTTCAGAGCGGTATCGGCCAAACCCTTACGGGCACCGTGGGTAGAGATGAAGTACTCCAACACGGAAAGACCCTCCTTAAAGTTGGAGATAATGGGGTTTTCGATAATTTCGTTACCGGCGGCACCTGCCTTCTGGGGCTTTGCCATCAGACCACGCATACCAGAGAGCTGACGGATCTGCTCCTTACTACCACGAGCACCCGAATCGTACATCATATAGATGGGGTTGAAACCCTGATTGTCCGCCTTGAGCTGACGCATGAGAGTCTCGGTGAGCTTGTTGTTTGTATTGGTCCAAATATCAATAACGTGGTTATAACGCTCGTTGTTGGTGATAAGACCCATGGAGTACTGACCCAACACCTCTTCGACCTCTTCGTTTGCCTTCTCAATGAGTTCTTCCTTCTCGTTGGGGATGATAACGTCGCCCAGGTTAAACGAGAGGCCGCCACGGAATGCCTGACGGTAGCCCATGTTCTTGATATCATCAAGGAAGTTGGCAGTGACGGCATTGCCACAAGCAGTGAACAGGTCGCCAATGATGTCGCGCAAGGACTTCTTGCCTAACACCTGATTGACATAACCATATTCTTTAGGCACAACCTCGTTGAAGATGACACGACCCACAGTAGTGCGGATGCGGTCAGTCTTAATAAAATGACCCTTAGCATCAAGAATCGGGTTGCCGTCGTTGTCACGACGGATTTCATATTCGGTGCGGCTACGCTCGGCTATTTCGGCCGGAGTACTGCAATCAATGTCAGTAAGCAGCTTGCCATCCTTATCCTTTATGACCTCGGTAAAGGTGTTGTCGGTCTTGACGAACTGGAACTCGTCGCGCCCGCCAGCATCAACCTTAACGCTGATGCAGGCATTCAGCGAGACACGTTTCTCGTTATAAGCAATAATCACTTCTTCAGGGGAGTAGAAGCGGTATCCTTCGCCCTTAACAACCTCCTTGTCGGTAGTGCGACGCGGCTTAGTCATGTAGTACAGACCCAGCACCATGTCCTGCGAAGGAACAGTAATAGGAGCACCGTTGGCAGGGTTAAGGATGTTGTGGGTGGAGAGCATCAACAACTGAGCCTCGAGGATGGCAGCATTGCCCAGAGGCACGTGGACAGCCATCTGGTCACCGTCGAAGTCGGCATTGAAACCAGTACAGACGAGCGGGTGCAGACGGATGGCCTTACCTTCGACCAATTTGGGCTGGAAAGCCTGAATACCCAGACGGTGCAACGTAGGTGCACGGTTGAGCAGGATGGGATGGCCTTTCAAGATATTCTCCAAAATTTCCCACACGACGGGATCCTTGCGGTCTACAACGCGCTTGGCCGACTTAACAGTCTTGACCAATCCACGCTCAAGGAGTTTACGGATAATAAAGGGTTTGAACAGCTCGCTTGCCATGTCTTTAGGAAGACCACATTCGTGCATCTTCAGTTCAGGACCGACGACGATAACGGAACGACCCGAGTAGTCGACACGTTTACCAAGTAGGTTCTGACGGAAACGACCTTGCTTGCCTTTCAGCGAGTCGGAGAGGGACTTGAGCGAGCGGTTGCTTTCAGATTTGACACTAGAGACCTTACGGCTATTGTCGAACAACGAGTCCACCGCTTCCTGAAGCATACGCTTCTCGTTACGCATAATGACTTCGGGAGCCTTGATTTCGAAAAGGCGTTTCAGACGGTTGTTACGAATGATGACACGGCGATAGAGCTCGTTGATATCGGAAGTGGCAAAACGGCCACCATCCAGTGGCACCAAAGGACGCAGGTCGGGCGGGATAACAGGAATGATGGTCATAATCATCCACTCGGGACGATTGTCCATACCGCGGGCCTGCATCTGCTTGCGACTCTCGCGGAAAGACTCAACCACATTCAGACGTTTGAGGGCATCCTGCTTACGCTGGTTAGAAGACTCCTTGGAGGCACGGTCGCGCAATTCGTAGCTGATACGGTCGAGGTCGAGGTCGCAAAGCAACTTGTACAGAGCCTCAGAGCCCATGCCCACGATGAACTTATTGGGGTCGCTATCATCAAGTTGATCGTTGCCCTCGGGCAATGTCGACGTAACATTGTAATAATCCTCCTCGGTCAACAAATCAAGCTTTTTCACTGGCACCTCGTTGAGCATAGCCTTACCTGGCTGGAGGACGATGTATTTCTCGTAATAAATCACCTGCTCAAGTTTCTTGCTAGGGACATCGAGCAGTGTGCCAATCTTATTCGGTAAGGAACGGAAGAACCAGATGTGGGCGACGGGGACAATCAGTTCGATATGACCCATACGTTCACGACGCACCTTTTTCTCCGTGACTTCGACACCGCAACGGTCGCAAGTAATACCCTTGTAGCGAATACGCTTGTACTTTCCGCAATGGCACTCCCAGTCGCGAGTGGGACCGAAAATCTTCTCGCAGAACAAGCCGTCGCGCTCAGGCTTATAAGTACGATAGTTGATTGTCTCGGGCTTGGTCACTTCGCCATACGAGCGTTTCTTAATCGACTCGGGAGAAGCCAAACTGACGGTTATCGAATTAAAATCGTTCTTTAACTGTGATTCTTGTTTAAAAGCCATCTTATATTATGAATTAAGAATTAAGAATTAAGAGTTGTTTTATCTAAAAACTTAATTCCGAATTAATCAAATGTTACCTCCAAGCCTAAGCCGCGCAACTCATGTACCAACACATTGAACGACTCAGGGATGCCCGGCACAGGCATGTTGTCGCCCTTGACGATGGATTCATAAGCTTTGGCTCGACCCACAACATCGTCGGACTTGACGGTGAGCACTTCCTGCAGCACATGGGAAGCACCAAAGGCCTCGAGAGCCCACACCTCCATCTCACCGAAACGCTGACCACCGAAGTTGGCCTTACCGCCAAGGGGTTGCTGGGTGATGAGGGAGTACGGTCCGATGCTACGGGCATGCATCTTGTCGTCAATCATGTGATGGAGCTTGAGCATATAGATATAGCCCACGGTAGCCGGCTGGTCGAAACGGTCGCCAGTCTCGCCATCATACAGATAGGTGCGGCCGTTCTCGGGCAGACCTGCCTCACGCATGTAGCCATTAATCTGCTCAAGGGTGGCACCGTCGAAGATGGGGGTCTTGAAACGCTTATTCAGTTTCTTACCAGCCCAACCAAGGACGGTCTCATAAATCTGTCCCAGATTCATACGCGAAGGCACGCCAAGCGGGTTCAGCACAATGTCGACTGGCGTTCCGTCGGCAAGGAAAGGCATATCCTCAGCACGGACAATCTTCGACACGATACCCTTGTTACCGTGACGGCCTGCCATCTTATCACCGATACGCAGTTTGCGCTTCATAGCGATGTAGACCTTTGCCATCTGGACGATTCCACTAGGCAGGTCATCACCCACAGTAAGGGCAAACTTGTTACGCGTGAAGCGACCGTTAATTTCTCGGTACTTGATATTGTAATTGTTCAACAGATCCTTAATGAGGTTGTTGGTCTCCTTGTCCGAGGTCCACTTATTGGGACTTACCTCGGTATAGTCGATGGCCTTGAGGGCCTTGGAAGTGAACTTCACCTTTTTCGGTATCAGTTCTTCCTTGTGGCTGGTATAGACACCGTTGGATGTCTTGCCCGCCAAGATAATCAACAGGCGGTCAACCAGTTTCTCCTTCAACTCGGCAATCTCGTTGTTGAATTCCTCTTCGGGCTTGGCAAGCAGTTCCTTTTCCTTGGCACGCTGCTTACGGTCACGGACAATGCGGGCAAAGAGTTTCTTATCGATGACGACACCACGCACCGAGGGCGGGACTTTCAACGAGGCATCCTTCACATCGCCAGCCTTGTCACCAAAGATGGCACGCAACAGTTTCTCCTCGGGAGTGGGATCCGACTCACCCTTAGGCGTAATCTTACCAATCAGGATGTCGCCTTCCTTCACCTCGGCACCTATGCGGATAATACCGTTTTCGTCCAAATCCTTGGTAGCGTCGTTACTGACATTGGGGATGTCGCGAGTGAGTTCCTCAAGACCGCGCTTGGTCTCACGAACCTCCAGCGTATATTCCTCAACATGGACAGAGGTAAAGATGTCTTCGCGAACCACGCGTTCCGAAATCACGACAGCATCCTCGAAGTTGTAACCCTTCCAAGGCATAAACGCCACCATCATATTACGACCCAAGGCCAACTCACCTCCCTGCGTAGCATAGCCCTCGCAGAGCACCTGGCCCTTTTTCACCTTGTCGCCCTTCTTAACGATAGGACGCAGGTTGATAGACGTAGAATGGTTGGTACGCTGATAACGGGTCAGCTTATATTCACGGATATCGTCGTCGAACGAGACCAGACGCTCCTTCTCGGTACGATTGTGACGGATGACAATCTTGGTCGAGTCGACAAACTCCACCACACCGTCACCCAAGGCATTCAACAGTACGCGGCTGTCCTCTGCCACCGATTTCTCAATACCGGTTCCCACAATAGGAATTTCGGGATTAAGCAGCGGCACAGCCTGACGCATCATGTTCGAACCCATCAATGCGCGGTTGGCATCGTCGTGCTCCAAGAACGGAATAAGAGATGCGGCTATAGAGGCAATCTGGTTGGAGCCCATGTCAATCAAGTCAATCTCCTCGGGAGTGACAATGGGGAAGTCGGCCTGACGGCGTGCCTTGACACGCTGGGCCAAAATATTGCCGTTCTCGTCCTGCGGCGTAGTAGCCTGTGCGACAGTCTTGTTCTCCTCCAGTTCAGCAGTGTAGTAGGTAGGAGCCTCGTCCAGAACGACGCGCCCATTCTCAACACGGCGGTACGGCGTCTCGATGAAGCCGAGATTATTAATCTTAGCATACACGCAAAGCGACGAAATCAGACCGATGTTAGGACCTTCAGGAGTCTCAATGGTACAGAGTCGGCCATAGTGGGTATAGTGGACGTCACGGACCTCGAAGCCTGCACGCTCACGCGACAAACCACCAGGACCCAAAGCCGAAATACGACGTTTGTGGGTCACCTCAGCCAGAGGATTGGTCTGATCCATGAACTGCGACAGCTGGTTGGTGCCGAAGAATGAGTTAATCACCGACGACAGTGTCTTGGCATTAATCAGCTCCGTGGGAGTGAACACCTCATTATCGCGAACGTTCATACGCTCACGGATAGTGCGCGACATACGGGCCAAACCGACACCAAACTGGTTGTACAGTTGCTCACCCGAAGTACGCACACGACGGTTCGACAAGTGGTCGATATCGTCCACGTCAGCCTTCTGGTTAATCAGCTGGATCAGATACTTGATAATCGAAGTAATGTCCGTCTGAGTCAGCACGCGAGTTGTGTCGGGAATATCCAGATTCAACTTCGTGTTGATACGGTAGCGACCCACCTCACCCAAGTCGTAACGCTTGTCGGAGAAGAACAGCTTCTCAATGATGCCGCGCGCAGTTTCCTCGTCTGGCGGTTCGGCATTACGCAACTGACGGTAGATATACTCCACAGCCTCTTTCGAGTTGTTGGTCGTATCCTTCTTCAGCGTATTATATATGACGGAATAGTCGATGCCGTCGCGGTCCTCAATCTTCACGAGAATCGTCTTGACATCGAGTTCCATAATCTTTTCAATATCTTCTTCGGTAATCTCCTTGTCGCGCTCGATGACCACCTCGGTACGTTCCATCGAAACGACCTCGCCGGTATCCTCGTCGACAAAGTCCTCCGTCCATGTATCTACCACACGGGCGGCCAGTTGCTTACCAACAACTTTTTTCAAGCTGGCCTTGGTGACCTTCACTTCTTCGGCCAGGGAGAATATGTCAAGAATATCCTTGTCTGTCTCATAACCGATAGCCCTCAACAGCGTGGTGATAGGCAGTTTCTTCTTTCGGTCAATGTAGGCATACATGACATTGTTAATATCGGTGGTGAATTCCATCCACGAGCCCTTAAACGGGATGATACGGGCAGAATAGAGCTGCGTACCGTTAGAATGGAACTGCGTACCGAAGAAAACGCCGGGGGAGCGGTGCAGCTGCGAAACCACGACACGCTCGGCACCGTTAATAACAAATGTGCCCTTGGGCGTCATATAGGGTATCATACCCAGATAGACCGGCTGTTCGATTGCCTGAAAGTCCTCGTTCTCTGGGTCATTGCACGACAACTTGAGCTTGGCCTTTAGTGGTACACTATAGGTCAGACCTCTCTCGATACACTCCTCAATCGTATAGCGGGGAGGGTCGATAAAATAGTCGAGAAACTCTAGCGTGAAATTGTTACGTGCATCTGAGATAGGAAAGTTCTCTTTGAAAACCTTAAACAAACCTTCGTCAAGACGGTTGTCGGGGTTAGTCTCTATCTGGAAGAAATCCTGAAACGATTTAAGCTGTATATCAAGGAAATCAGGATATTCATATTTGCGTACAGATGCAAAATTTACTACTTCGATAGGTTTATTGTTAGCCAAGGGACTTGATTTTAATTACGTATAAGAATATAATATTCAGATTCAGGATTGCTACTGCTCACAACGGAGAGAACGAAGACATGTCATCCACAGCAAAGGCGCTACAGCCTTTCTATCGATTTGCATAGCAAAGAGGAATAGGCACTCCGGATTTCACCGGAGGCCCTATTCCTCGTAGAAATCCAATAGTATTGACTATTTGATCTCAACTTCGGCACCAGCCTCTTCAAGAGCCTTCTTCAAGGATTCGGCCTCGTCCTTGCTCACGCCTTCCTTAACGGGCTTAGGAGCGTTGTCAACGAGTTCCTTGGACTCTTTCAGACCCAGGCTTGCCATATCCTTAACAGCCTTCACGACACCAAGTTTCTTGGTTGCATCGGGAACACCCTTCAGGATAACGTCGAAGGAGGTCTTCTCCTCTGCGGCGGCGGCGGCACCGGCAGCGGGACCGGCGGCAACTGCGACGGCTGCAGCAGCGGGTTCAATACCATACTCGTCCTTCAAAATGTCAGCGAGTTCTTTTACTTCTTTAACGGTTAAGTTAACTAATTCTTCAGCAATAGCTTTGATGTCTGCCATGACTTTTATTGATTTAATTTGTTTTACGAATAAATTGATTTGTTTGTTTGGGTGGACTTTTAGCGGGGTCCCTCCCGGTTTGAGACCTTATTCGGCCTTCTTCTCTTCCAATGTTTTCAAAACACCAGTGATGGTGTTGGCACCCGACTGGAGCTGAGAAACAACATTCTTGATTGGGGACTGCAGCAGAGCCACCACATCGGCGATAAGTTCGTTCTTGGACTTGATATTGACAAGTGCATCAAGATGTTCTGCACCGACATAGAAACTCTCTTCCACATACGCACCCTTCAAGACGGGTTTCTGAGCACCCTTCTCCTTTTCACGAAACTCTTTGATGAGCTTGGCGGGAGCATTGTTGGTGTTCGAAAGCATTATGGCTGTCTCGCCCTTTATCACGGGGAAGAGCTCCGAATAATCCATTCCGGTGCGCTCCATTGCCTTGATAAGAAGAGCGTTCTTGACGACTTCCAGCTTGACTTCCTTGCGGAAGGCTGCTCTACGCAGCTTGCTGGTGAGCACAGAGTTCAGTCCTCCGATATCGGCAATATAGATAAGCGGATAGGCCTTAATCTCTTCGCACAACTGCTCAATCAGCTGGTCTTTTTGTTCTTTTCTCATAATGACCTTTCAAATAATTAATTGTTACAGAGTGGCGGCTTTAGTATCGACCTTCACACCGGGGCTCATCGTACTGCTAATGCAGATGCTCTTCACATAAGTACCCTTGGCAGCAGCAGGCTTCAGTTTCATGATAGTCTGAAGCACTTCGCGTGCGTTGTCGACAATCTTGCTGCTCTCAAACGAAATCTTCGCGACAGCCGTGTGGATGATACCAAACTTGTCGACCTTAAAGTCAATCTTACCGGCCTTGGCTTCCTGGACAGCCTTGCCGACTTCCATCGTGACGGTACCCGTCTTGGGGTTCGGCATCAGGCCGCGGGGACCCAATATACGACCGAGGGCGCCAATCTTTGGCATACAGCTAGGCATGGTAATGATAACGTCTACATCCGTCCAACCGCCTTTAATCTTGGTGATATATTCATCAAGACCGTAATAATCAGCTCCGGCTGCTTTGGCCTCTTCCTCCTTGTCGGGGGTGCAGAGCACAAGCACGCGCACAGTCTTACCAGTACCGTGGGGCAACGTCACGCTGCCGCGCACCATCTGGTTCGCCTTACGCGGGTCGACACCCAGTCTCACGTCAATGTCCACCGACGCGTCAAACTTGGTGTAGGTAATGTTCTTGACCACCTCGACGGCCTCCTCCAGCGAGTAGACCTGGGTCTTGTCGAATTTGGCTAAAGCTTCTTTCTGTTTTTTCGTTAATTTTGCCATGATTCTTCATTTGTGTGGTCACCGCATCGCTCCTCTTGGCGATGCTACCACAGTTAATACTCGTTTACTTACTTTGCAAGAGGGTTCTCGCCTTTCACGGAGATACCCATGCTGCGTGCAGTGCCTGCTACCATGCTCATAGCCGATTCGATAGTGAAGCAGTTAAGGTCTGGCATCTTGGCTTCTGCAATCTGTCGCACCTGTTCCCATGTCACTGACGCCACCTTGACGCGGTTGGGCTCTGCCGAACCCTTCGCAGCCTTGGACATCTCTTTCAGCTGGACGGCAACAGGGGGAGTCTTAACCACAAAGTCAAAGGACTTGTCGGCATACACAGTGATGATAACAGGCACAATCTTACCGGCCTGATCCTGCGTACGGGCATTGAACTGCTTGCAGAACTCCATGATGTTCACACCCTTGGCACCCAGAGCGGGACCTACGGGAGGAGCAGGGTTTGCTGCACCGCCTTTGATTTGCAATTTAATCAATCCTGCAACTTCTTTTGCCATTGATCTAAATTTTTAAATAGGTTGATTAGTTCGTTTTACTATTCTTTCTCTACCTGCGTATAGCTCAGCTCCAACGGTGTCTTACGTCCGAAGATCTTGACCGTAACTTTCAACTTCTTCTTCTCGTCGTTCACCTCCTCGACAATGCCGGCAAAACTGCTAAACGGGCCGTCAATCACCTTGACCGACTCGCCCACCATATACACGTCCGAATTGCCGTCAATGGCATCCAGCTGGTCGTCAATCTTACCCAATATGCGGTTAATCTCATTCTGGCGCATCGGTATCGGCTTGCCGCCCGACTCGCGCAGAAAGTCCAACACATTCGGGAGATTCTGAATAACTGGAATAATCTCATCGCGCAAGTCGGCCTCAATCAACACATAGCCCGGAAAGTAGTTGCGATCCTTCACAACCTTCTTCCCATTGCGAATCGTGTAAATCTTCTCTGTGGGAACAAGCACCTGGGGTACATCCTCGCTCCAGCCACGTTTGGCCATCTCGCTCTCGATATACTCCTTCGCCTTCTTCTCCTTACCGCTTATCGCTCTGACAACATACCATTTTTTTGACTGCTGCTCCATGTCGTTTCAAAAAGAATAGTGGGTTTTATACTCTATCTCCTGCGGCCACTGCCAAAGGAAATGTGCCTTTCATCGACGTTCACGACAGATAACTAGTCTCAAAAACATTTGGGAAGCAAGACCAGCACTCCGTCAATTCCCTATCCAATCAAAGCATAAAAGTATCCTAACAATCCCTTCCATCCCATGCTCTGCACTCCGAACACAACGTCCATGCAGAACACTACAAGGGCTAATATAAGGGCTGCCACAGCAACGACAACTGCGCTGCTCTGCAACTCCTTGAACGATGGCCACGACACCTTGTGCACCAATTCGTCGTAGCTCTCTTTTACGTAATTACCGATCTTAGACATCTGATATCAATTATTTTTTAGCAGGGGCAGAGAGAATCGAACTCCCAACTGCGGTTTTGGAGACCGTCATTATGCCATTTAACTATGCCCCTGTAGCAGGCGCGGCACTGCTGCCGCGCCTAGGGTTGAATCTTATTCAATGATCTTGGTCACCTGACCGGAACCGACCGTGCGGCCACCCTCGCGGATAGCGAAGCGCAGGTTCTCGTTCAGAGCGATATCCGAAATCAGGTCCACAGTGATCGTCAGGTTGTCACCGGGCATCACCATCTCGCGGCCCTCGGGGAGGCTGATCTCACCGGTCACGTCAGTGGTGCGGAAGTAGAACTGGGGACGATACTTGTTGTGGAACGGAGTGTGACGACCACCCTCTTCCTTCTTCAGGATATACACGGTAGCCTCAAATTTGTGGTGCGGGTGGATCGAGCCGGGGGCTGCGATAACCATACCACGACGGATCTCGTTCTTGTCAATACCGCGGAGCAGCAGACCCACGTTATCACCAGCCTCACCCTCGTCAAGAATCTTGCGGAACATCTCAACGCCGGTGACGGTGCTCTTCAGCTTCTCAGCACCCATACCGATGATGTCGACGGGGTCGCCAGTGTGGATGACACCAGTCTCAATACGGCCGGTACCCACAGTACCACGACCAGTGATCGAGAACACGTCCTCAACGGGCATCAAGAAGGGCTTGTCAACTGCACGGGTGGGCAGAGGAATCCAAGTGTCAACAGCTTCCATAAGGTCCTCGACGTTCTTCACGCCGCTGGGCTCGCCATTCAGGGCTGCCAGTGCGGAACCGCGGATAACGGGGATGTTGTCACCGTCGAAATCGTAGGAGCTCAGAAGCTCGCGAATCTCCATCTCAACGAGGTCGAGCAGCTCGGGGTCGTCAACCAAGTCGCACTTGTTCATGAAAACAACCAGCTGGGGGACACCCACCTGACGGGCGAGCAGGATGTGCTCACGGGTCTGGGGCATGGGACCGTCAGTAGCGGCAACAACCAAGATGGCACCGTCCATCTGGGCAGCACCGGTAACCATGTTCTTCACATAGTCAGCGTGGCCAGGGCAGTCAACGTGTGCATAGTGGCGGCTCTCGGTCTGATACTCGACGTGGGCGGTATTAATAGTGATACCACGCTCTTTCTCTTCAGGAGCGGAGTCGATAGCGTCGAAAGTTTTAACTTCGGAGAGACCTTTTTCAGCCAGCACCTTGGTGATAGCGGCGGTCAGAGTGGTCTTACCATGGTCCACGTGGCCAATCGTACCGATGTTCACGTGCGGTTTAGAACGATCAAATTTTTCTTTTGCCATTTTTTAATACGTATTAATTAAATGTTAACAATTTGTTTTCGATATTTTACGAGGGCGGAATTACTTTCGTCCTCGTGTTTTTGCATAAAAAAAGAGCTACAGACCGGATTTGAACCGGTGACCTCATCCTTACCAAGGATGCGCTCTACCAGCTGAGCTACTGCAGCTTGCTACCGTCGAAGCATTGGCCTTTGTTCTGCCCCTCTCTCCGCTTCGGCTTGAGCGGAAGACGGGGCTCGAACCCGCCACCTATAGCTTGGAAGGCTATCGCTCTGCCAAATGAGCTACTTCCGCTTCTCTGTAGGGTGTGGGGAAGAGTGGACTCGAACCACTGAACTCCGAAGAGGACAGATTTACAGTCTGTTGCAATTGCCACTATGCGACTTCCCCATTTTGATGTCCCCGTTGGTGGGAACCCGAGCCGATGAAGGGACTCGAACCCCCGACAGGCTGATTACAAATCAGCTACTCTACCAACTGAGTTACATCGGCTTTTTTCAGCGTGTCAAACAACTCTCTTTCTTGATTTGAGGCTGCAAAAATACAACTTTTTCTCAAACACACCAAAATTTTTTTTCACTTTTCTGCATTTTTTATTGCAACAACTTGGTTTTTAGCACTATTTTTTATACAAAAATTCGCACATCACACACCTTTTATCCTCTCAAAACACCTCTCATCATACTCAAAATTGCCTTTTTTTTCTCCTCTGTCCTCATACAGAAACAACACATCCTCACATTTATCTAATTCACAACACTCTACGTCATTCACATACACTCTTATCGATATGTCTATTACAATTTATAAATGTGGTTTTCTGCAACTTATGATACCCCATTGACCCTAATCATTCAACAGGTCCCGTCTCTAAGCTCATTCCAATAATCTGTCGGGCTGCGCAATTTTTTTCTCGCCTGACACAATAGGGTCGGACTTTCTCCGTTATTGTATCCGTTATTGCAATCGGCATCGGGCCTCCCTATGCCTCGGACCCTGCCGGCGGGGAGGAAGCGTTTTCGAATCCGGCTCCTCCTCCGCCCTTCGGTCCTCCATTCCCGCCCCGCACAACGGCACACCTATCTTATGCGGGCTTCTTTTTGCGATTCATAAATGATACACATATCCCATCGTCACTCCATAGCTCTGGTTGGCATACATGCCGTGGTGTCTCGTCAACGACATACTAACGGGATCCGCAGTATCGTATGCGTAGGGGGTAAAGACGGCTGTGGCTTCTAGCCCAACCTTGACAGCACTATGTTCCGACAAATGAAAACACCCTCCTACAGAAACCGTCACTCCTCCATGCCACCACCTGATAGTAGTATTACTATATGGTGGCCCTTCAAAAAGTTTGCCGTGCTCTATCAATACACCCCCCGACACATAATACCACCGTTTGTGGTATTCCAAAGTTATTGGTACGTCTATCACTCCGTTCCATGCTTCACTTACAATCCTGGCCCCATGACTACTTTCAATAACAGCCTTCTCCTTGAAACGGGTACACAACCCGATGCCCGCAGAAAGTGAACGGTTAATGTCATGGCTGACATTGACACCAATATTGTGGCCATTCCACTCGAACCCAGGTTGCAACTCCCCATACACGCTCTTTTCTGGCCACCCCTCATACACCTCTCTCTCACTGGGCCACAAGCCGTTCATATACGAAAAACTCGTACTGATTCCAACCGCAAACGGCATCCTCTTTGTTAATGCCGTGTCGGTCACGCTTTGTCCCATGACCACAACCGAATACATCATCATTACTATTACAATTCTTTTCATAATTCTTTTCATATTGAGTTCTTGTTTCCAATTCATTTATTAATTATCAGCCTATCCGTAATCCACCCTCCAACAGTATAATCGACCTTGACCAGATAGATACCCGATTCAAACGAAGCAGCATCGATTTCTACAGATTTGACATTATCGGCTCTTATCACTTTATTAAAAACCAGCCTACCGTGAATGTCGTATACACACATCTGGGCAATCGGGTCCTGTGTGTGAACTGTAACGAAGCCCTCTGCCGGATTAGGATAAATGGAGACCTCACCTAATTGCAGTGTTGGCATGGCTGTCTCTAGTAATTCAACTACAGTATTTGGCTCTTCGACAGACTCACCAACTTGAGGCATCGTCTCCACGAGGAATGCATCATATCCACCATTAAGAGATAGTGGCAGAATGGTTGCGGAAAAATTGTTGCCACTATAGAATCCGTCAATCAGGGTCACCTCATTACCTGCAAACATAAACACAGGAACACCATTTGACATATAATTACAACTCGATGTCACCTTATTTGTTGCTCCTATAAATAGCACCTGCTCTAGGATACCGTGTTCATACTCTTACGATTCGCAAGGAACCGTTTCGAAATCGTACTGAAGATTGCCCAATGTGTTTACCCCCACCGCATTCCATGCATCTATCGTGGACCTGACCTCTTCCGAATCATATCCAAAAAGAAGTGCCGCTGCCATTATTGAACCCACCCTCGCATCGCCATAGCCACACGAGCTGTTCATATAATACACCATATTCCAATATGCTATCTGTGCAGCTCTTTCTCTCCCAATTCCATGTACCTGATACTCATACCCGTTGTCATTAATCCCCGCACCACCCTCGGCTAACAGGTAGAACCAATAGTTCTGAACCCCACTGTTAATGTGTATATCCGTACCCGAACTCCAATATGTACCAAAATAAAACAAGCCAGTTCGGACTTCCGAATTCGATGCAATCTGCCGCAGCCCGTCTCTGTCCTGACAAATCTCATTTTGTCCTCGGACAGGTACCGCCATAAATACACATACCCATACAATTACTATTTTAAAGTACTTCATATCTGTCACTTTTAATGTCAATACCTGCCCCATAAAGTTTGAGTGTATTGCCCGTTTTTAATAAAGTCTTCATAACATCCTTCCATGTAATATGGATTATCAAGAGGATATTCATCATTGAAATAACATCCTCCTATCTCAGTCCCGCTGGCGTCATAGAGGTCGGCATAACGCAAATTATTCCACCCTCCCGAACTCATAACAAACACGAACACTCTATCTCCTTTGTAGAGGTACTCGTCCACCTGATGCAACTCGCCACAGTCAAAACAATCCTCTCCCCAATGGGACTGTGCCTCTATCATTCTAAATATCGGGTCGGGGACTGATATTCTGTCTTTCGAACACGAAATCAAAATTGCACAAGACAGTAGGATGAAAAGCATTACAAAACAAAACCTCTTCATGCCTACTCCCTCCCTTTCTTCAGTTCGTCAATCTGCTTCTGCAGCTCTATCATGTGCAGGGTCAGCTCCTCCACCTTCTGCAGCAGCACCTTGTTCATCTCGCCCAGCGACAGGCCTCCCTCCTCCACCTCCGTGGCGGACGGCACATCGGGCAGGTGGCCATGCTCCCTGATGTACGCCTCCGTCTCTGCCAGCGGCACCAGCAGCACGCACAAAACCATTGTCAATAGAATCTTCTTCATAATCATAATATTTTAAGGGTCAATAACCACAATACATCTATGTATTTTCTACGTCTTGTTTATGTTAGGACAAACGGCCTAATTCGAATGACGCTGCAAAAGTACGCAGCTTTTTTCTATCCGTTACCGATTCTTACCGCATCTTACCGAAACTTACCGCATCTTACATTAACACATTCCCACGTCATTAGGATTTAATTGAGAGTTGAGAATTGAGAACTGTAACGATGCGCTAGCCTCAAGCCGAAGGCAGACCCTTTTTCGTTTTCACACCATCCTACCAGCTTGTATTTCTGCCCGTCGAAATCATTTACACGGAAGCTGACCAAACCTCTATTCTTCACCACGACGAGAGTGTCTATTGAGTGTTCTGGATTATATGAATGTGGGTCAAAAGCAAGAAAGCTCATCGTGTCAAGGGGACTGCACAAGTAACTCCTAGACAAGCGACTGTCGACGGTGTCACTTGCTGACAGCCAATACTCCGAGTACCAATCTCGTCCTCCCACTTCCACATACGCGTAATAGCGGTTCTCTTCACTTGGCATCCAACTATTGACATCGTGCTGGTCTACAGAAGCTGCAAATAACGCTTGAAGGACAATGCGTATATAACAACTAACGTTGTCCTTGGTTGCCTCCAGCAATACTTGTATTCTACAATCACATTCCTCTTTAGCATTCCAAGGAATACTATACGAACCTGTTTGATACACCTCTGCCACTTTGAATAATACGGTGTCTCCCTCCTCTCCAATAAACGGTACTACTTGCCCCTCCGAATATGGGAGGTATAGTTGGTGCATACTCTCTGGGAACTCAGAACAATGACGCGCACCACAACCGCCTAGTGCCATGAATGTCAGCACCCCAAAAAGAAAAAACAGCTTCTTCATAATTATCATGTTTTTATTGTTTGATTATACATCTGACTTCCCTGTTTTCACCAACTGATACCACCACGTAGTAGCACCCCGTCGGCAACGAAGATATATCCATCCTCTTCTGATAGGCATCCACTACCACATTCTCTTCTAATTCCATCATATGCTTACCGAATATGTCCATAACTTGAATGCTTACCCTACCATTCATAGCATACAGGATTTCCACCGTCACCTCTCCATCTGTCGGATTAGGATACACCTTGACCTGACGAGTCCTATCATAGTCAATAGTATACAAATCCCGCATACCATTTCCTCCATTCAACTGCTCCCCTGCAACCTCTCCCAGCCTCTGTAGCGGAGAGCATTCTTCAATCATTGCCGAGACTTCTGCCCCAGCAAATGCAGTGAAACCTGGTCTGAAAACAATCTCACTTCCTGCACTTACGATCAGCTCGGAGCCATTGCCGACATCCACATTATCGGAAAATGTCACGTTCTCTGATGCTCGGTAATACTGCACATCTCCACCGCTCAAGTACAATTGATCCACGTAATAATCTTCAACACATCCTAGCCCTCGCACCCTAAACGACGGGTCACCCATCAGATTATATGCCCGCACATATCGCTTGCCACGAAATGGTGCTTTAAAGGATGAACCATAGAATCGACTCATTCCTATTGCCATTATCCCCCCTATGGTTTCCTCCTCTGTAAACGCATCGCCAAACACATGCTTTGCTATACGATTATCGCATATGGGAAAGGTACTAACTGACGATCCCACATAGGTCACACCTCCATTTTTCTGGCGCATCCATTGTTCTGCAATGCTAATACCATTGCATGCATAGTGGCCTGTTTTACAAGCAAAAGCAAAAGTCATAGGAAAGACTTGGTGAATTGACGTTGCTATACTATTACTATTCCAAAACCATAACGGATCATCGGCAATCCGACCCCATAGAGAACACGCCCCATGCCCCGAATAAAAATAAAACACTGGGTTATCACCCAACTCTTCTTGGGCAATTATCTCTTCTGGCTGATTTAATTGTGTGCAATTATACCCTAATGGAACGAATGTTTCTTCTCTGATATTATTTAGTCCTAACTCAAAAAAATGCATTGTAATAGAATTGCTGTCAAATCCAGTAATAAACACTGCCTTTTTCTCCCACAGATGCATGTTCATCTCCATATAAATTGTTTTATTTGCCATCGCTTGCACATTTTCAGTACTGATTGCAGGCCACCGTCCAATAAAGGCATCTCGATGCATGTCCCATCCTTCAAGAAGAACATACTCAACATCAGTAATTGGTCTATTTATATGCTGATTATCATCGCATAAGCCATCACCACTATATGCTGGCAATTTTGGATGGTCCCCAACCAATAGAACATAGTCTGGTCTAGTCAACAGGTCGTCATATTGGTCTTGTATTATCCCTTTTATCTCTTCAGGAGTTCTTTGTTCTTCTTGTTCCAAGGATATTATGTTCACATTATAACCCAACGAACGCTTGTAGTCCGCAAAATACTGCAAAGTCTCTTTACTAAAGTTTGACAAGTTATTTTGTTAATAAAATGTGACATAACGGCTTGTGCAAATCACTAATTTTTAGTAATTTTGCAGTGTAAAACAAAAAAATAACACCGCTATGTCACGATGCAAAAATACG
>JAEEGF011197346.1_pt1 | contig 23262 bp, 20 predicted proteins | sample 9134171 | NCBI WGS metagenome assembly JAEEGF01 (sample SAMN16246542, study PRJNA631951) | gut metagenome | biome: gut microbiome; feature: rumen; material: AP-attached | host: Bos | place: Iran: Karaj | collected 2018-10
CCGGCCTCTGTGAGAGTCGTAGCGTCCGCTATCGCAAACGGCACGTTAAGAAGCTTTGCGAGAGTCTGTGCGAGATAGGTCTTTCCGGAACCGGTGGGTCCGATCATCAGGATGTTGCTCTTTTGAAGCTCGACATCCGACTTGCTCTCGTAGAGGATCTTTTTGTAATGATTGTAGACCGCTACAGCAAGCACGCGCTTTGCCTCGTCCTGGCCTATAACGTAATCGTCAAGGAATTTCTTGATGTCGACGGGCTTTACAAGATTGATCCCGTCAAATTCGGGGGTCTTCTTTTGGCCGTCATCCATAAACTCGCTGAGATCGCGGTCTTCGTCATCCTCTTCGATGAGGTCGGCGCAGAGCATCACACATTCGGAACAGATGAACGTATCCGGGGCGATCCCGGAGAACAGTCTCACATTCTTTCCGGCAGGTCTTCCGCAAAAGGCGCAGCATATATTGTTATCATTTGATTTTGCCACTTTTGACTCCGTTCTACCTGTGTTCCACTATCTCATCAACGAGACCGTATTCCTTGGCTTCTTCGGCAGACATGTAGTAATCGCGCTCTGTGTCGCGCTCGATCACTTCAAGGGGCTTTCCGGTGTTTGCTGCCAGGATCTCGTTCAGTCTCTTTTTGGTCTTTAAGATGTTCTCGGCAACGATCTTGATCTCGGTGGCCTGACCCTTTGCACCGCCCGAAGGCTGATGGATCATGACTTCGGAATTGGGAAGGATGTAGCGCTTGCCCTTTGCTCCGCCTGCAAGAAGGAACGCTCCCATGCTTGCGGCCATACCGATGCAGATGGTGGAAACGTCGCACTTGATGAACTGCATGGTATCATAGATCGCAAATCCGTCGGTCACGGAACCGCCGGGGGAATTGATGTAGAGTGAAATATCCTTGTTAGGATCCTCGGCCTCGAGGAAAAGAAGCTGTGCGACAACAAGGCTTGCTGTCACATCATTTACTTCGTCTCCGAGGAAGATGATCCTGTCCTTTAAAAGTCTTGAATAAATATCATAAGAGCGCTCGCCTTTGCTGGTCTGCTCTACGACGTACGGAACCAAGCTCATGTTTTTGTCCTCCGTTTACTGCTTTTTAATGCTTATTACTTTTCCACTGCGTTGTCCCTTACAAAATCAAGGGCCTTTGTAACGCATACGTCCTCACGGATGGCTTCCTTTTCCTTGTCAGTGATGAGGCCCTGCAGTTTCTCAAGCTCCATCTGATAGGATTCTGCCATCTTTTTGATCTCTTCGTCAACCTCTTCGTCGGAAGCGGTGAAGCCTTCCGCCTGAGCAACAGCCTCAAGCACAAGCCTTGTCTTTATCCTCTTTGCGGCCTGAGGACGGATCTGCTCCTTGAGCTTGTCCTCATCAAGTCCTGTGAAGGAATAGTACATCTCGATGGAAAGGCCCTGGCTCTTGATCCTCTGGGCAAAATCGTCAAACATCTGCTCAGCTTCCATGTCGATCATGGGCTCGGGGATATCCATCTCTGCGTTGTCAGCGATGATGTCAACAACAGCGTCTTCCTTTGCCTGCTTAGCCTGCTTTGCTTTCTGCTCGGAAAGGTTCTTTCTGATGTCTGCCTTGTATTCGTCAAGGGTATCAAAATCGGAAACCTCGGAAGCAAGCTCGTCATCGATGGCGGGAAGCTCCTTTGTCTTTATGGAATTAAGCTTGCACTTGAAAACAGCGGGCTGTCCTGCAAGCTCTTTTGCTGTGTAATCCTCGGGGAATGTAACGTTTACGTCAAACTCGTCGCCTACGGAATGTCCGACGATCTGGTCCTCAAAGTTGTCGATGAAGGTGTGTGAACCGATAACAAGGTCGTGGTTCTCGCCCTTGCCGCCTTCAAAAGGAACGCCGTCCTTAAAGCCTTCAAAGTTGATGTTTGCGGTGTCACCGTTCTGTACAGGTCTGTCCTCAACGGTGATAAGTCTGCCGTTCTGGTCCTGAACCTTCTTTAACTCGTTCTCGATGTCCTCATCGGTAACTTCTGCGGAAACCTTGTCAACCTCAACGCCCTTGTATGCGCCAAGCTTAACTTCGGGCTTTACGGCTACTTCTGCGGAGAAAACGAACTCTTTGTTCTTGCCGATCTCAACGATGTCGATGCCGGGACGGGAAACGATCTTAAGACCGCTCTCCTCCGCTGCCTTGCTGTACTCGCCGGGGATGAGCTCATTTGCCGCGTCCTCAAAGAATACGCCTTCGCCGTACATCTTCTCTATGATGCTTCTGGGAGCCTTGCCCTTGCGGAAGCCCTGGATGTCGATCCTGTTTTTGTTCTTCTGATAGGCTCTCTCAACTGCCTTTTCAAATTCGTCTGCGCCCACGGTGATGATGAGTTTCACCATGTTCTTCTGTTCAAGCTGTTCTACCTTTACCATTGTCTTTGTTACTCCTTATATTTCATTTTGTGTTTTATTTTTCGCTTTTTGTAGCCGTAGTATTTTAGCAGACATGTCCCTGTTTTGCAATAACATCCACTATGCGGCCCACAACTTTTTCACATTTTTCCATGGAATCGGCTTCCGCCATGACACGGATAACAGGCTCGGTGCCTGACTCACGGAGCAGTATCCTGCCGTTTCCGTTGAGTTCCTTTGTGGCCTCTTCAACGGCTTTTATGACTTCCTCGTCCTCACGTGCGAGCTTTTTGTTTTTTACTCTCACGTTCTTTAAGAGCTGGGGATAGGTCTTCATATCCTTTGAAAGTTCGGAGATCGGAAGCTTGGATTCGAGCATGACTTCCATGATCTTTACGGAAGTGAGCACTCCGTCTCCGGTCTTTGCATACTTTGAAAAGATGATGTGGCCCGAGTTTTCGCCGCCGAGAGAATGATCGTTTGCGAGCATGTTTTCGGAAACGTATTTGTCGCCCACCGCGGTCTGCTCATATCTGATGCCCTTTGCTTCGAGCGCCTTGTAGAGTCCCATGTTTGACATGACGGTCGTTACAACGGTGTTGTTGTTCAGTTCTCCGCGCTTTGCCATGTAGACGCCGCACATATACATTATCCTGTCGCCGTCGACAAGGTTGCCCTTTTCGTCCACGCAGAGACATCTGTCTGCATCACCGTCATAGGCAAAGCCTACGGCGAGTCCGTTTTCCACAACGAATTTCTGCAGCTTTTCTATGTGGGTCGATCCGCAGTCGGTGTTGATGTTCAGACCGTTCGGCTCATTTGCCATCACGTATGTCTTTGCTCCGAGAGCATCGAATACGCCTTTTGCGACTGTGGTCGCGGATCCGTTTGCAAGATCGAGGCCGACCTTTATGCCGTCAAACGAGCGTGTCGCGAGCGAAATGAGGTGTCCTATGTAGCGGTTCCTTCCCATTGCGTAGTCAACGGTCTTTCCGATGTCTTCGCGTTTTGCGAGAGGGAGATTGTCCTCCTCCGAATCGATGTAATCCTCGATCATGGCCTCGATGTCCGCCTCAAGCTTGAAGCCCTGGCCGTTTATGACCTTGATGCCGTTGTCATAGAAGGGATTGTGGCTTGCCGTGATCATGATGCCGCAGTCAAAGTCTTCCGAGCGCACAACGTACGATACGCTGGGGGTCGTCGTAACGTGGAGAAGATATGCGTCCGCTCCGCTGGCCGTGAGCCCCGCCACCAGTGAATACTCAAACATGTAGCTTGAGCGTCTGGTGTCTTTTCCGATAACGATCTTTGCCTTGTGGTCCTTTCCGTAATAGCAGCCGAGGAAACGTCCCACCTTGAACGCATGCTCCACAGTGAGATCTACGTTTGCTTCTCCTCTGAAGCCGTCTGTTCCGAAATATTTACCCATGTTGAAAAAACCTCCGTGGTCTATTGTTCAGAAGTCTCTATGCCCTGTATCTTTCTGTTGCATATGACTCTGTTCCTTCCGATCTGTTTTGCTTTGTAGAGAAGCTTATCCGCTCTTCCGTAAAGCGTTGTAAAGTTTATCTCGGGCGACGCGACCTCGATGTCGAGTCCGAGGCTTATCGTCACCACAGCGTTCCTTGCGGTCGCATGCTGTAAACGCAGGCCTTCCACGTCACTCCTTATCTTTTCGGCGAGTTCGTACATCTGTATTTCGGGCATGCCGTACAGGAAAACCAGGAATTCCTCACCGCCTATACGTGACGGGAAGCCGGTGTCTCCAACGGTCATGGATATCCTTGAAGCGACCTGTTTGAGGCAGATATCGCCCTGCACATGTCCGAAGCCGTCGTTGTATTTCTTGAAATGGTCTATATCGATAAGTATCACGCCCACAAGGTCCTGCTGGCGTATACATACCTTCCATATGGGATCGATCTCGTGCTCAAGGCCTCTTCTGTTGATAAGACCTGTGAGGGGATCGCGCTCGGCCTGCTCTGTTTCTTTCTTTGCCCTGAATTCCTGCCTTGTGATCTCGGTCCTCATGGTATAGCTGTCACGGGAAAGGAGAAAGCTGAAGCAATGTGTCGCGGCAACGAGCACCACCTGTGAAAAGTCTATGGGGTCGTTCGTCTTGGCCGCGATGATACTTACGGCGGAAAGTCCGATGAGCTCGACGATCGTCATCACAACGTATTGCTTCGTCGTGGTATAGATCACATATGCCCCGAGGAGCACACCGATGCTGTAGAGCGCAAGGCTGTCCATATATTTCAGTGAGATGAAAGTGAGATAGAGAAGATAAAAGAACAGAAAGCCGATGAAGCTGAAGCTTACCGCATCGTAATATTCCTTTGCCTTCATCGCAAGTGTCATGTAGGTGAGCACCGCAAAGGCACCGCAGCCTATGGCAAAAAAGGCGCCGGGCAGTACAAAGTGGATGAGGCTGTCGCTCAGGAACAGAGTGTTTATGAGTATCAGCACCACCGATACGGAAATGGCGAGTGCAAGCGCGCAGATGAAGCTCCGCTTGGTGTTTGCTTCCGCTATCTTTTCCCAGAACAGCTTTCGTTTGTTCTTGTTTTTTTGACTTCTTCTTTCTTCTGTCATGAGATCCTCTTACTTCAACCCTTGTCTTTAAGCGGAAAGGTTGTTTCGTTTAAGGTCGTACAGTTTTTTCTGATCGGTTATGATCTCGAACAACCTGTCCACGTCTATAGGTTTCGGGAGGCATTCATCCATCCCGGCCTCCAAAAGTATCTTCACATCTTCTTCATATGCGTTTGCGGCAAGCGCCACGATAGGGATCAAAAGGCTGTCAGAACGTTTTCCGTTCCTTATGCGCTTTGTGGCTTCTATCCCGTCCATCACAGGCATCCTTGCGTCCATGAGTATGATATCGTACTCAAAATCCTCCGATGCCTCAAAAAGCTCTGCCGCAAGTTTTCCGTTTTCGGCGGCATCGACCGTGGCTCCGCGCTCCTCAAGAAGGTTTTTCACTATCTGGGTATTAAGCGGGCTGTCTTCGGCGAGGAGTATCTTCGCGCCGTTTATTACGTCACCGGGTTTTCCTTTTTTCTTTACGGGCGCTTCTTTTTTCGAAGCAAGCGCTCCTATCATCGCACTCGCGTTTTCGGCCGAGGTCTCCGCTATCACTTTTTTCTCGGCGGCTTCTTTGAGCTTTTCGGCCATTATGCTGATGTTGTTGGTAACAACACCGATCTCGTCGGACGCATCGGTCTGCGGAATGCCCTCAAGATCGCCTGTTGCGATGGCATCTGCCTGCCTGGCAAGGTTTTTAAGCCTTTCCGAAACCTTGCCGGTGAGATTGTAGGCCGCCGCGAGCGAGATCACATAAAAGACGACGGAAAGCACGATGCACGAGACTACGGCGGGCGTGAAGCGCTGGATTAGAGCGGCGCGTTCAGCGGGCGAATACCCTTCGGTCACCTGCACGATTATCTCTTTGCCGATGCTGTATGCATAGCACCCGAGAAACCCGTAGCCCCATCCGAAAAGGATGGCGACGCACAGCATGATCTTTACTCTGAGGCGCGCCTTATACCAAAACCAGTTGGCAAATTTCTTCATGATGTCTCCTGACGGCTCAGCCGTTATAGGAATTTACGATATTTTTAAGAGCGTTGATATTTACGCCGAGCATGATGAAATATGCCGCTCTTAACAGTTCTCCGAATATCGAAAAGGGGTTTGCGCTCGCGATCGAACCAAGCGCGCCCATAGCTCCGAACACACCCGCGATGATCAGCATCACTGCCGCAAAGCCGGACACCTTTTTCTCGGAATAAACTCCGTTTACCACATTTTCAAGCTTTGTAATCGTGTTGTTGAGGCCAACGTTCTTTGCGATATAGAGTCCGATGATCGCAAGAGCGAAGACAACAAAGACAATGAATACTCCGACAAAAACAGACGCGATCGTTGTTCCCACAGAGTCAAGGCTTCCGAGGCCCACGGCGCCGAAGACCGCTATCCCGAAAACAGCCAGGAGAAGCACCAGCGCAAGTAATGCATATCCCACTATTCCGATGATGTTCAGGACCTTAAGAAGAGTAAAGCCCGAGGTCTCCATCCTTTCCGATACTGCCTTGTTCCTTGCGGAAGACCAGACCATCATGAGTCCCGCAAAGGTCAGGATAAGGGGGAGGTTCCCGATGATCGCTCCGATAAGAGCAGATATGCCGCTTCCCGAACCGAGCGAATTTATCATTGCATAATAGCTGTCAAGAAAGTCCGCATCCACACCGTAGTCTTCAAGGAGCTGCGCATACTGTACGAGCATCGTCTTTGATCCCACTATCGATCCGGATATCATGAGCACTATGGAAGCGATCAGGATGACCGCCATGATGAGCACTCTGTTTGAACCCAGAAAATCTCTTATTTCCGCAACAAATCCGCCTCTTTCGTCCGCGGGCGGAGTAACCTGATTCATTTCATCCATTTTTCGTTTTTCTCCTTTTGCAAATGTGTAGAAATATGATAAAAACACATAACACACCATTCTTTATCTTACCATTTACAGCATGTTACGTCAAGAGCGAGGGCGCATTTGAACGGTGTACGGACAGGCATGATAACATATGATGCATGTTAGGGAAAAAAAGAATTGAGATTATCCGAAAATAAGTGTACAATCGTAAAGTCGGGCTTCGCTTTTCGAAGCACGCGCATCTATCATTCAAGGAGGATCAGCAATGAAGATTTCCAAAAGCAGTTTCGGAAAGACAAAATCCGGCGCAGAAGCCACACTCTACACCCTCGAGAACAGCAAGGGCATGAAGGTCACACTCACAGATTACGGCGCAACAGTCGTAGGCATCATGGTTCCCGGCAGGAACGGCAAGGCAGAGGATATCACTCTCGGCTATGACGATGTTCACGGCTATGACGAAAACGGCACCTACTACGGCGCTTTCATAGGACGTAACGGAAACCGTATCGCAAACTGCTCTTTCACAATAAACGGCGTGGAATACAAGCTTGACAACAACGACAACGGCAACAACCTCCACGGAGGCTTCAAGGGCTACAACAATTTCATGTACGAGGCAGAGATCACAGAGGAAGAAAGCGAGATCTCCGTTGAATTTTCAAGACTCAGCCCCGACATGGAGCAGGGTTTCCCCGGAAATCTCGATGTTTCCGTGACCTACACTCTCACAGAAGAAAACGAGCTCTGCATCGAATATTATGCAGTTTCCGACAAGGATACCGTGGTAAACCTTACGAACCATACCTTCTTTAACCTTGACGGGCAGGCTTCGGGCTCTATCCTCGACACCGAGATCTTTATCGACGCCGACAACTTCACGCCTACCAACGATTCGCTCATCCCTACCGGCGAGCTTCGTCCCGTTGAAGGCACTCCGATGGATTTCAGAACCCCCACAAAGATCGGCGACCGTATCGAAGAAGATTATCTTCCTCTCAAGCAGGCGGGCGGCTATGACCACAACTACTGCCTCAACAATTCGGGAGAAGATCCCGAGCTTGTATGCACCGCATACAGCGAAAAGTCCGGCAGAATGGTCGAAGTTTACACCGATCTTCCGGGAATGCAGCTTTATGTAGGAAACTTCATCGACGGCAAAGTAAAGGGAAAAGGCGGTTATGTGTATAAAAAGCGCGAAGGCTTCTGCCTCGAGACACAGCTCTTCCCCGATGCATGTAACGCAAAGCCTTTCTTCAAGACTTCTGTGCTCAAAGCCGGAGAAGAATATTCCACCGCAACGATCTACAAGTTCTCAGTAAAATAGTTTAAACGGCATGTAGTTTTATCGTGTCCGTATGCTTTCAGGCCCTCGTATTTGTATGTTAATTCGTACAAAAACCCGGGCCTGTTCTGTTGTTTATTTATACATGTTATACAAAAATTGGCCCGAGGGCTTGACAAATCAGCGCCAAACTGTCATAAATCTCTACAGTTTATTTGTAAATATGCATTACAGACAGGTAATGCTTTGAATATTTTTAAGGGAGTGAATAAAATGGCAACAACAGAAAAGAAAGAAAACATCCTAGAAAAGGAAGTAAAGGCTGCGGAAGCTGCAACCAAAAAGGTCGCAAAGGCTTCCGCCGAAACCGCTAAAAAGGCTGTAAGCGCCACAAAGAAGGCCGCAAAGGCTTCAGGCGAGACTGTAAAGAAAGCGGCTGCAGCAACAAAGAAGGCTGTAAAGGAGACCGGCAGCAAGGTCACCACACCCGCGGCTGTAAAGAACGCAGAGATCACCCTTCAGTATCAGGGTTCGGACTTTGACGTTACAAACATCGCGCTTAAGGCTCAGGAAGTCTTCAGATCCACAGGTTCAAAGACACCGATCAAGTCTCTCAAGGTTTATCTCAAGCCCGAGGACAGAACAGCATATTATGTTGTAAACGGAAACATCACAGGCGCATTTGCACTGTGATAAAGACATAATCAATATAAGTACAGGATCCTCACCGCACATGGAAGCCGTATTCTTGTTCCTCGGTGGGGATCTTTTTTCGTTCTATCCGGTCGATCGATATGTAATGTCCGGTCTGTATCGCTTCTATAACGCGGTCAAGGTTCACTTCATAGCCCTGAAGTTCCATCTCGACCGATCCGTCCCACATGTTTTCCACCCAGCCGGTGAGGCCGAGTGCCTCGGCGAGTGTCCTGGCGCGCCAGCGAAAGCCGACTCCCTGTACACGTCCGGTAAATCTGTAATGATATCTTACTTTTCCGTCTGCCATTGCCATTATTGTCTCCGTACAATAAGCCCGAAGGCGGGGTGTCCTCGGGCTTATTGACTGTAAGGTAAAAGAGGGGTTTGTATCAGAAACGGAGTGTGTCTACTCCTTAGATCTGATCATGAGAAAATGCGGTGCTTTGTAAAAACTATGAAAAGTCCCGCAGGTATCGCCGCAACCGCGATACCGAATTCGCCGCCTGTGACGGCGATGCCGATGAGGGAAGCAAGGATCACTCCGAGCCCCGCAATGCGCTGCTTAAGGAAATAGCCGGAGTTTTCCTGTCTTTCCTTGGCCTTTGCGTCGGCAACGTATTCCCTGATATGGTTCCTGCGCTCGCGTGAAGCCCTGACAGCCTCAAGCGCTGCGTTGTATCCTTCTTCGTATGCACTGTCATATGACCAGTTAACTGCCTGTGCCTGCATGATATCTTCCTTTCTGCCTTGTGCTTCGCGCCCGTTTAGGACTTGCTTTGTCTTTGTTTATGTCTTTATGATACTCTGCCTGCCGGGGAGAAAACTCCCCATAGCAGTTACTTTTTCATTTAAGTACTCTTCCGAAAGTGTAAAGGCTGTCGCCCTCAAGGATACGGATGGGCTTGTAAGCGGGATTGAGGGAAACAAGCTCTGCGCCGTTTTTTGTCAGGCGGAATTTCTTGATAAAGGCGCTGCCGTTTAACGAGAAGAGGCCTATCTCTCCGTCGTTTACAGAATCGCAGCGCTCGACCCATACCATCTGGCCGTTGGTGAACACAGGCTCCATGCTGTCGCCGTTGACATGTGTGCCAAAGTCGGCTTTTGCGGGAACAGTGTTGTCTGCCTCGATCTCAGTGTAGGAATCGCCGTCGAGGAATTCTCCGGGGCCTGCGGATGCAGGCAGATCGTATATCCTGATAAGGCGTATCTCTCCGCTCGTCTCTCCGGCCATTTCGCCGGTCTCCCTCGAAGCAAGTCTTGCAGCCTTCCCGGCCTTGGCTGGCAGTTCTGTGATATCTGTGATTTCCGCTGCCCTCGTGATCTCCGTTGCCACGTCGTCCGTTTCTGTGAAATCCGGTGACAGTCTGAGAAGCGCGATATATTCTGCGGCCTTCTGTCTTCCCAATGTATTCAGCCCGGACATGAGCGCGGTGTCGTTGTCTATGAATTCCGAGTAGATGTCTTTGATCCCGAGTATCTTGCAGATTCCCAGAAACTGCACCGCATTCGGGATGCTGACGTTCTTTTCCCAAGAACTTACGGAAGCCGCTGAAGGCGAAAGTCCGAAGGCAGTCAGCTCTTCTGCAAGCTTTGCCTGAGAGAACCCCATTGCTTTCCGGTGATCTGCGATTGTCCGTCCGATGTTTTTCATGCCTTTATTATACTCCGGATTTTTCGTATGTCAATACTTTTTTTCAATTTTAATTTGATAATAAACTATATAAAACAATTTTAAATTGATTTTATGTCAAAAACGAAGCCCGGCACTCAAAGGAGTACCGGGCCCGGCCAAGCCATGTCTGAGGCTTATCTCATCTGTAATAGCCGTGTTTTCTGTTCAGTTCTTCAACCAGATCCATGATCTCGGAAAACTCAGGTTCGTTGGTGAGGTCGAGGAAATATGTGAGTATCCTCAGATCGTAGTCCTTGTTGTCATCGATCATCATCTTTTTTGCAGCAGCCATATTGTAGGCGCGTCGGTACGGTCTGTCGGAAACGAGTGCCGCAAAGGCGTCGCACACCTTTATGACTCTTGAGACATAGGGGATGTTCTCTCCGATCAGATTTGAAGGATATCCGCTGCCGTCGTAGGATTCGTGATGATGCAGCACCGCTTCCACCACATCGTCCGGATATTCACAGGTTGCGAGCATTTCGGCACCGAGCTTTGCATGGGTGCGCATGAGTCTCGCTTCTTCCACCTGCAGTGTTTTTCCTCTTCCGTAGATGTTCTTGGAGATCTTAAGCTTTCCCACATCATGCAGGACTGCCGCATTGTTCAGCACTTCACGCGTCCTGTCGTCGGGCTTCAATATCTTGTCTGCCAGCATCATCACTATCTTTGAAACAAGCTCGCCGTGATCCGTGCCGTCTATGATATCGCTGTCCTCGATGTTTTCTATCTTCAGCATATCGATTATGCGTTTTATCTCTTTTCCCGCCTGATAGTACATTTGAGTTTCCTTTCCGACAGAACGCTTCACACAAACAGTTTCCGTTTTCTCTCTATCATCTCGTCCGTGCGTTCCACATAGTCCTTTACACTCTTGACATTTTCGGCGCGTTCTATCTTTCTGACCTTGTACTCACCATCGTCCGCTAGTTCGTCCATGAAGCCTCCGCCGTATTCCTCACCGGTCCTTACGAGTTTTGACGATGCTCCCGGTCCGCAGGCCGCGATGGAATGGCATTCCTCCATGATCAGGATATTGTAAAGCCCTTCTTTTCCCGGCCTTGCATATCCCACATTCTCCAGATTGTCGGACATATTTTTCTGCCTGTACAGATAGTAAGGCTCATATCCGCCCTCTTCCATGTACTTTTCCGCAAGGTCGAGCATCAGATGTGCTTCTCCCGACATGGAATCCTTGTAGGAATCCATCTCTGCGTTTAGCCTGGCCGCGCGCTTCACGGCAAGCGTATGAACGGTCACGGAATCCGGGGACAGCTCTCCTATCCTCTCAAGTGTGAACCTGAAATCCTCCGCGGTCTCACCGTTAAGCCCTGCGATCAGATCCATGTTGATATTTTCAAATCCGCATTTTCTGGCAAGGTCAAATGCCCTTACGGTATCCTCCGGAGTGTGCCGGCGTCCTATGAGTTCAAGAGTCTTTGCGCACATGGACTGCGGATTTACGGAGACCCTGTCCGCCCCGTTTTCCAAAATGGCCCGAAGCTTCTCTTCATCAATGCTGTCGGGTCTTCCCGCTTCTACCGTCCACTCTCTGAGGCTTGTCAGATTAAAACAGGATTTAACTTTTTTCATTATTTTTTCTAGCTGTCCGGCGCTTAAAGTGGTCGGTGTCCCACCCCCGAAATAAATGCTCACGAGTTTCTTGTCACGGAGCATGGATGCGGTCGCTTCAATTTCCTTTAAAACAGCCTGAACATATGGTTCTACAAATGTAGCATATTGCTTCACCGGATAGGATGAAAAAGAGCAGTAAAGGCATATGCTCGGACAAAAAGGAACGCCCACATAAAGACTGAAGGTGTCATCAAAAGAAAGCCCCGAAAGGAGACGGCGCTCATTATCCGCAACGCGGCAGGCAAGCCGTGCTTTTCTGTCCGATGTGAGATATTCGTTCCCGAAATAGGAAACTATCGTTTCGTCGGACACGCCTTGTCTTTTCATCTCGACAGCCTGTTTCGTTGGTCTTACTCCCGTGAGTGTTCCCCATGGCAGGACCTTTCCCGTTGCTTCCGAAAGGCACGAATAGAGCGCCCTGTGAAGATGGTTCCTGTACATTCTCCTGTCCGGAAGTCCGCTGTTTTTGTAGCATCCGGGCGGAGAAAAAGAAAAATCGTCCTCTCTTCGTATTTCTTTTCCCTGACACTTAAACACCACTTCAAAACGTTCCTGAGAAAGCCGGAACTCTATGGTCCCGTCTTCACCCGTCTCGTTTTCATGTGTCCCATATTCTATCGTATTGTCCCAGTCCGGGAAAAAAGCCCGGATCAACGGCCCTACATCCTGACCGTAATCCGGGCCGCCGTTCATAACTGCCTTAATCATCCCATTGATCTCTCAACGTCCACAACGCCTTCAATATTCCTGAGTTTTCCTATCAACGAGAGGAGCTGATCGGTACTCTTTATCTCAAAGCCGATCATAGTCGTTGACATACCGTTCTTGGAAACACGGCTGTTGACGCTTGTCATATTTATTCCGTTTTCGGTCATGACCCTTGAAACATCAAGGATTATGCCGCTCCTGTTGTGTGCGAATATGCTTATCTCCGCAAAGTAGCTGCCGTTGTTCTTGTAGTCGACGTTCCACTCCGCCGGGATAAGACGAAGCCTTTCCTCTGCCGTGGCATTTATGACGTTCACGCAGTCGGTCCTGTGGATCGAGATGCCGCGCCCTCTTGTCACAAAGCCCACGATCTCGTCTCCGGGCACAGGTGAGCAGCATTTTGAAAAATGCACCGCCACATCGTCGGTACCCTGTACAACGATACCCGACCTGCTCTTTGGAGCATCGCGACGCTTGTCCTTTGCTTCCGACACGGTCTCCATGATCTTTTCGTCGGTAAGCTCGCGTCTTTCCTTCTTTGCAAGTTCTTCAAGGAGGCGGTTCACCACCTGGCCTTCTTTAAGTCCGCCGTGACCCACTGCGGCAAGCACCGCATCCCATTCCCTGAAGCCGTACTTTTTGAGAACCACATCGGTAAATTCAGGCCTCAAAATGTCAGGCGGATTGATGCCCTTGGTCTTACAATAAGCGTTTATAAGCTCCTTGCCGTGAGTTACGTTGTCCTCTTTGAGCTCGGTCTTGAACCACTGGTTTATCTTGTTCTTTGCCTGACCGCTTTTGGCGATGTTCAGCCAGTCGCGACTCGGTCCCTTGGAGTTTTGCGATGTGATGATCTCGATGCGGTCACCGTTCTGGATCACATAATCTATCGTGACAAGCTTTCCGTTTGCCCTTGCGCCTACCATCTTGTTTCCCACCGCGGAATGGATGGAATATGCAAAATCGATGGGTGTCGACCCTGCAGGGAGCGCCTTTACGTCTCCTGTTGGCGTGAAGCAGTAAACGGAATCCGAAAAGATATCAAGATCGGATTTGACGTTTGACAAAAATTCCTTGTTGTCCGACATGTCCTGCTGCCACTCGAGGATCTGCCTGAGCCATGTCATCTTTTCCGCGAGAGCCGCATCAGAGCGCACTCCGTTCTGTGCCTCTTTGTATTTCCAGTGCGCGGCGATACCGTATTCCGCAACCATGTGCATTTCCATGGTGCGGATCTGTATCTCAAAAGGTGTGCCGTTCGGCCCGATGAGGGTTGTGTGCAGCGACTGGTAGTTGTTGGCCTTCGGCATTGCGATATAGTCCTTGAAACGGCCGGGAATGGGCTTGTACATCTCGTGCATGATGCCGAGCGCCGCATAGCAGTCCTTTACCGAATCAACGATGATCCTTATCGCAAAAAGGTCATATATCTGGTCCAGGGTCTTTCCCTGGTTTTTCATCTTTTTGTAAATACTGAAAAAATGCTTGATGCGGCCGTCTATCTGTGCGCTGACGCCGCCTTCCTCAAGGTGTTCCGCGATCTCTTTTATGCGTTCGTCGATGAATTCCTCGCGTTCGCTCTTTCTTAATGCGATCTTTTCTTCAAGATCCTTAAATACCACGGGTTCCGTGATGCGTAGCGACAGATCGTCGAGTTCTATCTTTATACGGCTGATACCGAGCCTCTGAGCCAGCGGAGCATAGATGTCCATGGTCTCGTGCGCCTTTTCAAGCTGCTTCGGGGCAGGCTGGTACTGCATCGTTCTCATGTTGTGCAGACGGTCCGCGAGCTTGATCATGATGACGCGGATATCCTTTGCCATCGCAAGGAACATCTTTCTCAGGTTTTCAGCCTGTACTTCAGTCTTGTCCTTGTCATAGCTCAGCTGGGTAATCTTTGTGACGCCATCCACGAGAAGCGCGATCTCGGCGCCGAATTCGTTTTTGATCTCATCGAGCGTGATCTCGGTGTCCTCGACAACGTCGTGAAGGATGCCGGCCGCGATGGTCTCTTTGTCGAGTTCGAGCTGGGCAAGGATTATCGCGACGCAGAGCGGATGGATGATATAAGGCTCGCCGGATTTTCTGGTCTGATCCTTATGCACCCTGTGAGCAAGCTCATATGCCTTTTCGATTATCTCAAGATCCGTACCGGGTCTGTAAGAATGGATGACATTTTTGAGCATGACGAACAAAGCCTCGGGATCCGTGAAATCCGCAGGTGTTTCCAGCGATTTTTCGGAAATGGGCTTTATCACAACATGTGCTTTTTTCTCTTCGATGTCTTCCATAGTCGAACTTGTGCCTGATCTTTTTATTTTCCGGGATATTTTACAACCGAGTCTACGTTATATGCTTTAAGCTTTTCACGTCCGTTAAGCCCTTCAAGCTCCATGAGGAAAATGATCTTTACGACCTTTCCTCCGAGTCTCTCGACAAGCTTTGTGATGGCTTCTATCGTGCCGCCGGTAGCAATAAGATCGTCCACGATAACGACCTTCTGTCCGGGCTTTATTGCATCCATATGCATCTCAAGAGTTGCTGAACCATATTCGAGGTCATACTCCTCCTGAATGGTCTCGCAGGGCAGTTTTCCCTTTTTTCTTACGGGAACAAAGGGCTTGTGCATCTCGTATGCAACGGGAACGCCAAAGATGAAGCCTCTTGATTCGGGTCCTACGATGACATCAAAATCGATATCTTTGACAAGCTTTATGAGCTCGTCCACTGCGAGATGGAGTCCGTCCGCATCCTGGATGACACTCGTCACATCTCTGAACATTATGCCTTTCTCAGGAAAATCCGGGATGGTCCTGACATAATCGGCTACATTTTTCATAACTACTCCTTTCAGTGGCTCGGCCACAGCACGGTAAGTGAGATGATGATCTGTAAAATGGTGAACCGGAACACCGTCTGCGTGTTTGACCAGTTCAGCACCTTTCGAACGTGGTCATGCAGCGGGGTCCGTGTATTTGCAAGTATCCTGATCTTTAAAAATCTCAGCAGGAACAGCTTTAAAAGTCCAAGTCCTCCGTCGAGTATCAAAACAATACCGAAGAGCAGGAAAATGAACGGGTCTCTCGAAATGAGGGCAAGTATCGCGATAAATGTGCCCATGGCTCTCGAACCTGCGTCTCCCATGAGCATTATGCTCGGAGTTGCGTTAAAAAGAAGGTACGCCAGGAGGCAGATGACAAAAAGCACGGCTGAAAGAGCTGCGTCTTCTCTGATCCCCCGTTTGTTCAGGAGAAGGACGAAAGAAAGCACTGTCGTAATGACCACCGAGGCCGAAAGCCCGTCCACACCGTCGGTGCAGTTTGTCACATTTATCGAGCACCATATGAGCGCCACGGAAATAAGCGCAAACGCCCATACAGGAAGCGTGAACGCGAACGGGAGCAATGCAAGCCTTACCGTGGTGCCGTTGTAAATGATATACACCGCGGTGATCCCTCCCGAGATCAGAAGGTCGATCGCGCCTTTTTTGTATTCGTTCCAGGGCTTTTCCGATGCGTCGTCGAGATACCCCGAAAGCATCGACAAAAGTATGAAGAACAGATACAATGCGTTCTCAACGGTCACCTTGCAGAGAAGGAGCGACATCACTATGAACACGGGAACGAACACAACGCCCGCGCCTCTTGCCTTTCCCTGTGAAAGAGCGCCTTCAACGGCAAATTTTCTGCCCTGGTCCCTGGGGAGCTTGTCTTTTAACCCGCCAAGCAGGACCGCTGTGAGAACAAATGTAAAAAGGCATCCGAGCGCTGTAAGCCACGGTGTTGCCGAGATCAAACCACTAAGCATAAAACTCACTTTCTCTTGTATGTGCAGAACGTGTATTCCATGTCAAAACACGTCATTTCTTCGGATTCCTCCGTGCACGCCCAGTCTTCACGTTTGTCCATGTCCGGAAAAAACGTGTCGGCCGTATAGACATAATTTATCTTTGTGACAAAAGCAGTATCGCAAAGGTCGAGCATCTGGGAATATATGGTCCCGCCGCCGACAACAAATATATTGTCCTCGGGGGAGAGCTCCCTTGCTTTTTCCACGGCTTCCTCGACGCTGTGAACCACGATCGCGCCATGGCCGTCATAATCCTTTTTCTTTGTGATCACAATATTGTTTCTGTCCTTCAGCGGCATGCCGTTCGGAAAGCTCTCAAGAGTGCGCCTTCCCATGATGATCGTGCCGCCTGTGGTAATACGCCTGAAATTTTTCTTATCTCCGGGAATACTGACCAGTAAGTTATTATTATAACCGATTCCCCACTTTTTATCAACTGCCACGATCAACTTCAATGCCGCGTCCTCCTTTTGTCTGTGAGCAAAATAACAAGATCATATTGCGACGGGGATGTTCCTTACCTGTTCTCCCGTCACATAATTTTCAAGTATAACATCATCCGCCGTAAAATCATAGAAATTCTTTTTTTCGGGATTAAGGCGGAATACAGGCGCATCATACTGCGGTCTTTCGATGAGTTCCTTCACGATATCGATGTGTCTGTCATAGATGTGTGCATCGGCGATGACATGCACAAACTCACCCACTTCCATGTCACAGTGGCGCGCTATCATGTGCATGAGCACCGAATACTGGCATACGTTCCAGTTGTTTGCCATGAGAACGTCCTGTGAGCGCTGGTTCAGGATGCCGTTCAGGATCAGTTTGTCGTGTCCGGGCTTTTTTGTGACGTTGAACGTCATACTGTAGGCGCAGGGATAAAGGTTCATCTCGTAAAGGTCCTGATGCACATAGATGTTTGTCATTATCCTTCTGCTGTAGGGATTGTTCTGAAGGTCGTAGAGCACGCGGTCCACCTGATCCATCATACCCTCCTTGTAGCGGTGTTTCACGCTCATCTGATAGCCGTATGCCTTGCCGATGGAGCCGTTCTCGTCAGCCCATTCGTCCCAGATATGGCTCTTGAGATCGTGGATATTGTTGGATTTCTTCTGCCAGATCCAAAGTATCTCATCCGTTGCAAGCTTTACGGCCGTTTTTCTCAAAGTGAGAGCAGGAAATTCTTTTGAAAGGTCATAGCGGTTCACAACACCGAATTTTTTCACAGTATAGGCAAGCTCGCCGTCCTCCCAGTGAGGGCGCACCTTTTCCCCCCTGGTGTCGGTCCCGTTCTCAAGGATATCCTTACACATATCAACAAAAACTCTGTCAGCGTAACTCATATTCCCTCCGTTGCTGCTCGTTGCTGCTTTGAGCAATGTAAAATGCGGGCGGTTTTTTACCCCCGCCCGCATCTGCCTTCGGTATCATCTGTTGTCCGCAAAGCTCTTTATGTTGGATGCGTTCGCAAATTTGGTCACTTCGCCGTTTTTGATCACAACCAGCGTGGGAGCCTGCATAACTCCGTATTTGCCCACAAGGTCGGCATTTTCTTCGGCATCTACCACTTCATACTTCATGTCCTTCAAAAATTCCTTTGCAAGCTTGCAGTTAGGGCATGTCTTGGTGGTGAAGAGGTACATCTTTTCGTCGGTCTTTGCCGTACCGTCGGCTACGATCTCGATCATGCCGTCGCCCGTGCTCTTCTGGGGTGCATGCGCGCCGAGCTTTGAATTGGCGATGTCATATACCACTCTGTTCTTATATTCCTGAGCCTTGCCGTCATTCCAGTTCTGTACGGGGCGGTAATAGCCTGTGATCCTGGAATAAACTTCAGCCTTGTCGCCGCATATCGGGCAGAGATTGTGTTCGCCTGAGATGTAGCCGTGAGCCTTGCAGACCGAATATGTGGGAGAAAGTGTGTAGTACGGGAGCTTGTAATTTTCGGCAATGGTCTTTACAAGCTTTGCCGCTGCCTTCCAGTCGGGAAGCCTCTCACCGAGGAACGCATGGAATACGGTTCCGGAGGTGTATAGTGTCTGAAGCTCGTCCTGAACGTCAAGAGCCTCAAAGATGTCGGCCGTGCTGTCAACGGGAAGGTGTGAGCTGTTGGTGTAGTAAGGAGTGTCTCCTGCCTTGCCTGCAGTCACGATGTCGGGATAGTGCTTCTTGTCGTGCTTTGCGAGACGATAGCTTGTCGACTCCGCAGGTGTAGCCTCAAGGTTGTAGAGATCGCCGTACTGTACCTGATAATCCTTAAGACGCTCTCTCATGTGGTTGAGTGTCTTCTTTGTGAATTCCTGTGCGCTCTTGTCGTTGAGATCGCGAGCGATCCACTTGGCATTGAGGCAGCACTCGTTCATACCGACCAGACCAATGGTCGAGAAATGGTTACCGAATGATCCGAGATATCTCTTTGTGTAAGGATAAAGTCCCTCGGCAAGGAGCTTTGTGATGACGTCACGCTTAACCTTGAGCGAACGCGCGGCGATGTCCATCATGCGGTCGAGACGCTTGAAGAACTCGTTTTCGTCTGCGGAAAGATATGCAATCCTCGGCATGTTGATGGTAACAACGCCGATGGAACCGGTGCTCTCGCCCGATCCGAAGAAACCGCCGGTCTTCTTTCTGAGCTCACGAAGATCGAGACGGAGTCTGCAGCACATCGATCTTACATCCGAAGGCTCCATGTCGGAATTGATATAGTTTGAGAAATACGGTGTGCCGTATTTTGCGGTCATCTCAAAAAGGAGCTTGTTGTTTTCGGTCTCTGACCAGTCAAAGTCCCTTGTGATGGAATATGTGGGGATGGGATACTGGAATCCGCGTCCGTTGGCGTCGCCCTCGATCATGATCTCGATGAACGCCTTGTTCACCATATCCATTTCCTTTTTGCAGTCCTTGTAGCAGAAATCGACTTCTTTGCCGCCGATGATGCAGGGAAGCTCCGCAAGGTCGTTCGGAACGGTCCAGTCAAGGGTGATGTTTGAGAAAGGAGCCTGTGTGCCCCAGCGGCTCGGTGTGTTTACACCGTATACGAACGACTGGATGCACTGCTTTACTTCCTTGTAGGGAAGGTTGTCGATCTTTACAAAAGGTGCAAGATAGGTGTCAAACGATGAGAATGCCTGTGCGCCTGCCCACTCGTTCTGCATGATACCGAGGAAGTTTACCATCTGGTTGCAGAGTGTGGAAAGGTGGCTTGCGGGCGAAGATGTGATCTTTCCCGGGATGCCTCCGAGGCCTTCCTGGATGAGCTGCTTTAACGACCATCCTGCGCAATAACCTGTGAGCATCGACAGATCATGAATATGTATATCGGCATTTCTGTGTGCCGTCTCGATTTCGTTGTCATATACTTCGGAAAGCCAGTAGTTTGCCGTGATGGCTCCGGAGTTGTGGAGGATAAGTCCGCCTACCGAATAGGTAACGGTGGAATTTTCTTTAACACGCCAGTCCTCCTCCTTGACGTATTTGTCCACTGTCTCCTTGTAATCAAGGATCGTGGATTTCATGTTACGGATCTTTTCACGATTCTTTCTGTAAAGGATGTAAGCCTTTGCAACGTCGGTATAACCTGCCTGTTCAAGGACATGCTCCGCGCTGTCCTGGATCTCCTCGACATTGATCGTCCCGTCTTTGATCTTGGGCTGGAAATCGCTTGTCACCCTGAGTGCCAGCAGATTGATGATGTCATCGTTGTAATTTTTCTGCGTGGCCGTGAACGCCTTTGAGAGCGCCGCCGTGATCTTAGAGATGTTAAACTCTGTAATCTCCCCGTCTCGTTTTACTACACTGATCATTTTTACGTCTTTCTCCTTTCAAACCTTCCGTCCGTGATCGGATCTCAACCGTTTTCTCCTCTGTCCGACCCCGACCGGCAAGGAAGATTTTAACAAACACCCAATTGCCCGTCAAGTCCCAAATCGCAAAATGTGGTGGAACATTTTTGAGGGTCACCACTAGATGTTGTGCTTTTCCCTTCATAGGTTATTTCGGATTTTACTCTTCTGCAATTAGAGAATGAAAGCATTTTTTTAATTTCGTGTCATAATCAGGTGTAGAAAACGAAAAAAGGGTAAGAATCCTTACCCTTTTATTTTTGGTTTCCATTTACAGACGAATGGTCTTGTCCACATATGCTTTTATAAATATTCCGTCCTCGCGGTATTCCTCTGAAAGGATCTGTCCGTTTTTTCTGATCCTTGCGATCTCACCCGCTTCGTTAAAGCCGAAAAGCTTTTCCACATATTCTCGTCCCGCACGGATGATCCCCGTGAGCACCGAGCAAAGTTCATCAAGCCCGAAGCCCGTTTTTGCCGAGATTCTAACAGTGTAGTCCGCCCTTGTGTCCCTGAATATCTCTTCATTGTCGGGGAGCAGATCGCATTTGTTGAAGACTGTCACGAACGTTTTTCCCGACACTCCGAGCCCGCGGAGCGTATCGTAGGTGACCTCCATGTGCTTCTCGTGATCGGGATTCGACACATCCACGACCTGTATGATGATATCGGAATATCCCGCTTCCTCAAGGGTCGATCTGAACGCATCGATCAGATTGTGCGGAAGCTTCCGGACAAACCCTACCGTGTCGGTGAGCAGTATCTTTTCCCCGTCAGGCGTCACAAGCTCTCTCACCGTGGGGTCAAGAGTCGCAAAAAGCTTGTCCGCCTCCTCGACATCGGCGCCGGTGAGCTTGTTCAGCAGCGTGGATTTTCCCGCGTTTGTATAGCCCACTATCGCAGCCGTTCCGATACCGGATCTCATGCGCTGGCTTCTGGTTATGTCTCTGGTCCTCACAACATCCTCAAGCTCGCGGTCGAGGGAATATATCCTCTCTCTTATGAGTCGTCTGTCGATCTCGAGCTTGCTCTCACCCGGGCCTCTGGTGCCTATACCGCCTCCGAGCCTCGAGAGATTGCTTCTCGCGCCTATAAGATGCGACTGCCTGTATTTAAGCTGCGCAAGCTCGACCTGCAGCTTTCCTTCCTTGGTCTTTGCATGCTGCGCAAAAATATCAAGTATGACCACAGTCCTGTCAAGCACCTTTACCGAGAGTGCGTCCGACAGATTACTGAGCTGTGCCGGAGAGAGCTCATCATCTGATACTACTCCTGTAGCACCGGTCTCACGGATCAAGGCCTCAAGTTCCTCCACTTTTCCTTTTCCGAGGTAGGTCGTCCTGTCAGGCGCCTCCCTGTTCTGGATGAGAGTCCCCACTGTCTCCGCGCCGGCGGTATCCACAAGCTCCGCAAGTTCCGAAAGCGAATCCATTGTTTCTTTTTCCGGGTCGGAGCGGTCCTTTCCCGAAACAGCGACAGCTATCAGTATAAATCTCTCTTTCTCCTGTTTTATCTCTATCACGCTATCTCCTTGACGTCTGAACGTTCTTTCTTTCCGGGAACACAAAAGTAAAGCATGTCCCCACGCCTTTTTCACTGGTAACGTTTATTGTACCGTTGTGCTTTATGCATATCTGCTTTGCGATCGCAAGCCCAAGTCCCGACCCCTTGGCATTCTGCCTGAGCTTTGACTTGTAAAATTTTTCAAATATGAACGGCAGCTCCTCTTCTGACATCCCCACTCCTTCGTCCTTTATCGAAGTGATGATGTTTCCGTTCAGCTTTTCAACATTTATGACCACCTTGCCGCCATCCGAAGAAAACTTTATCGCGTTGTCGATGATGACAAGGAACATCTGGCGGAGCCTTCCGTAATCCGCGTCCATGATGCAGGGCGTCGTGCAGCCGCTGTAGAGTATCTTTACGTTCTTTTCGTCAGCCAGCGTTTTTCCCGCACGTATAAGGTCCATTATCACCTGTCTCAGGTCCACAGGCTCTTTTTCGATCACAAAGTCGGGATTCTGCATCTTTGAGAGTGTGAGGAGGTCGCCCACAAGACGTTCCATGTTGACACACTCGCTCAGCATCCTGTCGTAATACTGCTGGACCTTTTCCTGCTTTGTGACAACTCCGTCCTTAAGACTCTCGGCGTAGGCTCTTACTACGGTTATGGGCGTGCGGAGCTCATGTGAGACGTTCGCAAAGAAATCCATCCTGGTCTGATCCATGTTCCTTCTCTCGATCTCGTTCTCGGAAAGCTTTTCGGCAAGAAGATCGACCGTGGACGCCAGTTCTCCTATCTCGTCTCTTCTGTCTATCCCGGTCTTTACCGTATAATCTCCGTCAGCCAGTGTCTGTGCCGTTATCCTTATCCTGGAAATGGGATGAGTGATCGCACCTACAACGGGAATTGCAATGATAAATGTTGCGATAAGAGCGATCACTATCGAAACCTCAATGATCCTGAAACCCGTGTCGGTAAAGCCGCGCTGGGCGTCTACGTTTGTAGAAAGAACAGCCGCTCCTATTATCTCAGCCTTCTTTTCTTCGCCGCCTTCTCTTCCGAAAACGGGTGCCGCGCAAAGGATCGAAGTGGTATTGTTGGTGGTGTTGAGGCCTGTGTTTACGACAACCTCTCCCTCAAATGCCTTAAGCACAGCTTCCACATAGCCCTGTCCGAGCCTCGTGCGTTTGGGGTCCTCGGATATATGCGGCCAAAGAGGTGTTGACGAGTCCGCATTGGTCCATATCCAGACCTC
>JAEEGF011608639.1_pt1 | contig 23248 bp, 12 predicted proteins | sample 9134171 | NCBI WGS metagenome assembly JAEEGF01 (sample SAMN16246542, study PRJNA631951) | gut metagenome | biome: gut microbiome; feature: rumen; material: AP-attached | host: Bos | place: Iran: Karaj | collected 2018-10
GCACTGTTCACCCTGTTGCGCAGAGATACGCGGTTGTCGACGACGTCAGGCTCGTCGCATTTGATCCTGTGGCGACGACGGTGCATTTCGGAGAGGCGCTTACATCGGCCTGCTTTGCCGTGTCAAGCACCGTGACCGACGATTCCGGAACACGCACCGCTGCGCTGGTTTTCCCGTCCGGAACGCGTGCCTTGGCAATTGAGGGTTCTGTGACGCAGAGCGTGGACAGGCTCACAATCCGCATGACCGAGTTCACCGTCGGGGACGGCGGCCCGGCGCGTATGCCTGCGGAACTACCTCCGACTTCGGCGTATACCTACTGCGTTGAACTGTCGGCAGACGAAGCCTCTCATGTCGTGTTCGACCGCCAGATATTCGGCTATGTCGAGAACTTCGTCGGTATTCCCGTCGGATGCACTGTTCCATCTGCCTTCTATGATTTCCGCCGCGAAGTCCCCGCATGGGTGCCGGAGGAGGACGGCCGGGTGATTGCCGTCGTCGGAAAGACGTCCGAAGGTCTCGCGGAAATCGACATGGACGGAGACGGCTCGGCGGAGTCTGCTTCGAGCCTACTTGCTGTCGGATTTTCAGAGGATGAACTGCGTCTGCTTGCTGAGCGGTATGATGTCGGCGCGGAACTCTGGCGCGTTCCCCTTGAGCATTTCTCGGCAGTGGATTGGAACTATCCTGCCAAAGTTTCCAATGGTGATGAAGTTACTCCGCAGATTAGATTGGACAATGTGAATGAGGCAAGACAGTCGGTTGATGCCACGACTGAAAATAACATGAGTACCGGAGGAAGTGTAGGTCTCACTTCTAGGACATTCCTGGAAACCCTCCCGATAAACGGAACCGGACTGAACCTTGTCTATTCCAGTGATCGGGTCGTGACAGATGGTTCGCTTGCGGCTCAGTGTTCGTTCGACATTACAGGAGCCGAAATCCCGGATTCGCTGAAGTCCGTCCACGCAGTATTCGAAATTGCCGGAAGGAGATACGAAGAATCTTTCGCGCCTTCGACAAATATAGTTTGGCATTGTCCGTGGGACGGGATGGATCCATACGGACGCGCGGTGTCTGGCGCTCAGTCTGCGACATTGAGGATATCCTATGGCTACAAGGGGTATTATGCCGCCATGATGTTCCCAGAATACGGAAAAAAGACTTATACATTTGGACAGTTCGCCGGAATGGATGAGCTTGTGGTAGCCCGGAGACCAATCGAGCTTGGATCATCAGAGGATTTCGATGTTTGCCTTGGACGACGCGACCCTCTTTTCGCCGAATGGACCTTAGATGTGCATCATTCGTACGACCCCGTCTCCGGCAAGTTGTACCTGGGTTCCGGGGAGACGCTTGAGGTTTCGACAACTGCTTCGCTGCGTAATCCTGGAATTATCGCGGGAACAGGTGAAAGAGGGTCTGTAGAAGAGTCAGGAAACGGGTTGGCCAGGTTTTCACGGCTTAACAACCCCACAGCTGTATGTGTCGGTCCGGCAGGTGAACTCTACATAGCAGACAGCGGAAACAACTGTATTCGCGCTGTGGACTATGCTGGCAGGATCCGGACTTTCGCCGGACGCCCGGGCGAGTCCGGGAACAGCGGAGACGGAGGACTTGCGCTTAATGCCAAGCTCTCCTGGCCGTGCGCCCTGGCACTCGACTCCGTAGGGAACCTCTACATCGCAGACCTCGATGCCAACGTGGTCCGCAAGGTGGACCGCGCGGGCATAATTCATACCGTTGCGGGGAACGGCGAATATGGCACTAGTGGCGACGGAGGATCTGCCGTCAACGCCGCAGTGGGAAATCCTTCCGCTCTGGCTGTAACTCGCGACGGTACGATCTATGTGGCTCATGGCGGCTACAGCCAGCGCATTCGCCGCATAGCCCCGGACGGCCGCATAGCTACGGTTCTTGGTGACGGCGACGTCGAGATCAATATCGGAGGTTCCGTTGCCGCCGCGGACGTGCACCTCGGCTCGCAGAAAATAACGTCCATTGCCGTCACCGACGAAGGGAGCATCTTGATAGCGCGCGCCAATCCTGTCAATGTGCTATGCCTTGACAGATCCGGAATTGTGCGGTGTGTATATGGAAGTGCAGAAGCAGCGTCGCTCAATTTGTCTCAATCGACCAGTTCTACCCAAAGCAACCATCCCCGACTTGGAGTGATTGGCACGTGGTATGAGAATTTCCTTTGTGCCCGTGGCAATGAGGTATGGATGCTTGAAAGTTTCATCGTTGGGAACGACTGCCCGATCAGTTGGCTGTCGCGGATTGTGGACGGATTTGTATGGGGACCAGTTGCGTATTTTGACTCCTATGACTCCAGCCAGGGTTCGCTCGTGTGCGGTGCGCGGGGAATACCATATGTGGATGACAGGGGGACCGTTTACATGGTGTCGTCAAGTGATCACATCGTGCATTCGTTTTCCCCATCCATGCCCGCATTTGACGGGGCTTCGACAGTGATTCCGTCGAGGGACGGATCGCAACTATACGTGTTCAGCTCTACAGGTCGACATCTGGAGACACGCGATGCGATGACCCGCAGTCTCCTACTTAAATTCGGATATTCCGAGGACGGGGCGCTTTCTTCGATTGAGGACGCAAACGGCTTGGTAACGACTTTTGGGAAAGATGGCGGCAATATTGTTGTAACGGCCCCATACGGACAGGTCACGACCATTGCCCTTGATGAGTCCGGGCGCCCGGCCGTAGTGACGAATCCAGCTGGGGAGCGAAACGAGCTTGAATATTCCAGCGAAGGACTCCTCACGGGCGTCTCCAACCGCAGGGGATACGTCTTCCACCAGGCGTACGACGAACTCGGGAAGACAATCTCCAACCTCGATCCAGACGGCGGATCCAATACCTTCAGCGCCGTCTCCAACTCGTCTGACATGGGTTCGGGTTGGAAGACGACCGTTGTTGACGGCATGGGCCGCACGAATCTTATCTCCGTCTTGCGCCGGCCGGATGGAGTAGAGGAGCGGACGGAAACAAGTCCAGACGGACTTTGCACTGTCACGACCGACTACCCGGACGGAAGCACCGAAGTCGAGGCCCCCGACGGTTCATTTTTGTACTCCAAGTTGTCGCCCGATCCTCGTTTCGGCATGGTCGCTCCCTATGCCTCCCTATGCGGAATCAGGACCGAGTCCGGGCGCTCACTTGTTTCGGAGACCGAGCGCATCGCCTCCTTCGCGAATCTAGGCGACGCCTACAGCGCCACCAGCGTTTGCGATACCGTGACCTGCAATGACCGCGTCTGGAGGACTGTCAGGGATACCGACAGCACGACAGCCATCTCGCCTACTGGACGCCGACATCGCACGGTCTTTAATTCCATCGGACAGCCCCTCGTCATCGAAGCGCCCGGCGTGTTCGCTGTTACTAATGCGTACGATGCGGAAGGTCGGCTTGTCCGCACTGTGCAGGGCGAGCGCGAGACGAAGTTCTCGTACGATGCAGCCGGATGCCTCGCCTCCGTCACCGACGCGCTCGGACGCACCGTCAGCACCGACTACGACGCGGTCGGCCGCGCAATCCGTTCTATACTGCCGGACGGATATTCTGTGTCAAACGCCTACGACCGGTCCGAGTCGCCGATAGCGACGACGCTTCCCCACGGCAAGACCCATTCCTTTGGCTGGACCCCCGTCGGACTTCAGTCCTCCTACACCGCGCCGGAGGCGCAGGACGCGGGGCGCAGACTTGAAAAGGCCTATAACGCCGCTCACGAGGAGACAGCGCTCACCAAGCCTGACGGCACCGTCGTCTCGAACATCTACGACTCCGTCGGACGCCTCGCGGCCGTGGTTGCGATGCGCGGTGACGAAAAGGAGCGGTTGGTCAGGTCCTATGATTCGGTGGGCAGACTTCAGTCCGTCTTCTCCGAATATGACGAAACCGAGTATGAATATGACTCTTTCCTGACGACGGCGGAGAGCTCCGACGGATTCCGTGCCGATTTCGAGTACGATAACGATTTCCGCCTGTCGAAGACGACATACACCAGTTACAGGCTTGGAGGAAGCATGCCTTTTGCGGAGATCGACGTCGTCTACGACGAAGACGGCGATGCTGTGGGCATAGGCGAGCTGTCCATTGAGCGCAATCCAGACACTGGCTTCGTTGAGATGACGGAACTTGGCGGCGTCATCGACGGGCGGCGCTACAACGGATACGGCGAGTGTGTGGATTACGCCGCGATATTCGAGGACGACGACCTGTATAGTGCGTCTCTAAGGCGTGACGCGCTCGGCCGTGTCGTCGAGCGCGAGGAGAGGGTTCTTTCCGGCGACCCTGTCACGAGTCGCTACGAGTACGACGAGCGCGGACGCCTCGTTTCGGTGACGACCAATGGCGTCGTGTCGGAGTCGTACGCCTACGACGCGAACGGGAACCGCCTCGGCGGAGAATACGACGCGCAGGACCGCCAGCTTGCATTCGGCTCTGCGACCTACGCCTACGACCTGAATGGGTCGATGACTAAGCGCAACGGCGCTGTGCTTGAATGGAACCTCTTCGGACGCCTCATGTCTGTCGGCGATGTCTTCTATCGGCGCGACGAGCAGCAGCGGCTGTGTTATAAGAGCGTGGGTTTCGCGTTGCCAAAGAACTGGTTTTGGTCTGGTTCTCGGATAGTCGCGGAACGTGATTACGCTAATAACGCAGTCAGTTTCTTCGTCTATGCGGGCGCGACTGCCCCGGCGTACATGATCCGCAATGGCGTCACCTACCGCATCGTCACCGACAACCAGGGTTCGGTGAGGCTCGTCGTGAATGCGGAGACGGGCGAAGTTGCGCAACGCCTCGACTACGACTCCTTCGGACGGGTTTTGCGAGACACCAACCCCGGCTTCCAGCCGTTTGGGTTCCAGGGCGGGCTTTACGATCCCGACACTGGCCTCGTCGAATTCGGCTGCCGCTGGTACGACGCGGAGACGGGGCGGTGGATTTCGAAGGATCCCATCCTCCTCGACGGCGGCTGGAACGTCTACGCCTTCTGTGACAACGATCCCATCAACCGCATCGATCCGACGGGGATGTGTGAGAGTGTAGCATGGGCGTGGGTAAAGGGATTCGGTCAAGGCTTTTGGGAGGCGTATGCGGATGGGACTAGCGCCAAGGCCGTTGCGGCGATGGATTCTGCGCTGCTTGCTGTACTCGACAACATGATGTTTGGACTTACTTCGTTTAGTGATAATGATCCATACTACAGTGTCTGGGGTGATGAACCGGAGAAGTATGGGGTGAGTTATAATTGTGGTTTACTGGCAGGCTACACTCCGCTGCTAGGAATGTGTGTCCCCGACATTGCACTTTCTGGGTCTACACAGGCTGTTACAAGATGGTCGCAGTTCGGGGGAATTTATGATGGAGATTGGGTTGTGATGGGCGAGGCCACAATTATGAACTGGTTCAAGACAACTGCCCCTTGGACAAGGGGGGGAATTGCGACTACCATGAATGTCCCCAGGGCATCATTGGAATTCCCTAAGGGAAAAGGCCTTGTGGATTCGATAATGCGATTTGTCCAAGGAACGTTTTGGGGGCAAAGGATATTTAGGAGGTAATTATGGATGTGGATAGCCTGATAGCGTGTGAATGGAGTATACTAGTTCTGGGGATTCTGATTGCCTTGATAAATCTTATCTTTGGTGGGATGACTCTAGTTTATAGCATTATGAAAGTTGCGACTGATAAGAGGCTTGACGGGAAGGAGCTATGGATTTTACTTGTGGCTTTCTTATCTTTGACAAATTGTGTCAGAGTGTTGGAGTTGTGCCCAATAATCAACATTTGCATTTCAGATGAGTTAAGGTTTGGTGTCTTGCGGCTGATTTGCGGAATAGTTTTGTTTGTTCTAGGGGTCATGATTACTTGGTTGGATGTCAACTTCATACGTAGGATAATAGTCGGTATACAATAGGAATGAAAAATATGCAATACGTAATTGGAGCTGGATTAGATATCCTTGCAAGAATGGTTCTTGTCGTCACCATTGTGCCTTGCATCTCAATGGCAGTAAGGTTTTGTCGTAGTTGCTCTTTGAACCTTAAGCATGCATTGTCGAATATGGAAACGGATCTTGCACCAATTGAGTATTCGCTAATTTGGCTGCTGAGTCTTCAGGGTGCTCTTCATTCGATATTTTATATTTGGGCGCTTGATAAGAGATTCTTGTGTGTTATGTCGATGTTAATAATAGGAATCGTATTGGCACTCCTTCTTGCATATTTTCTGATATTAGGGGGGCTAAGAATCATTGGGCGCGTTTCACAACATAACGCATGGGCGGAGGACGCAGAATGAGCGAGCTGGCAAACATACGCATTACGCGCGAGACGCTGAGGATTGTTGATGAATCCTCGTATCGCGTTGATGGCAAGGACGTGCGCTTCCCTGATGTAGATTTCAGGGCTGCAGAAGTCTGGAGGATGGGAGATCTCGTGCCGAACGGGGAATCGGTTCGCGGAGCGCAAGGCGAGGCTCGGATATCCGTCGAGAACGTCGATGTTCTTGAAATGGCGATGCGGCTTGAGAATCCGCTCGTGCTCAACTTCGCGAACGCGCATTTCGCGGGCGGAGGATTCTATCTTTGCGCGAATGCGCAGGAGGAGTCGATCTGCCGGAGGTCGACGTTGTACGCCTCGTTGAAGTCGCCGGAGGCGAAGAAGTTCTACCGCGAGAACAACCTGCATATCCGTCGAGCGGAGGCCGACACACTCATCTACTCGCCTAACGTGGTGGTATTTCGGAACGAGCGCAGCGAACTTCTCTCCGAGCCGCGTGTGGTGTCCGTCGTTTCCGCTGCCGCACCAAACAGGCGCGCTCTTGGCCTGTTTCTTACAAGGCGGACTCTGGTTGATGTATTCGAACGGCGCATCCGAATGATCCTGGAGCTGGCGTTGCGGAAGGGGCATCGCAATCTCGTCCTTGGCGCGTGGGGATGCGGGGCGTTCGGCAACAGCCCCTCGCTTGTGGCGGCCTGCTTCAGGAAAGTCCTCCTTGACGAGCGGTATGCGAGTTACTTTGACCATATCGGCTTTGCGATTCCCTATCGCCGCAACGATCGCAACTTCCGTGCTTTTGAAAAGATGCTTTCCGTGAAGGCAATGTAGGGAGGGTCCATGGAGTACCGTGATTTTTCGCTAGGGGAAAAATGTTTGGTGTCCTTTTTGCTTCGTGCGGCAAACAAGGACGAAGATTACATATCCAAGTTCTTCTCAAAGACAAGGTGTGCTGAGATGGACGATGGAGGAATGGGGAGCATTCGACTCCACTCGGTTGGTTGTCAAGATGACGGTGGCAGGAAGTTTGGCGAGGAGATAGGCTCATGCCATTTCACAGATGTCGACGGAGTAATGGTTAGTGCGGCACTATATGTAGACATGTCTGGACGGCCCTTCGAATTAGATGTCTGGAAGGTGGATTATAGCTCTCTTAAGCGGATGCCAATCGACAGTGGTGAACTTGTTAAGGATTTCCCCAGATGATGAATGGGGATTTGGGTGTCGCAAACATGCGGACGGATTTGATGTAATTGTGAATGTGAATTGGCGAGCGAGCAGACGAGCGGTGAGGCGCGGCAGGTTCCTGTCGCGGAGGCGCGTTTGCGCGTCCCTCGCCAGCGCTTCAGACACGCGCGACGCGCTCGACCGCGTCGTCGAGCGCGAGGAGCGGGTCCTTTCTGGCGACCCTGTCACGAGTCGCTACGAGTACGACGAGCGCGGGCGCCTTGTCTCGGTTACGACCAATGGCGTCGTGTCGGAGTCGTACGCCTACGACGCGAACGGGAACCGCCTCGGCGGAGAATACGACGCGCAGGACCGCCAGCTTGCATTCGGCTCTGCGACCTACGCCTACGACCTGAATGGGTCGATGACTAACCGCAACGGCGCTGCGCTAGAATGGAACCTCTTCGGACGCCTCTTGTCCGTCGGCGATGTCTTCTATCGGCGCGACGAGCAGCAGCGGCTGTGTTATAAGAGCGTGGGTTACGCGTTGCCGAAGAACTGGTTTTGGTCTGGTTCTCGGATAGTCGCGGAACGTGATTACGCCAAAAATGCGGTCAGCTACTTCGTCTACGCTGGCGCGACCGCCCCGGCGTACATGGTTCGCAATGGCGTCACCTATCGCATCATCACCGACAACCAGGGTTCGGTGAGGCTCGTCGTTGACGAGGAGACGGGCGATGTCGCGCATAGGCTCGATTACGATTCCTTTGGTAGGGTCTTGCGAGATACCAACCCCGGCTTCCAGCCGTTCGGGTTCCAGGGCGGGCTCTATGATCCCGACACCGGTCTCGTCGAGTTCGGCTGCCGCTGGTACGATGCCGAGACGGGGCGTTGGATTTCGAAGGATCCGATAGGGCTGATAGGGGGGGTAAACCTGTACGAGTTCTGCAAGAGCAATCCGATTCTCTACATTGATCCTTCAGGAAAGAATTGTATTACAGATTGGTGGGAAGATAATGTAGTGCAGCCGACGGCCGATGGAATCTTGGCTCATTGGAATCGTAATCGTGGTCGTAATGAACCTGCAAATTTGCCCAAATCTATGGATGAGGCGATAAAAGCGAAATGGATACAGTTAGGCGACGACGAGTCGATATATCATAGGCTCTATGGTGCAATTGGCAATGTGAAATTCGTTTCCCCAGATGGACTTCTGGAAGCCGTATACGACATGAATGGTGTTTTGGTTACTGACGTCTACAATTTAGGGACGTACAACTACTATAATCCGAAGACGAACCCCATCTTGCATGGAGTTTTTGACGTAGCACCTTATTTGATATATGGTAACTCGCCAGAGGATTTCGTCAATCCTTGGCCGCGCATATCAGCAACATGGGACTATTTGTTCCATAGCACTAACAAGGAAACAGATAAATGAAACTAGTTAAAGTAATCATTACTGTGGGTGTGTTAATCTGTCTTGTTGTGTTGCTCCTTCCGGGGCTTTTCACTCCATGGCGCGAGGCTTTGTATGACATGCCAGATGTAGAGAGTCGTCGACAGACTGATTCGTTGGATGCGATGCGCAAAGGCAATATGCCGGACGCAAACTGTACTATAGGCGATAGCGTGGTGATCACATGGCTTCCTCGCGACTTCGAGAAGATTGCAGGAGGAAAGGAGCGGGCATTTTTCAAGGCTTTTGTCTCTATTGATACACCGATCCGGTCGATCCAAACAGCAAAGCTTGATAATGTTAGCATGCGATTAAGCGTAGACGAAGATTGGACGGAACTTGGTGCCTGCAGCGCGTACAAAACCAGCACGAATGACTGTTGGGTGACAAGGTATCACGAGATGAGGCTGCCAAAGCGATTTGAGCCGCAGGAGGGGACCAATGCGTATGTGCAAATCGTCGTGTCGGCGACAGAGAAGGCGAATGAGGATGACGGCGAGCGCCAATTCTCCAAGACATTCTCGTATGAGTTTGTTCCCGAGATAAGGTCTGGGCGGAGCAAATTCCTACACTGGTTTACTAGCTTGTAGCGCTGGCGATTACGCAGTCAGGTCTGATTATGGCGAAGACAGCTGGAATACAACGATATAGGAGAATGACATGTTTGATTTGTCGATACCGATAATGTTAGCTGCTAATAATGGCGCTTCGATCATTCATTTTGACGAAGAGCATGAGTATGCGGGAAGCTGAATAGACTTGGCTGATGGCGTCAGCGTCGTTGACCTTGTCGCGATGCAGATGGAGGATCCGAAAGTCCATCCTGTCCGCGAGTCGTTCGCAAACACTAAGGCAGTCACTCGTTCGACAACCAGGCGTTCGAAGCGTCACGATCCTGCCGTTACGCGCGCGCTTGATTTTATACGTCAACATGCCACGGACGGAATAACGGCAGCCGACGTGATTCCGCTGTTCAGCTGCTCACGAAGACTCGCCGAATAGCGCTTCCGCGCCGTAGCCGGACGCTCGATATTGGACGAAATACATGCGATTCGGGTCGAACGCGCCAAGCGACTCATATCCAATCCGCGGCAGAAGTTCTCCGCCGTCGCGCAGCTTTGCGGGCATGCCTCCACGCCGTTCTTCGCAAAGTTGTTCAAGTCCTCGACCGGACTGACGATGTCCGAATGGCGGCTCCGCGGCAATTAGCGCATCACGTTTCAGTGGCTGATAGCCGTCGGATTGTTCTGGACATTTCCCGGGGACAGTCCCCCATATTCCCGGGGACAGTCCTCCTCAAATCCCCTTCAAAGCTGGGGACTATCCCTCCTAAATCACCTTGGGAGGGCCGAGCTCCGTCTCGGCCGCAGTATTCACTCGGGGACAGTCCCCTCATAACAAGGGAAATCTCGGGGACAGTCCCTCTGAAAACCCCAAACTGACGGAATTTCATGTTGACGAATTTTCGTGAATTTTGACCCTGCGCAGGGGAGCCGAATCGGCCACATGCGTTTCGCCCAGTGTTTTCAGGCCTTTCCTTGAGGTCGGACGATCCCGCCATGCAGTTTTTGAAAAGCTTAACTGACAAAATTATCAGTGAAATATCAGTGAAATATCAGTGAATTGTCAGAAAACTTTTTGCGGAAACTGCTATCATATATGTGTTCTCTCCGAGGTTTCCGGCGGGTGCCGGCGGCGCGGGGGAACGCGGCATGCGGCGCCCCGCTCCACCGGCGCCCGGAAAAGGAGCAAGGCAATGGCGAGAAAGAACAGGCTGGTGGCGGAGGACGCCATCTACCACGTGTCATCCAGAATAGCCAACAGGGAGTTCCTCCTGGAGGACGAGGGGATCAAGTCGGAGATCGTCTCGTGGATGTACGGCATAGCGGAGTTCTGCGGGATTGAGGTTCTCGCGTGGAACGTGATGGACAACCACCTGCACATATTCCTCCACGTCCCGACAGTCCCGGAGGAGTACTGGACCGACCCCGACGAGCTGCCCGCCGCCTCCTGGCGCTCCATGCGCCCGGCGGAGTGCCGCGCGCCGCGGTGGACGCCCGAGGTCGGCGGACCCGATCCCGTCCCCACCCCATCGGGGGACAGTCCCTCGCCGGAGGCGATGGTGAAGGCGGTGGCGGACGGCGTTCCCGCGTCCGTGGTGCCGCATCCGCGCACCGGCTTCACCATCCCCGACTCAGAGATGGAGAACCGCCTCAGGGCGCTCTACTACGGCAGCATGGCCAGGGCGAGAGGCGTCATCGAGCGCTGGGAGAGGCTGCGCTCGAAGGGGCGCGGCGACGAGGCGGAGGCCGAGAAGGACGCCTACTGCAGGCGCATGTACAGCGTCTCGCAGTACATGAAGACCCTGAAGCAGCGCATATCGGAGTACTTCAACCGCGAGCTGGGCCATGCGGGGCAGCTGTGGTGCGGGCGCTTCTCGTCGACGCTCGTGGAGAAGGAGGAGCTTGCGAAGCTGTACGTGGCGGCCTACGTCGAGTGGAACGCTCCGAAGGCGGCGATGGTCGCGCATCCCCGGGACTGGAAATGGTGCAGCTACTCTGCGGCATGCGAGGGAAGCGAACGTGCGCGGAAAGGGTACGAGAGGCTGTTCGGGAGCTGGGAGGAGGCGAAGGCGCGTCTGGAGGCGGTGTTCGCCGAAAGGCTTCCGGATTCGTTCGGAGACGAGGACGAAGGGGAGAGATCCGCAAAGCGCAGGATGTCGCAGATCATCAAGCGGATGTCGCTACGAAGGCTCGCAATCTTCTCTCGGAGGGTGTCGTTCGTGAAGGAGACGCTGGAGTCGCTTCCGTGGCGGTTCCCGTGCGCAAGCGGAGCGTGCGTGGCGCGTCTCGCCGAATACGACTGGAGCGAACCCGCGCGAACTGCGGCGTGATGAAACGGGCAAACTAGGGGGATCGTAGAATGAGAAATGCAAAACATAAAGAATTGCGGCGCGTGCTGTTTTGGCGGGGACAGTCCCCAGTAGATTCTCAGTAGATTTAGGGAAGGGAGGAAACATGGAGAATTGTGGTGCATGCTGTTTTGGCGGGGACTGTCCCCCGTAGATTCCCGGTAGATTCATGGACAATAAGATTTTAGTGGGGACAGTCCCCTAAAGAATTGTGACAGTTTTGGGCTAGTAAAGAAATCCAGGGGACTGTCCCCAGTAAATCCGGGCGTTCGTCGGGGCAGCGCCCGAACCGTCAATTGGTGGCAGCCCGCCGACATGGCTCTGCGACCGTCAATTCTATACACCGCTTGTCGCTTACGCTTAGAAGTCCACCGCTGTTTATGAAATGCGCCGCAGCCACGTCGGGCCACCAATTTACTCTCGTGCGCTTCCCCGCCTCACGCCCTACGCTTTATTCAGAGTATGCTCGCGACCAAATCGCCGCGGTAACGGAGTTGCCGTTATAGTATGATTCCCATGCGAGCAAAACCATGATTTTAGCGGAGGGCGGGAGGCGCGGGGTGGTTGCGCAGCATGATGAGCGACGGCGCAAAGCCATGAGGGCGACCCGATTTCGTCGCGCCGCCCTTTTTGCCGAGAGGCTTGGCGGCACAGGCAAAAAGGTAAAAGGCCGCGAAATCGATGTCGCACCATGGCTTTGAGGCGGGCCTTGCGCCAGCAAGGCAGCGAATCACTGGCAAGCAACCACCCCGCGCCGAGCGCCCGTAGCACCCGCTTCCCCCGTCTGGGGGCATTTACACCTTACCCCAAAAGTGGTATACTAGCGACAGAACGAAAAGTAGTGAACACCGTTGGTAATGGAGCCGGAACCGGTTTCTTAACCTCTGCAAACAAGGAGTTCGGACATGGCAAGAACAAAATCAGGCCTGCTGACGCGCATAGCCGCGCCATTCTGCAAATTCACCCTCGCGCTGGGCGCCGCTCTCGGCATTGTCTCCGCTGCGAATGCGGAAAACTATTGGTGGACGGGCGCAAGCGGATCGGACACCTATTACAGCACGCCAGCCAACTGGGGGTCGGAAAATGGTTCCTCCTACCCCGGCACAGGTGATGGTGCGATGTTTACTGGTGACTCTGCTTCAAAGACAGTGACATTCGATGGTGCATATTCGCCTGACTGGGTTTGGGTCGCAACTGGGGATGTTTTGACGCCAGTCACATGGGTGGCTTCATCCGATGCGAACGGCATGACGGTCGCAGGAAATATCGGTGTTGCCGATGCTGGTAATCAAACGGGTTCTCTTAAGGCCGTCTCTGGCACCTATACGGCAGGCGGACTCTTTAAGGCAGGCTTCGGAACAGGGGCTTCCGCGAAGGTTGAGTTCCTTGGCGGCAATTATACGTTCAATGGTGCAACGGTCGAATCGTTCTGGAATGGTGACGGCAATCCCAACGCTGAGTTTACATTTGGCGCGGAAATCGGCACTGGCATCGGTTTTGCCGCCGATATTGAAATCCAAAATGCGACTGTGGCGTTCCCGAACGGAGCAATCGGACTTGGCTTTTGGGGAACCTGGCAGGGAGATTACGACAGTGCGGAAGTCAATCCCGACGCACTTGCTGTTGGCCATGTCACGGTCGACATCAACAATGGTGGTGTTCTGTCCTGCGGTAGCATCGAATCTCCCCGTGAGCTGTTTCTTGGCGGATTCGGCGTTGAACCGATTACTGTCAATGTCAATCAGGGCGGAACGCTCAAGGTCGGCAGCATCGTCCGTCATTTCGCGGGCGGTGCTTCCAGCGTAAATCTCGATGGTGGCACGCTTGAGGTGCTAGGCACAGACACGGCGAACTTCTTCCCGGCTAACGGAGTTGCTTTCACTGTCGGCTCCAACGGTGCTACGCTCGATACGAACGGCAAGGAGATCACCATTGCCGCGGCTGTAACTGGAACTGGTACACTGAACATCGTTGGCGGCGGCAAAGTGACATTCTCTGCCGAGCCTGCCTGCACGGTTTCGTCTTCTGACGACACGCCGTTTGTGCGCCCCAGCGACACACCCGTTATCGAAAATGCCTACTACTGGGTTGGAGGAGCTGTTGTAGAGGGTTCACGACGTGCATTCAGTACAACAACAGGAATGTGGAGTTTGACGGACGGAGGTGAGGCAATTGCGGACTTTGTGCCGGGAGAAGGCGATACGGCCGTGTTCACAAGCGACGAAGTTGCACTGTATGCGGATAATCTTAAGGCAAACATAAGGGCGTATGTCAATTGTACTTTTTACACCTATAATTCAACAGACAAGCGCACCATATCAGGCGATATATATATAGATGCTGCGGCAACTGTAACCCTCAAGGCCATACGCGACACTGTGACTTTCACTGGCAAACTGTCAGGTAGCGGCTCATTGAAGGCACATGCTACTGCGATGAATACAAATGTGAACATTGAAGGTGATACTTCCGAATTTACTGGAACTGTAAATTTTGTTTCAACTGGTCATGATTATGCTGTTTGTAGGATTAACGATGCGCTTTCAGCTACTAATACTCTTTCTTCGTGGTATGTGTACACGACAGACGGCAGCCGTGTGCCAACGAGGTCGGATAAGACAACTGGATATACTGCTTTTCCGTTCAGTAATCAGCAATATTATTTTGGTTCATTAAATGCAGCTGTTTCAAACAAAGGTGCCTACTTTACTGGAAGTTCATTTATAATCGGAGGTAGGGATACTGATAATAGTTCATTTACGGGGGCTTTTCAGGGTGCTGATAATACTATTGTCTGGAACGCTGATTCAGCTGTTAACCCAGATGTTATGTATACGCATGGGGTCATCAACTGCGCGGGTCTGACGGTCACCGGTGGCGGTATTGTCAAGTTTACAGCCGCTAATGCGCTTCCCGCCGCGTTCACGCTTTCGAATAAGGGCGCTTACCTTGGCATGACTACTGACGCAGACTTTAATGCGGCTGTGGCGGCGGCAGTCACTACTGTTGATGCAGATGCTCCCGTGGGCTTCTATTCAAGCGAATCGGAAGAGACCTCTGTCAATCTCTTGTCTGCTAATGCCCTCGTTGGCAAGACGCTATGCAAGCGTGGCGCAGGCACCGTTTATGTGACAAAGCTGCCCGCAAGTGGAGTCAATGATATTGTAGTCAGTGAAGGCACTCTCGTTCTTCCGCACGGCGTGGTTGTTGGCGATGTCACTGTCGCGCAGGGCGCGTCGCTATTGGTTGATCTTAACGGCGCAGAGGATAACGAGGTCGTGTTCGCCTACGATTCTGTTTCTGGGGATGCGACCTATCGCAACAAGGCAAGCATTGGTGAGATAGTGATGGATGACACGGCTAAGACCTGGACATACAAGGTTACGGGTTCCTCGCGCATATTCACCTGGATCGGCGAAGACGGCGGCTCTTGGAATGACGCTTCCAACTGGCTTGCAGACGGTCAGTTCACAACAGATATCCCTGCTGCGATTGACACGGTTCAGTTCAGCGAGAGCGCGAATATCTCCGCATCCGGCACGCTCGCGGGCGACGTCCAGATTGCGACCGGTGTCACGCTCACGATTCCCGCTGGACTCACGTTCTCCAAGCTGACGGCTGCTTCCGGCGCGACGATCGCGTTCTCCTCGGGCGCAATCGAGACGGTAGGCGGTACGCTTACGCTCATAACCGTCGGCGAGGCTTCCGGCGTGGCCGCCGCGCTCGATCTGCCGACGACATACGGTGTCAGCGTGGACTCCGCGACTGGCGCGATTACTGCTACGCGCAATGCTGGAACATACACATGGACAGGCGCAAAAGACACCAACTGGGCTACTGGCGGAAACTGGAAGGTTGGCGACATTGTTGTGGCTGATGTTCCAGCAGCTGAGGATAGTGTCATATTCCCGGCATCCGATGCGGAAGACTTCGAAGCCTGGGAAGTTAATCTTCCCTATGACGTGTACTTTGCTTCCGCGACCATAAATGGCAACACAAAGATAAGCGGTCAGCGTACACTAAGAACATATTTGATAGACGGTTCGGCAGAGCTCCAGCTTGCTAATGCCAATATTGGCATCATTAACAACCTAGGTAAGGATATTAATGCAACAATTATTGTCAGATGCGACCTTGTCATCGTTGACGGAACGTCTAACTATGTATATCTGGGCCTTGGACGGCAAAGCGACAGATCTTATCCTGGGTGGGATTTGCATTTGTACGGAAAGCTGCTTGGCGCCGGTAGCCTAACATCCGACTGTTCGGGTTCGCAAAACCATGGAGTGAAGTTCCACGGCAGCGTAAGTCAATTCACTGGTGTGTTCACGTCGTCCAACTACAATCAGCGTGATGCCACTGATTTTCTTGATGGGGTAGATGGTTCTGAAAATGCGGTGTGGAACGTGTCGCCGTCTCACAGCAGCGATTCTACCGCGTATCTTATCCACAATGCTTCTACACTATACAAGTTTGGAGCGTTCAATGGCCAGTTCTGGTCCGGCGACCATGCGTCAAAAATAGAAATTGGCGGGCGTGATGATGTGAATAGCGAATTTGCACTGAATTCGCATACCACAAGCGGCGGAGATCCTCGTCCGTTCACAATCACTAAGGTTGGTGCGGCTACAATGAAGATTACCAATGGCTATGGCTCCAAAAAGATAAAGGCGCTTTATCTGAATGGTGGCATAACCGAGATCAGGTGCATGCCATCTGATGCAGTACAGTTTGGCGGCGGGGCGTTGAAGACGCCGATATACGACACTGTACTTGGCAAAGCGACTAAGTACGTCTATGTCAATCAGGACGATGCGACGGACGAGAAGGTGCTGGACGAAGACGTTGGCGAGTCCTTCACGGATGGAGGCGTGGTCTATGCCTTCAAGGAGACAAGGCAGGTTGACGTCGTTGGGCCGTACTATCCCGATGTCTCCAGCGTCATCAAAGATTCCACAGGTCCGATCTATTTCACCGACGATGGTGCAGACTATACCTGGGCGACGGCCCTGGCCGAAAGCAATGTGGGCGGGCTCATCAAGGACGGAGCGGGAACGCTGACGCTTTCGGCTGAGCCTCTGTACCTCGGACCGACCTGGGTCAAGGCTGGCAAGATCGTGTTCCCGAATGGAACGGACGTCACGCTTGATCCTCGTACGGTCGGCACTGCGGAGAATGCCGATGTTCAGGGTTACAAGTACATGAACAACACCGTTCTCTACGGAAACGAACCCGGAAGCGACGTGACCATGAACGTTGACGTCTCGACTATTACAAAGGTCGACATTTCGGCTCCTGCGTTCGCCGAAGCGCTCGTTGACGACGGATATGTCGTGCTCTGCGCGACTACCGGAAACATCACCGGGCTTGTCTCGCGGAAGTTCGTCATGGGAGAGACGCTGCTCGTCCCCGAAAAGCCCGAGGACGTTCCCGACAAGAAGTGGAACTGGATGGTCAGGATAATGCGCATCAACGGCAAGAACTGCCTCTGCGTCGGACCGAGGATCCTTCCGTACACGATCACCCTCCGCTAAGAGGACTGCCTGAGGGGGAACGCGGGAGGCGCGCCGACTGGCGCGCCTTCCGTATTTTACAGATGCAAGCCTTTCCCAAAAGCCTAATGTCACTTTTTGGTATAATATGCCTCATGGAGAAGATAGCTACAGACACTTATTCGTTTCCGGCGTTGCATTCGACTCCGAGATGCGCGGCCTTTCCGACCGCAGGGTAGAATGACTTTTATGGGGGAAGTCCCACACAACACAAAGGAACACTAGATGAACAAAGCAGCAGCACTTGTGGCGCTCTCGGCGCTCGCGCCCTTTGCCCATGCGGCGGAGACCAACGAAGTCACGACGCTTGAACGCGTCGTGGTGACAGCCTCGCCGATCGCGAAGGAGGAGCGCTTCACCGCGGACGGAGCGGACGTCACTTTTGTGGGCGCGGACCAGACGGCGCGACTCACGGCGCAGGACCTCCCGACGGCGCTGCGGCACGTTCCCGGCGTGTCGGTGTCGCGCTACTCGCCGATAGGATGCTACGGCGGCGCGCAGGGCGGGAGCGTCTACGTGCGCGGAACGGGCGAGAGCCGCCCCGGCTCGTCGCTCACGGTGTTCCAGGACGGCGTCCCGGCGGTGGGGAGCTTCTTCAGCCATCCGCTCATGGACCTCAACCCCATCGACTTCGCGGAGTCCATAGAGGTGACGAAGTCGCCGCGTCCGCGTACCGTCCCGAATTCGTTCACCGCCATCGACCTCACTACGTGGCGCCAGCGCGACGAGGGCTTCTCGGGCGAAGCTGACCTCGCGTACGGACGCTTCTCGTCGCTCATCGGCAGCGCGCGAGCGGGCGTCAAGGAAGGCGCGTTCGACGCGGCGGCGGGAGCGTCCTACCGCTACAGCGAGGGCAAGCGCGACCACAACACCGCCGAGCTGCGCAACGCCTTCGCGCGCTTCGGCGCGGAGCTTTCTGAAAGCGACTACCTCACGTTCATCTACAGGCGCGCCGAGTCGATGGTGCAGGATCCGGGCGCGAAGGGCGAGCCCACGCCGGTGCGCGACCAGTTCGAGACGGACATGGACTCCTACGCTGTCAGGCTCGACAGCGAAAGGGAGTGGTTGAAGGGCAGCTCGCTCGTCTATGTCACGGACGGACGCATCCGCTGGCACAAGGACCACATCTCTGACACCAACCGCAACTCCCCGCCCGGATGGTCCAAGACCGACTGGCAGACGTGGGGCTACCGCGGGCTCTACGACTTCCTCGTGGGCGACGCGACGTTCACGCTCGGTCTCGACGAGATGGTCGAGCGCGGCAGGACGCGCACCGTCAACGAGCGCACCGGACAGCGCACCTGGGCGCCGGGCGAGAAGTATCAGTTCCTGACTTCGCCCTACGCGGCGGCGCGCTACGACTTCCACCTCGACGACGAGTGGACGCTTACGCCGTCCGTCGGCACGCGCTACCACTTCATGAGCGACCTCCACGGCGAGTGGGCTCCGTCCGCCGCCGTCACGCTTGGCACCGAGGCGTTCGGCGTCTTCGCGTCCTATGCGCGCGCCGTGCACTACCCGGGGCTCGTGTTCCGCGCCAACACCGCCGCGTGGGACTCGATAGAAGCGGAGACGATGGACACGTTCACGGTCGGTGTGAGGGCGAAGCCGTGCGAGTGGCTCTCGGTGCACGCCTCGGCGTTCCGCAACGAGATCGAGGACCGCTTCGACCTCGACGCCGCCGGACAGTACCACAACGCGAGCGACCTGAAGGCGACGGGCTTCGAGCTCACCGCGCGCGTCACGCCCACGGACGACCTGGCGTTCTACGCCGGTGCGACGTACACGATCGCCGAGACTCACCCCGTCTCGCGCCTTCCCGAGGCGACGGGCGTCGTCGGGGCGAGCTGGCGCTTCCTCGAGTATCTGCATCTCGACGCGGACGTCGAATACTCGTCGTCGATGTACGCGTACACGGTCCGCTCGGCAGACCCCTCGGACCTCTCCAAGGTTCCGTGCTTCTGGACGGCGAACGTGCGCCTCGCGTGCGACCTTGAGGCGTTCTCGCCGCTAGACGGCGAGATCTACGTCGCGGGCGAGAACGTCTTCAACCGCCACTACGAGTATTTCCCGGGCTACGAGATGCCGGGCGCGATGGTCTACGTCGGCTGCAAGCTGAAGTTCTGATTTCCCTCGCCACCCGAATGGGGTATGGACTTGTGCCGCGTTGCAATGGTATAATGGCGGCATGAGAACATGCTTTATATCGTCCGCCGCCGCGGCGCTTGCGCTCGCGGCCTTTTCCGCATCCGCGGCACCCTCCGCCGCGCCGAAGGCCGTGCAGTTCCCGCTGGACCGCGTCCGCGTCACAGGCGGCGTCTTCAGGCACAAGCAGGACATAGACAGGGAGTACCTGCTCGAGTTCCTCGACAAGGGCCGCACGGACCGCCTGCTCGCGGAGTTCCGCCGCGTCGCGGGGCTTCCGGAGAAGGCGAAGCGCTACGGCGGTCGCTGGGAGGGCGGTGGAATCAACGGACACTCCCTCGGCCACTATCTGACCGCGCTCGCCGCGTGCTACGCGGCGACGGGCGACGTGCGCGCGAAGGAGCGCGTGGACTACATCGTGGACGAGCTCGCCGAGTGCCAGCGCGCGAACGGAGACGGATACGTCATGACGATCCCGCAGTCCGCCGTGTGGGACAAGGTGCGGCGCGGCGAATTTGCCGCGGGCGGATTCGACATATGCAGCTGGTGGGTTCCGAACTACACGATCCACAAGGTGTTCGCCGGACTGCGCGACGCCTACCGCTGGACCGGGAGCAAAAAGGCGCTCGAGGTGGAGCGCGGGCTCGGCGACTGGTATTGCCGCATGATCGAGGGGCTTTCGGACGAGCAGATGCAGAAGCTCATGCGCTCGGAGTGGGGCGGGCTCAACGAGACGTTCGCCGACCTTGCGCACGACACGGGCGACGCGAAGTTCCTCACCGTCGCGAAGGACCGCTTCAACCACCGCGAGATATTCGATCCGCTCCGCCGCGGCGAAGACCGCCTCGACGGAAAGCACGCCAATACGCAGATGCCGAAGATCACGGGACTTGCGACGATATACGAGATGACCGGTGACGCCGCGCAGCGCAGGGCCGTTGAGACGTACTGGCGCGCTGTCGTCGACGATCGTTCTTTTGCGAATGGGGGACACTCCGACCACGAGCACTTCTATCCCGTGCGCGACACGGCGCGCCATCTCGGTCCGCAGACCGCCGAGACGTGCAACATCAACAACATGCACCGCCTCTCGGCGCACGTCTTCTCGTGGGCGGCAGACGATGTCGCGTCCACCGGTTCGTCGGCGATTTCTCCAGCGCACGTCATGGACTTCGTTGAACGCTCGCTCCTCAACCAGATCGTCGCGAACATCGGCGAGAAGCCGGGCGAGTTCGGATACTTCATGTCCACGAGGCCCGTCGCGACGAAGGTGTTTTCGACGCCCGAGGGCGCGTGGTGGTGCTGCGTCGGCACGGGAATGGAGAATCCGATGCGCTACGGAGAGCAGGCCTACTTCCACGACGAGAAGAACCTGTGGGTCAACCTCTTCATGCCCTCGACGCTCGACTGGCGCGAGAAGGGCGTAAAGCTGGCGCAGGACACCGAATTCCCGGAAGGCGACACGGTGACGATATGCGTCGCCGCGAAGAAGCCCCTCCGGTTCGCGCTGCGCATTAGGAAGCCGTATTGGTGCGAAAAGCCGGAGCTTGCCGTCACGCCGGCCGCGAAGGGTACGGAAGCCTGCGGCGGCATGCTCGGCGAGGACGGATACCTCGTCGTGGACCGCGTCTGGAAAGGCGGGGAGAAGGTGCGCGTGCGAATGCCGATGACGGACCGCATAGAGCCGCTGCACCACGCAGAGGACAAGTTCGCCGCGTTCATGCACGGTCCGCTGCTGATGGTCGGCATAACTCCGCCGGAGAAGGGCGTGCCCGATCCAGCGAAGAAGCGCTGGGACGACCATCTCGCAGCTCCTGCCGGGACGATGGAGCGCGCGGCGACGCTAGTCGACGGAAAGCTCCAGCCGCACGACGTCCCGATGATGCCGTACTACAAGGTCTACGAGGAGCACTATACGATGTACTTCCCCGTGATGAGCGCGGAGGAATGGAAGACGCAGCAGGCGCGGCTCGAACGCGAGCAGGCGGAGCGCGAGGAGCTCGCCAAGCGCACGGTGGACTCGGTGGAGCCCGGCTTCCAGCAGAGCGAGGTCAACCACGACTACTCCGGCGAGCACAGCGAGGCGGGAGACTTCCGGAACAGGAAGTACAGGCACGCCCAGGGCGCCTCCGGAAGCTTCGGCTACACCCTTGCCGTCGATCCGAAGGAGGAGATGGAGCTCGTGGCGACGTATTTCGGCGGAGACGCCGGGCGCACATTTGACGTCTTCGTCGACGGAAAGCTCATCAAGCGCGAGACACTGTCGTTCGAGGGCGATGCGCGCAGAGACTTTGCGGACGTCGTGTATCCGCTGCCGCGCGAGCTCACGAAGGGAAGAAAGTCCGTCAGGGTGGAGTTCCGCGGCAACGAGCGGACCTTCTACGTCGGCGGTCTCTTCGGCCTCTCCGCCCGCCGCCGCGCGGGGTTTTAACATCCCTGAAAAATTCCCCCGCACAGGCGCGAAAATTTATGATATAATATCCGCCCAAATGAACAAGTTCGCTTTTATTCGACTTAGCCTTCGACTTAACGGGTGCAGATCCGCTGAGCCGCCGCGCGCATAATCACATGGTCGACTCAAGAGCACTTAAGAAGGCGGATCGCAGGGAAATTGCGGTCCGCTTTTCGATTTCAGGGGGCAACTAAAAAACGAAAGGCAACATGAGCAAGGAAATCAAGGCAGGCGAGCGCATCCGCGCATATCGCGAAAGAAACGACTGGAGCGTCTGGGACCTCGCGCAGAAGTCCGGCGTCGAGGAGAAGGTGATCAACGCCATCGAGAAGGGCGAGACGATGCCCGCCCTCGGAGTCCTCGTTAAGCTCTCTCGCGCGCTCGGCCAGCGTCTCGGCACGTTCATGGACGACCAGTTCAAGCCCGACCCCATCATCACCCGCGCCGCCGACATCGAGGCGAAGAAGGTCGCGGGCGAGGGAATGAACACGCTCGGCTACGCGAGCCACTCGCTCGCCATCGGCAAGCCCGACCGCCATATGGATCCGTTCCGCATCGAGTTCGCGGCCGACGGAGTCGACGCCGTGCAGGCGCACGAGGGCGAGGAGCTCATCATCTGCCTCGCCGGAGAGGTCGAGCTCACGTACGGACCCGACAAGACAGTCCTGAAGGCCGGCGACACGGCGTACTACAACTCGTGCGTCCGCCACGGACTCCGCGCGCTCAACGGACAGCCCGCGTCGATCTACGGCATCGTGTTCATGCCGGTGTGAGGAGTGTGGCCATGTTCAAGCTGACAGATCCATTTGGAACCGCGCCGCGAAAGGCGCCGTTCACGCAGTCCGTCTCGACGGGCGTGCCGTGGCACAATCTGCCGATTACGCGCGAGTACACGCTCGGGCAGCTTCTCGACCAGACGGTCGCGAGGTGCGGAGAGAACGACGCGGTCGTCTATGCAGACCGCGACTACCGCCTCACGTGGTTCGAGTTCTCCGAGGAGGTCGACTATGTCGCGAAGGGGCTGATGGCCCTCGGCGTCAAGCGCGGCGAGAAGGTCGCGCTCTGGGCGACGAACGTCCCCCACTGGGTCGTGTTGATGTTCGCAACGGCGAAGATCGGCGCGATTCTCCTTCCGCTCAACATCAACTACAAGTCCGCCGAGATCGACTTCGCGCTGAAGCAGTCGGATGCGGAGAACCTGTTCGTCATCGACGGATACCGCGACTGCGACTACATCGAGGTCCTGAACTCGCTGATCCC
>JAEEGF011152088.1_pt1 | contig 23245 bp, 23 predicted proteins | sample 9134171 | NCBI WGS metagenome assembly JAEEGF01 (sample SAMN16246542, study PRJNA631951) | gut metagenome | biome: gut microbiome; feature: rumen; material: AP-attached | host: Bos | place: Iran: Karaj | collected 2018-10
CTCTAAACAGTCAGCCAAATAATCTTTCATTCCATCATTTGAACTGCGAGCTAAGATTTTTATACCCACATTGCCGCCACCGATGTTTACGATAGCCAAGTTAGATGAAGTTTCTACAGTGTCTGGTACAGTAGGAATCATACGCATGGTACCGTTCTGACAAGCCATGATGACAGCAATAATATTGTCTTGAATCTCTTCTGGTACTTTAGTGGTAGGCGTTTCTGTATCTTCCATCTTCAGATAAATATCTTTCTCTATTGGATAGAATTCGGCATTCAGCTGTGCCTCATATTCTTGGATATAGGTGTCGAGCCCTTCCAAATCGTCAGGGTTGAATAGTAGCACGGCCTGTGCCTCGCGTGGAATAGCATTACGCATATTGCCCCCACCGAATGATGCCAATTCACAGTCGAACTCAATCAGAAGGTCATGCACTACACGTGCCATTTGTTTGATAGCATTGGCACGGCCTTCGTTAATTTCCATGCCTGAGTGCCCGCCACGCAAGCCTTTCAGTACAATTTTCTTGGCAATGAAACTAGGAGTAGGGGGTACCTCTTGATATTGCATGGAAGAAGTGATGTCAAGTCCACCGGCACAGCCGATGTAGAGCTCGCCCTCTGACTCAGAGTCAAGGTTCAACAGGATATCTCCCTTCAGTGTATCAGGACTTAAGGCAAAAGCACCAAACATACCTGTCTCCTCGTCCTTAGTAATCAATGCCTCCAGTGGGCCATGCTTGATATCTTTTGACTCCAATACCGCCATGATGGCTGCTACACCCAAACCATCATCGGCTCCTAAGGTGGTACCCTTAGCACGTACCCAATCGCCGTCAATCCAGGTCTGGATAGGGTCTTTCACAAAATTGTGCTCCACATCTGCTACTTTCTGAGGCACCATATCCATATGGGCTTGCAGCACTACACCCTTACGGTTTTCCATACCAGGTGTGGCAGGTTTGCGTATCACTACATTGCCTGCGTTGTCGGTGAAGGCCTCTAAGCCAAGGTTCTTACCAAAGTTCACTAAATACTCGCTCACCTGCTCGCAGTGTCCTGAAGGACGGGGAATCTGTGTGAGCGCATGGAAATTCTTCCATACCCCCTGAGGGGCTAAATCCAATATCGTACTCATGAGATTAGTTATTATTAAGGTTAAAAATTAGTCATCATAGTCTGCGAATATACGATTTTAATTTGGTAAAATTCGATTTCTCGTGTTTTTTTATGGCAATTTCACAATAAAAGCCTATTTTTGCCCTATCTTGTATAGATAGGATATGAAAAACGCAAGGGAAATATATATAATGGTGAGCCTACTGATGACTTGCTGGTGCTGTTTAGCACAGGCACAACAGACGGCTCAATTGGCGCAACAGATCAATGGGCAGCGCATCGCTGATGTAGAGGCGGGGCTGACATACGCCGAGAGTCTTTTCGTCATTTCCAATTATTCATGTCTGAATGGATTCACGAAAGAGACGGCATCGGTGTCGGAACTGCTGGGCAATCAAGTGGAAGGCTTCTATTTCTACCTGAAAGAGGATGTACGCAGCAAGCAGGTGGTGATGCGTAAGCCAGACGGTACCTTCGTGCCTCTCGTCACAGCCTTGCGAGACATTAGGCAGACTCTCAATGCCAATCCTTACCAGTTTATTACCCTTTTCCTCGATTTCAATGTGGAGCTTGACCTGACAAAAGCCTTTACCGATGCTGGTCTGGTGGATTTCCTGTTTGAATATGGCCAGCGCACCAATTGGCCCACCCTGCAGGAGATGAAGGCAGCCGAGAAGCGGCTGGTGGCGTTTGAGGTGCAGGATCATGTGAACAGTCCGGCATGGCTGCATCCTATGACCGACCTCGTAATACATACCGACCCCGACTGGGGTAATAGCATGAACAGCATAGAGCTACAGGAAGACAAAATGAAGAAAAACCTTACCATCTTTACCGGTTTCAAGAATGTGGAAGCCATGCAGTTCAGAAGTGGCAACCTTTATGAAACTTCACGTTACACGCCTTATCTGGTGAATGCGGTAAGAGACACCTGGATCAATGAAGGGCGAGTACCCAACTTTATTCTGATTGACAGATACGGTGAATGGGTAGGGGCTACTATGAGAAACCTCAGGAGCTTTAACCTGGTGTATGGCGCTGTGGTTAGTCGTGATGAACTGGTGAACTATGTCAACTGGGAAGGTATGAACAATGCCACTACTGGCCTGTTCTGTTTCCCTTTGGAGAGTGGGCTGGAGATGATGCTCAGCCCATTAGTGCCTGGTTTCCGTGTGCAACCCGAGAAGTTGTATGCTACTGGCAATCAGAAAAGAGTGATGATGCAGACTTTTAATGCTACCCCTGTAAACATTGACCAGCACTTGGAGTTGTGGCTGCCTTTCAATGGCGAAATGGAGAATGCTTCTGCTAAAGATGCCACAGTGACCAACCAGGGGGTAGAGTTCAACTTCGACACGAGTCATGGACAGGTTGCTTACTTTAACAGTAAGAGTAAGATCAACCTGCCTACCTCACAGGACCTTCTGTTGCGTGATCACGATTTCACCGTGCAAGTGTGGCTCAAGATCCCCAAGTATGAGGAGGGTAAGCAAGACTATTGTATTATCGGCTCTAAGACTAGTGCCTATCAGCAGGCATTGCACTTGTTGGTGCGCAACAAGAAGCCTTACATGGGGTTTTACAATAATGATATAGAAGGCAGAACCACCATTGAGCCCAACAAATGGTATAACTTGACTTGGCGTTTCAATAAGCAGAATGGTGAACAAGCTATTTTTGTGAATGGCAAATTGGATGCCATTGCTACAGGTCGTCCAGGTTATATGGGCAGCGATAGTCTGTATGTGGGCTATACCAGTATTAATCAGTCGTATTACACTGGCATGATGGACAACCTTGCCGTTTGGTCAAGAGTGCTGAGTGAGAAGGAGATACTTGGCTTGAGCAACCAGGTGATAGAAGTGCAGGTAACGCCTACCGATTCATTTTGGCAACGGAATGGGTGGCTCTTGGCTGCTTTAGTAGGACTTATTTTGGCCATTCTCGCCCTGTATTGGTATATCAGGTGGCGTGCCCAGCATCATTTGCTCAAGCAGAATGGCACACTGCCTGAAATAGATGATAGAGTTATGGAACAGCAAGCAACAGTGGGATTGGTGCCTACCGTCAAAAATAGTATCCACCTGTTTGGTCCGTTCTTAGTAATAGATAAGGATGGTGAAGACATCACAACCCTTTTCACCCCTAAGTTGAAACATCTGTTCTTCCTGTTGCTGGTGAGTTCCGTGCGTGGTAAGCATGGTATTAATGGGGTAGAGATGAACGACTTTATTTGGGGCAAGGACAGCAAAAATGCCAAAAGCCTACGCAGTGTGTCTGTGCTGAAGCTGCGTAAGATATTGGAACGCCTTAATAAAGTGGAGATAGCTTTCCACGCCAATAAATATGTGTTGGTGATGAGTCGCGATGTATATTGTGACTATATGCAGTGTTTGGCCATGATTGAGGGTAAGCGCATTGAGAGTCGCAAGGATTTTGAACGCTTCTTCGAGATTGTACAGCGTGGCGAAGCATTTGCAGGTGAGTCTTTCAACTGGTTGGACGATGATAAGAGCTATGTCTGTAACACGGCAGTGGATGTGATGACTCATTTCATTAGTACCTTTCAGTTACCTGCTGAAGCTGATGAGGTGATTCATGTAGCCAACAAGATACTGGAGAATGACCCATGCAATGAGGAGGCTCTCTCTTATCTGACACGTGCCTTAATTAGTCAGAACAACTTCAAGCAAGCCCGCTATGCCTATGAGAGCTTCTGTGCCGAGTATGCCCAGGCGTATGATGAACCATTCGGAATGAGCTTCGATGACCTGGTAAATGCCGCAAAAGTAATCGATAATTAGCCTCGTTGAGAATTATTTTCAGTCTTTTTGTTTTTTTTACCTTGCATTGTATTTCAGTTAGTTGCTGTTAATTTGCTATGCGTATTAGTCCTTTATTAGCCCTATATTAATGTGGTATTAAATAACCGTTAATATAGAGTTTGTAGGGGGTGTTGTATATTAGCGTTGTCAAGCGGGCGTTGCATCCAATTGACAAAGGTTAATAAGGTGAATAAATAATTGTCAAATTAAAATTTTTAATTGTATGAGTGAATCTAATTCCATGATGTTCTCTCGTCGGAGTTTTATGAAGACAGGTGCAGCTGCAGTGGCAGGCTTTACCATCGCTCCGAGTGTTGTATTGGGTAAGACCTATGGTCATGTACCCCCAAGTGATCAAATTAACATTGCTGGTATCGGTTTCGGTAGCCAAGGTGGTGGTGACTTGCAGAACATTGCAGATCCGGATGCTCCTGTAAAGCGTTCAGGTGCAGGTGGCATGGCGTATGTACCTCGTCAGCCATATGCAGGTATCCAGCCTCAGCGTCAGCAGCGCCGTGCTTCTGACAGCATCGTTCAGATGGGCGATGCAGGCCGTGAACCTATACACCATGCTAATATCTATGCATTGTGCGATGTGGATACTGAGTATGCTGCTCATATCTTCAATGCCTACTACAAGGCTAAGAGATATACCGACTTCCGTGAAATGATCGAGAAGGAGAAGGATATCGACGGCGTTTTGATCGGTACTCCTGACCATACACACGCTATCATTGCTGCAACAGCCATGAAGGCAGGTAAGGCTGTGTTCGTTGAGAAACCAATGGCTAAGACCATCAAAGAGGTTCGCTACCTTGCCGAACTGGCTAAGAAAACAGGTGTTGTTACTCAGATGGGTAACCAGGGACACAACGTTGAGGGTACATACCAGACCGTTGAGTGGATCCGCAGTGGCGTTATCGGCAACGTATCAGAGGTCCACATGTGGTCAAACCGTCCAATGTGGAGACAAGGTTACTTCGAGCGTCCTGCAGGGCAGGCTATCCCTCAGAATTTGGATTATGACCTGTGGTTAGGCCCGGCTCCAGAGAAACCTTATAATCCGGCAGTGCTGCACTTCTCATGGCGTGGTCTGTGGGACTATGGTACAGGTGCCATGGGTGATATGGGTGCCCACACCTTTGATGCGCCTATCTGGGCATTAGGTCTGGGTATGCCTGACAAGATTATGGCTACTACCACTCCTTATAACGATGAGTTCCTGCCACAGGCTGAGGCTGTTAAGTATCACTTCCCAGCTCGTGAGGTTGACTCTCTGGATGGCAAGAAGAAGATCAAGATGCCTGAGTGCGTTGTTACATGGACCGACGGTGGTATCAAGCCTTACCGCCCATTCGAACTGGAGAATGGTCGTGCACTGCGCGAGTGCCTCTATGTGGGTGACAAGGGCATGATGATGCACGGAACTCACGGTGCAAGTCCTGAACTCGTTCCTAACCGTCCAGGATGGAAGGAGCCTGCTAAGGTGCTCACTCGTCCAAAGAATATCTATGTTGATTGGGTTGAGGCTATCAAGGAAGGTCGCAAGGCTGCCAACGACTTTGAGGTTTCTGCTAAGCTGACTGAGATTATGTTGCTGACCAACATTGCCGTAGCTGCTCAGAATACCAATATTACATTGGAATATGATGCTGCCAACATGCGCATTACCAACCTGGAGGAAGCTAACAACTACTTCCACTACGAGTATCGTAAGGGTTGGGAGTTGCCAGCTATCTAATTAAATTAAATTTTAACCCGCTACCTCTTTGCTTATGTATGGGAGGTGGCGGTTTTTCATTCAATCAGAATAAATCCTATTACGTATGGATAAATCAAGACGCGCTTTTTTGGGCAAGTCATTTGCCGCTATCGGTGCCGCTGCTTTGGCACCACAACTTCTTTCTTCATGCACCACCGACGGTGCTAACAAACCTGTGGCTTCTACAGATGGCAAGCCAAACTCGGTTTTCAATGGTGTGGCTATCGGTACCATCACCTATAGCTGGCGTTCTATGCCAGGCGGATTGGAGAATATCGTGAAGTATTGCAAGGAAACAGGTATCAGCACCATCGAGTTGATGAGTAATGACCTCGAAGCTTATCTCGGTATCCCGGAAAGTCCGATGCAACGCATCATGGCAGAGGCAAGAGCTGCTCAGGCAGCTGCCGCTCCTACACCTGCTCCCGGCCGTCCTGCAGGTGGTCCTGGTGGAGCTCCTGGCCCTGGTGGTCCTGGTGGTTTCCGTCGTCCTTCTTTTACTCCTGAACAGCAAGCTGAGATTGACAAGTATAATGCAGATGTGAAGGCTTGGCGCAAAAACATCGATATGGACAAGGTTGCTGCTGCTAAGAAGTACTTGGATGACAATGGTATTGAGGCTCATATTGTGAAATTCTCTCCGGGCAACTGGGATGATGACCAGATTGACTATGCATTCAAGGTAGCTAAGGCTATGGGTGCTAAGGGTGTATCTGATGAGTTGAATGTAGAGTCAGCTAAGAAGATGGCTCCATTCGCAGAAAAGTATGGCTTGAAGGCTATCTTCCACAACCACATGCAGTATGCTGAGGATCCTAACGCTTGTGATCCTGTTTTGGCTGTATCTCCCGCTGTGGCATTGAATTTCGATTCTGGTCACTTCTTTGGCTCAACAGGTCGCAACCCAATCGAGATGATCGAGAAGTACCACGATCGCATTGTAAGTATCCACATCAAAGACAAAACCGGACCAAATACCCAGCCTACCCCTAATCAAAATCAGGTATGGGGTCAAGGCGAGATGCCTTTAGCAGAAGTTCTGAACTACATTAAGGAAAAGAAATATCCTATTTACTGCGATATCGAGCTGGAGTATGAAGTGAAGCCGTGGTCTAATGCTGTGAAGGAAGTGAAGACCTGTGTGAACTATGCTCGTCAGATTTTGATGTAAAAGGCCAATCGACCATTAGAAAAAACATTGAACAAGCCTCTCGACCCCAAGTTGGGAGGCTTTTTTGTGTTAAAATGGCGAGAAAGAGTATTGCGTATTGAAATATTTGTTATATTTACACCAAATTTGTGAAATGGTAAATAATGTTTCATTTAATATAAACAATTTATTATGAACGTTACTCGTAGAAACTTTTTGAAGACAGGAGCAGCTGCTGTTGCAGGTTTTACTATTGCTCCTAACATTATCTTGGGTAAGTCCCATGGTCACATGGCTCCAAGTGACACCCCTAACATCGCAGCAGTCGGTGTAGGTAGCCAAGGTGGTGGCGATATCCAGAACATCGCTGACCCAGACGAGAAGATTGGTAGAAGACCGAATCCAGACCGTAAGTATGGTGGTTGGGTATCTCCTAACTTCGCAGGTTTGCGCCCTGAGAGAAGAATGGTTGACCAGGGTGTGCAGATGGGTGATGCTGGTAAGCAGCCTATCCACCATGCTAACATGTATGCTCTTTGCGATGTCGATCTTGACTATGCAGGCCACATCATGGCTGGCTATCCAAAGGCTAAGAAGTATCAGGACTTCCGTAAGATGTTGGACGACTGTGGTAAGGAAATCGATGGTGTATTGATTGGTACTCCTGACCATACTCATGCTATCATCGCTGCTTATGCAATGCTGGCTGGCAAGGCAGTGTTCGTTGAGAAGCCTATGGCTAAGACTATAGAGGAGGTTCGCTATCTTCGCGACTTAGCAAAGAAGACTGGTGTTGTAACTCAGATGGGTAATCAGGGCCACAACATCGAGGGTACTTACAAGACTGTTGAGTACATCCGCAGTGGTGCTATCGGTGATGTAACTGAGGTTCACATGTGGTCAGACCGTCCTGTATGGCGTCAGGGTGACTACCAGCGTCCAGAGGGTGAGGCTATTCCAAAGAATCTGGATTATGATCTGTGGTTAGGCCCGGCTCCTCTGAAGCCTTACAACCATCAGACTACTCACTTCGCTTGGCGTGGTATGTGGGACTATGGTACTGGTGCAATGGGTGACATGGGTGCTCACACCTTTGATGCTCCTATTTGGGCACTGGGTCTGGGTATGCCTGATACCATCCAGGCTACTACCACTCCGTTCAACGATGAGTATCTGCCTATTACTGAGCTCTGCCAGTATCACTTCCCTGCTCGTACTGTAGATGGTAAGAAGATGCCTGAGGTTAATGTTTATTGGACCGATGGTGGTATCAAGCTGTCTCGTCCAAAGGAATTGGAGCCAAACCGCCAGTTGCAGGAGTGCTTGTACATTGGTACAAAGGGCATGATGATGCACGGAACTCACGGTGCTAATCCTGAGTTCATCCCAGCTCGTCCGGGTTGGAAGGAACCTGCTCAAACCTTGAAGCGTCCAAAGAACATCTATGTTGACTGGGTTGAGGCTATCAAGGAGAAACGTCAGGCTGCTAATAACTTCGAAGTAGCTGCTAAACTGACTGAGATTATGTTGTTGACTAATATCGCTGTGTTGTCACAGCAGCGTCACATCACATTGCAGTATGATGCAGATAAGATGCAGATTACCAATCTGCCAGAGGCTAACCAGTTCTTCCGTCGTGAGTATCGTCACGGATGGGAGCTGCCTAAGTTCTAATCCTTGTGATAGAAACAAAAGAGAAGGTAGTCCGTTTGGGCTACCTTCTTTTATTTACAGCTTTTCGCAAAACTCTATGGTCTCTTTGTTCGGACCTTCAATTTTGAAATACTTGATGCCATGCTCCCAATAGGGTAAGTCGTGGATAGGTGAATCGCTGATGTGGATGCCTTTAGCTTTAACCACTTCATACAATCCCTCAATATCCTTCACATCGATGGCTATATGTTCAAACGCTCCCGCCTGCATGGCAGTTGGTTCTTTATCGTAGGTCTCTATCTGTAGGTTGCCCAATTGCAGGAAAGCCACATGCTGTCCGTTGTTATTGGTACGTTGATAGATTACTTTAAAGCCTAGACTCTGATAAAACACGATGGTCTTATCGATGTTGAATGTGGGGACTCCAATGTGCTGGAGTCCTGTACAGAAATCAGCTATGCTCATCTATTCTAATGCTTGTATCCATGCCTTAAAGAGTTCTGTCTCTGTCTTTTTTTCAACACAGTCAGAGTTAATGACATTGATAACGAACTGTCTCATTGTAAGCTTGATGACCTCCTGCTCAGGCTTGTTGAAGCCTTCTAATAAGTCCTTGGTCTCTGACACGATTTCATCCAAAGTATAGGCCTTGTTCAATGAGCCTTCAATCTCAGCCTTCACTTCATCCACAGGGCCAATTGCAGCCAATTTGTCGATAAAGCCCTCAATAAACTTTTTCTCGCGGACATCGTACTCGCCGTCGGCATGGGCGAAGAACAAACCGGTCTTAGCTACCAGCTTGATGACTTTTTCAATAGGTTTCTTATCCATAGTTATTTATTGTTTTGCGCCACCGAAAGCACTGGATGCCATACCGATGACAGAGATTACACTTTGTGCTATTTCACCAATATTCGCATTCGACAGGCTACCCGCCAGTCCGCCACTGGGTTGATTGCCACCAACCAGGGCGCCCAAGATGGAACCGAGGTCTAAACCTCCGCTTTTGCCGCCAGTCACGGCACCTAAAACACTACCTAGGTCGATGCCTTCACTCTTACCACCTTTACCTCCGGTAATGGCACCCAGAACATCACCGATGTCGATGCCGCCCTTTGAAGATGCTTCAGGACACTGTGTACCATTGATGGCATCCAGCTCCTTGCTAATGTCTATGCCTTTGTTGGCAGGTTGTTGTTTGGTTTGGTTTGTCGGCTTCTTGGTAGTCACCTGTCCGCCTAAGACCTGTCCTAAGATGTCACCCAGCGCTCCGCTGGCTGCTCCTCCTTGAGTTACTGAACTCAGGATGTTTCCTAATAAGTCTCCCATAGTATTCTTGTTTTAAAGATTAAACATTTCTGCCCCTAAAGATACGTCTTTTTCTCGAAATTGGAAAGAGAATAACGTTTTTTTTGATTAAAAGTCTTTCAAGTTCTCATCGTCACCTTGGAAGAAATGCTCCTCTTTGCTACGCTTGAGGTAACCTTCTGCCGCTTCAATCCATTTCTTATACCTGTCGGGGTTACTGCTCTTCTGTGCATTGTTGATGAACATCTGGAAATGGCGGTCGGCATTAGCACGGTCGTGGATGATGGTATAGAGATAGGCTATGTGGTAGATGTCCGTCAGTCTATCCGGCTTATACGTTAGTGAACGCTTGAAATCATCGATTGCTTCCTCGAACTTCAACAAGCGGATATAGGCATTGGCACGTGTATTATAGAGTGACCACATCAGTGTTTCATCAGGCAAAATCTTTTCGATAGCCTGGGTAATTATGTTTACTCCCTCTTTCTCGCTACCATTCAACTTTGATGCTACAATTCCATATTGTGCCAGAATATATTGATTCTTATATCGGTCTTTGCGAGCTGCTACTTTCAAACACTCATATGCTTGCCACAAACTATCTACACGAGCAAAAGCCAAACCCATGTAATAATTGGTGGTGGTAGAGTTGTCACCGGCATCACGGAGTTTTCTGTATTCATCAAGTGATTCTTCATAGTTCTCCGTTTGATAGAGTAGATAAGCTTTCAGACCATTCACGGCCATATTCTCATTGTCGTAGATACAGAAATCATCTAATACTACAAGTGCAGAGTCAAGCATATCTCTATCTTCATAATTCTTGGCCAAGTTGATGATATTATTGGCATTCTCAATATTCTTTTTGGCAATAATCTTTTCATACACCAAGGCCGAGTCTGCATTATTCAGTTTCTCATGACTTTTAGCTATCAGTACTAAGTCGGCCTCTAAGCTATCCCTTTTCAATAGTTCTTGACTAATATTAATACTCTTCCGGTAAATGCCTCGGTCATAATACACGCTGGCGATGTCTCGTTTAATGCTGTCGGAAGGATGCAGTTCGTATGCCTGTTCCAACAGTTGCAGAGCTTTCTTGTTATTAGAAGCGTCTTTATACTTTATGCCCTGCTGATAGACAGTCAGCCAATCGTTTCCTTGAACAGTGCCTTGTCCCCATGCGATGGAGATACTCCACCATATCAAAAATATGTAAATCAGTGTTTCCCTCATTGTAATATCATTATCTATATATTCTCATCTTCCTCAGATAGTCTTTCAAAGGTTCCATACCCATTTCACTTCGCCACTCATCGACTTTGGATTCGTCAAGCAACTTGTAGAGCCTCGGATTGCCATGTTCGTCTTCTTCAATTTGTGAACCGTATCGTTGAGGTTTCCCTTCAAACATATTGATTCTATCCTCCATCATGGCTACACCTTCTTTGGCTATGTCTCCCTTTTGGGCTGCTTCTTGAAACAAAGGTAAGTATTTCTTCTGAATATTTACGTCTGAATGTTGTATAACAGCCCAGAAAGTACCAACCGCATCGCCCACTTTATCGCTACCTACGAACCCTCTGGAGTCTAAAATTTTGCATATTTGTTCTTGGTTGAGCTTATCTACTCGTTGCATTTCGTGCAAGGCTTCTGCTTCAGCTATTGAGTCGTGTGGCTGACGGTTGTGTGCTGCTAGGAAAGCCACCCTCACCTCTTGGTCAGTCTTCATGATCATCTGAAGTCTGCGGCGCAAAGGCTTGTCGAAGTTTGCCTCTATGCGATGTTTTCTTAAGTTGAGGCTGTCTATCAATATTTGCCATCGGCTGTCATCGTGTAAAGAAATGAGGTCATCATCGTTGGCGATGTTGTCTGAATACCAGTCCTTTTCTCTTTCTAATTTTGTATAAAGCCTACTGAACGCAGTCTCCATATCGTCAGCAAGAGCAGCAGCACAAGCTCCGTTATATAGATGAATGGGCTGAATGAAATCTTTCATTTCTAAAGCCTTGCCGAATGTCTTGCTTGACGCTTCATATTCTCCAACCATAAACAGTGAGTCGGCCTTTGTGGTTAGTTCTACATACTCCCTACTATATTGAGCAATCGCCCATGAGGGAAATATTAGTAGAATTAGAGTCAAGAGTGTCTTTAAATTAGCCATAATTTAAATGTTCATTTGTTTTATCATGCAAACGTACGAACATTTCGTAATTATACAAATAATTAGCCGTTAATTATCGTTAACTGTAGAACTGAGGATGCTTTTTTATCTGAAGCGTCCTCATTGCATTAAACACAGCCAGGACAGTTACGCCTACATCGGCAAAGACAGCCATCCACATGGTTGCTAGTCCGAAGGTCGCCAATAGCAAAACAGCAATCTTTATTCCAATGGCAAAAGTTACATTTTGACGAGCTATACTGATGGTGCGACGGGCTATGTGTATGGAGAGTGCTACCTTCGAAGGTTTGTCATCCATCAGTACCACATCTGCAGCTTCGATGGCTGCATCACTGCCCAAGCCACCCATGGCGATACCTATATCAGCACGAGCCAACACGGGCGCATCATTGATGCCATCGCCTACGAAAGCCAAAGCTTTGTCATCACCTTTTCCCTGAAGCAACTTTTCTACGATGTTTACCTTATCATTGGGCAATAATTCTGCATGGTATTCGGCCAGTTGCAACTTTTTAGCCACATCTTCACCCACTTCTTTCCTGTCGCCCGTAAGCATCACCGTCCGATGTACACCCTGTGATTTCAATGCTTGAATAGCCGAAGCACTGTCGTCTTTTATCTTGTCGTTAATAACGATATGCCCTGCATACACACCATTGATGGCCACATGAATAATGGTACCTACATGGTGGCAATCATGCCACTTGGCACCAATGGCATCCATCATCTTCGTGTTGCCCACACAAACCACATCGTTGCCAACTTTTGCGCGTATGCCCTGTCCGGCAATCTCTTCTGTTTCACTCACCACACAACCATCCGTCGCTTCGTCTGGGAAAGCATTTCGCAAAGCCGCACCGATGGGGTGGGTGGAGTAATGCTCCACATGAGCCACCAAGTGCAACAGATGATGTTCGTCGAACAAATCAGGATGTACTGCTTCAACGGCAAACTGTCCATGAGTCAAGGTTCCCGTCTTGTCGAATACCACAGTATCAATCTTCGAGAGCATGTCCATATAGTTAGCTCCCTTAATGAGGATACCTTTGCGTGATGCACCACCAATGCCTCCAAAGAATGTAAGTGGTACACTGATCACTAAAGCACAAGGGCAAGATACCACCAAAAACATCAATGCTCGATAGAGCCAAGTGGGGAAGCTCTCTACAAAGTTGTTTGAGAACAAGGGAGGTAACAGAGCCAAGGCAATGGCAGCAAAAACCACGATGGGGGTATAAATTTTAGCAAATTTTGTGATGAAGGTTTCGCTCTTCGATTTACGGTCTGTGGCACGTTCCACCAAGTTGATGATTTTATTCACAGTACTCTCGCCAAAGCTCTTGGTGGTTCGTACCTGTATCACTCCACTCAGGTTTACACACCCAGATATCACCTCATCACCCTCAGCCAAGTCGCGCGGCATACTCTCACCCGTTAATGCCACTGTATTCAGAGAAGAATGTCCTGAAGTGACAAAACCATCTAATGGCACTTTCTCCCCAGGTTTGATAACAATTAATTCACCTACAGCCACCTGCTCAGGACTCACATCCTCCTGCTTGTCCCCTCTAACCACATGGGCAATATCAGGTCGGATGTCCATCAGGTGTGCAATGCTTTCCCGACTCTTGCCCTCGGCATAGCCCTCGAACAGTTCGCCCACTTGGAAGAACAGCATTACAAACACCGCTTCAGGGAACTGATTCTCTGCCTCTGGCAAGAAGCCTATGCACAAGGCGCCGATAGTGGCAACCGCCATCAGAAAATGTTCGTTGAAAGCATCACCTTCACAGATTCCCTCCCAAGCCTCATGCAAGGTATCATGTCCGATTAACAGATAAGGCACCAGATAAATCAGGAGCAATTGCCAGGTGGGCAACTGATATTGATGTTCTATGATAACAGCTCCAATCAGTAGGATGGAGGTGGTGATGATAAGTACCAGTTGCTTCTTCAAACTATGCTCGTGCTCATGATGATGCTCATGCTCGCAACATTTGTGTTCGTTATGATGTAAAGAAATTGCCATACTCTTGTGCGTTTTTAAGTTTCATGCTACAAAAGTATGGCAAATGTTTTGCAACTTGGTTGCAATCTTGCAATCCAGGTGTATTACTTAAACAGTGAAGCGATCCAGAGTACCAAGATGGCTCCAATAGTACCAGTACCAATTTCGCCAATAATGCCACCCCAATCGATGCCTAACAGGCCAAACAACCAACTACCTACGGCACCGCCTACGATACCTAGCAATAGGTTGATCAGAATGCCGAAACCACCACCTTTCATAATCTTGCCTGCCAAGAAACCGCAGACACATCCGATGATAATACTAATGATAATTCCCATAATTGTATAGTTTTAAAGGTCCAATAATTCTCAAGCTGTTTTTAATGCCTTGTGACATACAAAGCAGATATAGAGTACCATCAGCAACAATGTCCATCTCATGTCTATGCCTTGTATCATGGCACTGTCGAGATACTGAACGAGGGCGTTCTTCACCAAACTCACTCCTCCGAAAGCTATGAACAGGATTAAAGCCACCAAGATCATCACCCCATTCCACACCCTTGGTAGCCACTCGTACTGAGGTTGATGCTCAGGCAATCCACGCATCACTCGTTCCGTGAAGCCATCGTCAACAATCTCCTGTCGGCTTTGCTTCATAAACTGTTCTATCAATTTCTCGTTATCGTCCATATCCGTTCTGTTTTAAGTAATTGGCCATCTTTTCTTTTCCACGGCTCAGATGGCTTTTCACCGTTCCATCTGCCATTCCTGTAATTTCGGCAATCTTCTTAATTTCCATTTCCTCCATATAGAAAAGGGTAATGCAGGTTCTTTCTGCCTCTTTCAGTCGCTCAAGTGCTGCATAGACATCCATCTTCTTCGCCAAGTCCTGTTGCTCGTTGCTATACTCGGCATCGGAAGTCACCCCTTCCAAATCAGAGGTAGGTTTCTGACTGCGAATATAATCAAAAAATACATTATATGCAATTCTGTAGAGCCAAGTTGAGAAATTTGCTGCTCCTTTAAAATTTTTTAAGTTTGTATATGCTTTGATAAATGTGTCTTGTGCTAAGTCATCACTGAGTTCCTTGTCACCACAAGTCTGGTTCAGGAAGAACCTTCGCACCTGCGATTGGTACTTCCTGACCAGCTGGTCGAATGCACGTTTGTTGTGCAATACCACTACTTGCGTCACCAGAGCCATGTCACTCAGTGAATCAATCATCTCAGTTAGTCATTGAAATTCGTGTTGTAAGTATCCTTGCTGTTCTCTCTATAGTTAATGCCTTTTCGATGGTTATAGGCCAACACCTGGCTCACGCCATTGGCCACAACGAACAAGCCGATGCAAGCCAGAAATAACTCGTGGGTCATCAGGTAGAGGAAGATGCTTAGGGCAATACCGATGGTTATGTTCTTTACACCTTTCTCATACAGGCCCCTGTCTTCTTCTCTGTTATAATCCTCTTCGAATGCCTTGGCAAAGTTCTCCGGCAAGGGTTGTCCACTTTCCACAATCTTCTGAGCCAGTTCATACTTCTTCTTGCGACTGTAATAACGATATAGAAGTACTGCTACGATAATTATTAAAGGAAGGAATATGCCGAATAAAACTGACAAGATTACACCAGCAATGCCCATACTTAACCATCCTGAATCGATGTCCAGTTCATCCAAAACCATACGCACATCTTCTCTTCTCAGTCTGTAATCCTCGTCGTTCTCAATGCCATTGATACTGTCACTCTTGGCTACACTCTTGGGGTCGAATGTTGTAATGCTCAGCGTGTCACCCTTGGTGCCTGCTGCATCGCTTATCTCATACACCACCTTGTTGCCGTTCTTGTCGGTGGTAGTTACCTCATGGCTTTGTGCCATCATGGCGGTCATTCCCGTTGCGGCTACCGCCAATGTCATCATAATTCTTTTCATATCTGTACTGTTTTTATTCGTTATTTTGTACATTAGACGCAACTACATCCCATAAAAGTTGCACCCAACTCACTTTTTTCTTCATTATTTCCCTGCAAAGTTATATTTTTGTGCAGAAAAACAGTATGAAAGATGAAAAAACTCGCCGATGAATTCATAAACCAGATGGTAAACCTCTTGGGTAAGGAGGAGGCACAGCGCTTGATGGAGGCCCTTCAAAAGGAGTCCCCCACCAGCATTCGCCTCAACCCCTTCAAGCCCGTAGAGCCATCTACCAGTCCTATATATATAAATAAGGTGTATGGATGTGAAGAAGGTAGATCCCTATCTCAACGTCCTGCTTTTACCTTTGACCCTTTATTCCATGCAGGATGCTACTATGTACAGGAAGCCTCGTCTATGATACTCTGCCAAGCCATTCGTCAATGTATCAGTGAGCCCGTCTTTGCCCTCGACCTTTGTGGTGCCCCTGGTGGAAAGTCCACTTTGTTACGAGCCTCCTTGCCAAAGGGAAGTGTCTTGGTGAGCAACGAAATCATAAGAGGTAGAGCCCAAATCTTGGCTGAGAATATGGTAAAGTGGGGACATCCAGAAGTAATGGTTACCAACAATGCTCCTGCTGACTTTGCCCCTTGCGAAAATCTTTTCGATGTGATTGTGGCAGATGTGCCTTGCTCTGGTGAGGGCATGTTTCGTAAAGATGATGAAGCGATTGATAATTGGAGCCTGGAAAACGTTAGTATGTGTGCCAATCGCCAAAGAAGCATCATTGCCGATGTGTGGAGTGCCCTTAAGCCAGGTGGTCTGTTGATTTATAGCACTTGCACTTTCAATGCGGAAGAAAATGAGCACAATGTAGCCTGGATTGCCCAAGAATATGGTGCAGAGGTTTTACCCCTTGCTTTGCCTGAGGGATGCGATGCGGTTGGCAATCTTTTGGGAGAGGACTATCCTGTTTGGCATTTCTTCCAGCATAGGGTAGAGGGAGAGGGATTCTTCATAGCCATACTTCGTAAGCCTGAAGAGATTGGTTTCCGTTCTTTGTACTTGCCCGATATCAATAGTTCGGCCCAGGGCAAGAAGAAATGCAAGCAAAAAACGGCTTTGCCTGTGAAAGAGATTCTGCAAGTAACCCAAACATGGGTAAAAGATCCAGAGCAATATTATTGGCAAGTCACAGAAGAGGGAGTCAGAGCCTTGCCCCTTTCTATGGCATCATTCTACCTCTGGGGACAAAAGCATGGCTTGAAGTTTTTGGAAGCAGGCATCCTGGTGGCAACATTAAAGGGCAAGGAACCTATTCCTGCCCATCAATTAGCTATGAGTTGTGCCTTGCAAAGCATAGGTTTCCCTATCGTAAACCTATGCTTTAGGGATGCTATCTCATATCTCCGCAAAGAGACTATTGTCTTGCCGCCTGACACACCTAAAGGTTATGTTCTTCTCACCTTTAGAACTCAACCCTTAGGCTTTGTTAAGAACTTGGGTAACAGAGCTAATAATCTTTATCCCCAAGAATGGAGAATCAGAAGTGGCTATATTCCAGAAGAGTTTGAAGTGATATAATTGTTAATCGTCAACCTCCTCATCCTCATCATAGAAATCACGCCAATCCTCTTCCTCTTCATCCATAAAGATAGTGGTTGGAGAGATATCCTCATCTTCACCTTCGTCTTCCATTTCCTGTTGAAGATAGGTAATTTCCTTGGGACGATGCACTAATGTTTCATTGGCCACAGGAATCTCCTTTTGCAATTCACTCCAAAGCAAATCCTTCAGTTTCTGAATGCCCAAGCCAGTGATGGAAGAGATAAACACGTGAGGCACCTCAAGAGGAAGCGTCTTCTCCATCTCAGCCATCAACTCCTCATCCAGCATATCGCTTTTCGTTATGGCCAACACACGTTGTTTGTCGGCTAACTCAGGATTGAAGTTTACCAATTCGTTTAAGAGCAACTTGAATTCCTTTGTTACATCATCAGCATCAGCAGGTACCATAAACAGCAAAAGTGAGTTGCGTTCTATATGTCTCAAGAAGCGGAAACCTAAGCCCTTGCCTTCGCTGGCTCCTTCGATGATGCCAGGAATATCTGCCATCACAAAGGATTGATTATCTCTGTAAGATACAATGCCTATATTTGGCACCAAGGTAGTAAACGGATAGTTGGCTATCTTTGGCTTAGCCGCTGAGACAACGGACAACAAGGTAGATTTACCCGCATTGGGCAAACCAACCAGACCTACATCTGCCAATAGCTTCAGCTCCATGATGACGGTCATCTCCTGCTCAGGTTCGCCAGGTTGGGCATAATCTGGAGCCTGACGTGTGGATGTGGCGAAATGCCAGTTGCCCAAGCCTCCTCTCCCACCTTTCAGTAACACCACTTCCTGACCGTCGTCAGTTACGTCGCACACATATTCTCCCGTTTCGGCATTATAGACCACCGTTCCACATGGCACTTCTATGTATTTGTCCTCGCCTGCCTTGCCTGTAGATTTATTGCGAGACCCATGTTCGCCATTGCCGGCAATTACATGACGGTTGTACTTCAGGTGAAGCAAAGTCCAGTAGTTTCGATTGCCTCGCAATATCACACTACCACCTCGTCCACCATCACCTCCATCTGGTCCACCTTTGGGGATATACTTCACTCGACGCATATGTGTGGAGCCTTTGCCACCCTTTCCAGAGCGGCAATAGATCTTCACATAGTCAACGAAATTCGAATCAGCCAACTTGTTAATTAATAATTAATAATGAACAATGAAAAATGAATAATGAACGATTTCCCCTCCTCATTGTTCATTGTTCATTCTTCATTTAACCTTGTCAATAGCTTCACAAATATCAGCAAAGATTCTGTCAAGCTCACCCAAGCCATTGATGTGCTGGTACTTGCCATCCTGCTTATACCAATCAATCAAAGGAGAAGTCTGAGAGTGATATACCACCAGACGCTTCTTGATTGTTTCCTCATTGTCATCAGCACGTCCACTCATCTGACCACGCTTAATCAGTCGAGTCATCAGCTCATCTTCGGGAACTTCCAGGTCCAGCATCACACTCACTTCCTGCCCACGATCTTTCAGCATTTGCTTCAAAGCCTCTGCCTGAGGGATTGTACGTGGGAAACCATCGAAGATAACTCCCTTACTATCCTCGAAGCTGTCGAATTTAGCGGCCAAAATATCCACCATTAATGAGTCTGGAATCAACTGACCTTGATCGATATAACCCTTTGCAGTCTTTCCCAATTCAGTACCATTTTTGATTTCAGCACGCAATACATCACCTGTTGAGATGTGGTTGATGCCATACTTTTCTACAATCTTCTCACTCTGTGTGCCCTTGCCTGAGCCAGGAGCACCAAAAATTACAATGTTCAGCATATTATTATTCATTTTTCATTAACTACTGTATAAATATCTGGATAATTCCTTCCATATCCGTCATAATCCAACCCATAACCCAAGATAAAATCATTGGGGATAGACATTGCCACATACTTCACATCCAGGTCCACCTTCAGTGAGCCAGGCTTCATCAGGAACGTACAAATCAGAATCTCCTTCGGACCCAGCTTCTCAAGCTTCTCCACCAAGTGTTTCATAGTGGTACCTGTATCAATGATATCCTCAATAATCACCACTGTCCTGCCTTTCACATCCCCATCGATGCCAATTAAGTCAGTCACCTTACCTGTAGAGCCCATGCCTGTATAAGATGCCACTTTCATGAACTGCAATTGACAAGGGATGGTGATGCGTTTCATTAAGTCGCTCATAAACATGAATGAGCCATTGAGCACACCCAAGAACAAAGGTTCCTTGTCGGCCAAGTCTCTGTTTAGTTCAGAAGCCAACCTGTCAACCTCCTTCAAAATCACCTCTTCCTTAATGGAAATGGTGAAATCCTTATCCTTTACATGTATCTTTTCCATAGTCCTATGTTTTAAGAATGGGCAAAATTAGCATTTTTTTTTGAATAATCCACGTTATATGCCCAGAATTCACTATCTTTACCCCTGAATAATTAAATCTCTATTATTATGAAACATGTTTCTATCATTTGTTGGGTAGGACTTTTATTAGCTTCATGCTCACCAAAAACCGAAATTCCTGCTTTGTTACAGAATCATCCGTTGAGGGCCACCTTCACTAAATTAGATGACCCCAACAACAAACCTGAGGTGTTGTTCAACGGCAAAGACCTCACCAATTTCTATGTCTTTACCGCCAAGAATGGCAAGAATAGTGAGCTTGACAAAAACTATGTGGTGAAAGACGGAGTGCTTTTCTTCTCAGGACCAGATCCTGGTTACATCTCTACCATTAAATCCTACAGCAACTATTATCTGAAAGCCCAGGTGAAATGGGGCACAGAGAAATATGGAAGTCGGGTGAATTCTCCTCGCGATAGTGGCATTATCTTCCACTTCAATGCCGATCGTGTATGGCCTACCAGCTTCGAATTCCAAGTGCAAGAGGGCGATATGGGCGACTCTTGGCTAACAGGAACAGTTACCTGCACGGATTCAAATGGCACTTCCTATCCTCAGGGACGTAACAATCGCATTGTGAAATATGCAGATGCCGAGAGCCCTTATGGCGAGTGGAGCCTGTTGGAGATGATTGTCTGGGATGATAATGCTGAGTTTTATGTGAATGGGGTGAAGGTGAACGACATCCACAACCTCAGCCTTACTGAGGGTAAAATCCTTTTCCAACTGGAGTATGCAGATGTGTATTATAAAGATATTGAGATTATACCTTTAAAAGAAGAATTTAAGATGACAAAGAAAGCTATCAGTACTGAGAAGGCCCCTGCTGCAATTGGGCCTTATAGCCAGGCCATTGAGGCCAATGGCTTTGTGTATGCCTCTGGTCAGTTGCCTATTGACCCAGCAACAGGTCAGTTTCCTGAGGGAGGCATCAAGGAACAGACTCGCCAAAGCATTCTGAATGCTAGAGCTATCCTTGATGCTGCAGGTTTGAGTTTGGCGAATGTGGTCAAGACCACCGTCTTCCTTGCCGATATGAATGATTTTGCGGCCATGAATGAAGTCTATTCCTCTTTCTTCCAAGCTCCATACCCTGCACGTTCTGCTGTGGCAGTCAAGACATTACCTAAGGGGGCAATGGTGGAAATTGAATGTATTGCAGTGAAATGAAAAGGGGGAGCTTCATGCTCCTCCTTCTTAAAGTCTTCTAGCTTTTATTGAACAGGTGTTGAAATCTATTCCTTTCACGATGCACACATTGCTTCCTATGCTACCACCTGATACATTATCTAATTCATCCTCAGAGAGCTCTTCGCGCATCACCACCTGCTGGTCCTTGTCTGTACCTTCGATGGTCAACTTCTTTACCTCGTCGTCAATCTCGACATGAACGATACGTTTAGCTTTCTCTTCCATAATTATAAAAACCTATATGATGTACATCTGTCACCTCTCATATCTGTAGCTGTACGACATGTCACAAAGGAAGTACAATCACTAAAAGTTGGTGCATAATTACCACCTGCCACATTGTCCAGCTCATCCTCATCAAGTTCTTGGCGCATCACCACCTGCTGTTCTTTGTCTGTACCTTCTATGGTCAACTTCTTAACCTCGTCGTCAATCTCAATGCTGACAACCCGTTTTTCTTTCTTGTCCATATTCTATTCTTTTCTTGTTTTATTGTTATTACCTTGAATGATTATCCAAATAAAAAGAGGACAGTTTTTATTTGCCCACTAAAAATAATCAATTAACTCCTGTGCAAACTGCAGGATTATTGTTGGGACAATAGTTATTTGAATAACCACCATCATTACTATCACCAAATATAGTGTTTATAATATTACCTGCCCATCCTCCTGCAACTGCATCGAGTTCATCGTCAGATAATTCCTCACGCATCACCACCTGCTGGTCTTTATCAACGCCTTCAATGGTGAGTTTCTTTACCTCGTCGCCAATCTCAATATTGACAATACGTTTGTTCTTTGTTTCCATTATTATAAGTTCTTTGTTTTACATTTCATTTTCGAAAAGAAGTCGCCGAGACTGCCACCAGCCACAGCATTCAACTCGTCATCAGAGAGTTCTTCACGCATGACCACCTGCTGGTCTTTATCAACGCCTTCGATGGTGAGTTTCTTTACCTCGTCGTCAACCTCAATGTTGACAATACGTTTGTTCTTATCTTCCATCATCTTTTTTTTAAGTTTTAACATGCAAACATATAACTTTTCTTTCGCTTTTGCAAATTTTTAGGGATTTTTTGTTTGACGATGTAACTACAAAACACGAAACAGGGCTGTGTTTTATTGGGTAGAATGAAAGAATAAATATACGCATATACAGCCTCGTTTTTTGCCGTAAATCCTGCTTCTAGCAAACGGATCGATTACTTCAAGTAAACGGCTCGATTACTTCGGGAGGATGCCCCGATTACTCCGACTAATCGAGGCTTTCTCTCCGCCCCCCGTTTTTGGACCCTTTTTTATGCATGTTTATGCAATAAAGCTCCTCCGCTTGAATCAAGGGAGGAGCTTCATTATATGCTTTACATCAATTATTCTTTCTCCTTAATGATAAACACAGCACAAGCACCAAGGATGAGCATAATGCCTGCAATCACCATCATATTAATCTCCGGAGATAGGCCACCAGCTGGCGTCATTAGGCTCAGAATAGTGCCACCCAAAGCAGCTGCAACTATCTGAGGCACACAGATAGTACCATTGAAGAGGCCAAGGTAGGTACCCATGTGACCACCAGTAAGTGCATTTGTCAGAATGGTGAAAGGCAAAGCCAACATAGCCGCCCAAGCGCATCCTATGAGCAGGAAGCTCAAGAACAAAGCATACTGGTTATGAACGAAATAGATAGAGATGAAACCAATGCCACCTAATACCAAGCTCAGTGCATAGACGAACTTGCGATTTTTGAACAGAGGAATCACCATAGCCCAAAGTACTGAACCAATGGCCTGTACAGCAAAAATCACACCAACCCAGTTGCCTGCTTCCTGATACTGAGGACTCGTTGTGTCAAGTACCAACTTCTGTACACCATTCACCACATTGCTTACAGTTGGAGCATCAAATACGTTAGCGGCAATGGATCCGGCGGTGTAAGTCCACATAAACATAAAGGCAAACCAGCAGAAAAACTGAACCAAACCTACCGTCCAGAAGGCTTTAGGTGCCTTCACCAACAGCTTAAACATATTGGTCTTCTCTTTCTTTGATTCTTCGGTAATGCCGTGATATTCTGCATACTCCTGAGGAGGATACTCCTTTACCTT